>Ga0207426_1000499_pt1 | contig 58455 bp, 46 predicted proteins | sample AraplaMF_Cvi_mMS_FD_184265 | JGI IMG/M metagenome (GOLD analysis project Ga0207426, IMG submission 184265) | Arabidopsis root microbial communities from the University of North Carolina, USA - plate scrape MF_Cvi_mMS (SPAdes) (version 2) | ecosystem: Host-associated > Plants > Roots > Endosphere...
GTCCTGGACCGCAACCCCGACAACGTCTTCGCCGAGGTCGAGCAGTCGGCCTTCTCCCCGAACAACTTCGTGCCCGGCATCGGCCCGTCCCCGGACAAGATGCTCCAGGGCCGGCTGTTCGCCTACGCCGACGCGCACCGCTACCGCCTGGGCGTCAACCACACCCAGCTGCCGGTGAACGCCCCCAAGGCGACCGAGGCCCACAACTACGGCCGGGACGGCCTGATGGCCACCCACCGCTACGACCGGCACGCCAAGAACTACGAGCCGAACTCCTACGGCGGCCCGGTGCAGACCGACGAGGCCCTCTCCGCCCCGTTCGCCGTCTCCGGCCACACCGGCACCCACGAGGCCCCGGCGCACACCAAGGACGACGACTTCTTCCAGGCCGGTGAGCTCTACCGCCTGATGTCGCAGGACGAGAAGACCCGTCTGGTGAACAACATCGCCGGTGGCCTCTCCCAGGTCGGCCGGGACGACGTGATCGAGAAGAACCTGGCCCACTTCCACGCCGCCGACCCGGACTACGGCGCCCGTGTCGAAGCCAGGGTCCGTGAGCTGCGCGAGGACTGACGGGAGGTCGGCACCCTCGCGCATCCGTACCGGCCGGCCTGTTTGAGGGGTGGCCGGCCGGTACGGAGCGGCAGCGCGAGCTCCGCGGTACACCGGGAGGACCAGTGCGGTGGCCGTGCCCGCCCGACGGACAGGGCGGGCCTCTCCCCCACCGCGGAGCCCGCCTGCTCCCCTTTCACCCACAGACTCCGTCCGGCGGCGCGATGTCCTGTCGCGCCCGATTCTCGCGCTGTCGGACGGGAACCACAGCAGGCCCGGAATCCGTACGGTCACGGATTCCGGGCCTGGTGCGTGGCGCGCCCGCCCTCACCGACGGCCCCTGCGCTCCGCGATGCGCTCCCCCCGTGCGCCGTGACTCCCCCTCGGTCCTTCCCCACCTGCGGCTCTCCTCGTAAATCACCCCCCTGCGACCTGTTTTGGAGAGACCATGGGGAGAGCAGCAGATCCGACCTGTCTGCCGCCCGACCTGCCAGGAGCCGACGATGGCCGACAGCGTGCCGGTGCGGTGCCCCACGTGCCGCCGTGAGAACGCCTTCACCCCGCCCACGTTCCCGTGCGCGTGCGGTGCCCCGCTGACCCTGCCCGTGCTGCGCGGCGGGGTGCCCGTCGAGATACTCCACCGCACCTGGCAGGCCTCCTGGGTGGAGGTGCGCTGCGAGGTCTGCGGACGGCAGGACGAGTGGCCGGCACCGGAGTCCGGCTGCGCCTGCGGCACGGTCGTACGGATCCCCGTAGCCCCCGCGCCACCCCAACCACCCCCGAATTTCCCCTCATCCGGCCGTCCAGCCGCCCCGAACCCTGCCGCGGCGGCCTCCCCCTCCCCGACCGCAGAGACTTCCCATGCGTCCCTGCGCCCGGCGTTCCGCCCGGTCACCATCCGTACGGCCCGCGACTGCGTCACCGCCGCCGAGCAGTACCTGAAGTGGCTGGGCTACGCCGATGTCGCACGGACCAAGGAGCGCACGGCCTCCGGCGTGGACCTCCGCGGCACGGGCGTGGTCGCCCAGGTCGACCCGACCACCCGCGCCACCCAGCTGCGCGAGATCGAATGCCTCTGGCTCAACGGCCTCAACGACTCGGCCATAGCGGTCTTCTTCTCCCTCGCCGGCTACGCCCGCGACGCCCGCTCCCGCGCCGACGAACTGCACCTCCCCCTGTTCGTCATGGACCTCACGGGCACCCCGCAACCGGTCAACGACCCGGCCGACGAACTGATCAAGTACGGGGCGGCGGGGCGGTGATGCCGCCACACCCCGACACCGCCACCACCCACGGCCGTCACCGACGGCACCGGCCACTGCACCACGCCTGACGCTCACGGCTCACGGCTCACGGCTCACGGCTCACGGCTCACGGCTCACGGCTCACGGCCACCGAAACCCGCTCGTCTCCCCCACCCATACCAGCGACACTGACACCGTGATCATCCGTACGCCCGCCCTCGCCGACCTGCCCGCCCTCCGCACCATCGAGCGCGCCGCCGGTGAGGCGTTCCGCGACCTCGGCATGACGGCGATCGCCGACGACGAACCCCCGTCATTCGCGGAACTGACGGCATATCTGCGCACAGGCCGAGCCCTGGCCGCGTACGAGGAACCGGGCAGTACTCCCACAGCCGTGACCAGGTCCGGGACTGGGGCTGGGACTGGGACTGGCCCCGGGTCCTGGACCGGCCGGCCGATCGGCTACCTCCTCTGGAACCCGGTCGACGGCTGCACCCACATCGAGCAGGTCTCCGTCCACCCCCAACACGCCCACCGCCGCATCGGCCAAGCCCTCATCGACCATGCGGAACGCTCCGGCGGCGCGGCCCCACTCACCCTCACCACCTTCACCGACGTGCCATGGAACGCCCCGTACTACGCCCGCCTCGGATTCCGCATCCTCACCGATGCCGCACTCACCCCGGGCCTACGAGCGATCCGCACCCACGAGGCATCGCTGGGCCTCGACCGCTGGCCACGGGTCTGCATGCGACGGGACCCTGGCGGGGCCGGCGGCGGAACATGAGCGCTTCGACTGCCCCACCCCAGGCAATGGCGCCGCTCAGTCGCCCGTGCGGGACGCCGTGACCACGTGGCACCGCATCCACGGTCCACCCCACCACATGCGCCAGCCCAGCGGGCGGACACCGAGTCCGCTCACGGGCAGCTCCGCCAAGACGTCCCGGTAACGGGCCACGGAGCGGCCGATGTCCACGATCACCAGCCGTCCCCCAGGGCCCAGTACGCGTACCGCCTCGGCGACCGCCCGACGCCGTCCTTCAGCATCCTTGATGTTGTGGATGGCCAGGCTGGAGAGCACGACATCGAACTCGCCCTCGCCGAAGGGCAGGTCCCGCAGGTCACCGGTGTGCAGCTCCACCCGGTCGTGGACCCCCTCAGCCTCCGCGTTGCGCGAGGTGACACTCCGGGCGTTGCCCGACTGGTCAACAGCGCGCCACAAGTCCACGCCCGCGGCCCGGCCCTCCGACAGCCGCCGTGCGCCGGCCAGCAGCACGGCACCACGGCCGCACCCGAGGTCCAGGAGCTGCTCGTCTCCCCGCAGCGCCAACTCGTCCAGCAGTTCCTCCCACACCGCGAACTTGCCGCGCCGCGTGGCATGCGCGTACAGGACGAAAGCGACGGCCATCACCAGCGCGCACAGAAACGGCATCCAGGCCACCCCGATCCCGGGCCCCTCGAGCGCACCGAACCCCGCCGCTGCCGGCCCCACGGCTCCGCAGGCAAGACCGAACAATGCGTACGGGGCGTCGATGCCATATGCCCCTCGCCGTCGCTCCCGCCCTCCGCCAACTCCACTCAGCACGATGAGTCCCCCTCAAGGATCACGACGAAATGCAGGCTAGTCCCATGAGTTGGCGCCCCGAGTGGCCTGAGCAGCCTGAGAGACCATTCCGGTCAAGGTTCCCGACAGGGCCGTATACCGAGACCGCTCGCCGTAGGGCTTGCGAACGCCCCGGCCCGGATCGGGACTCCGGCTGCCGGATCCCGCGGCCGCACATGCCGTCCCATCAGGCAAGACCGTCCGCCGGACATAATGACGGAATGATCGACGCGAACACCCTTCGGGCCGTCTGCCTGGACTTCAACGGCGCGGTCGAGGAGTTCCCCTTTCCACGCCACCCCGACGTGTCCACCTTCAAGGTCGGCGGAAAGATCTTCGCGCTGACGACCCTGACGGCCACCCCGCTCACCGTGAGCCTCAAGTGCGATCCCGAGCTGGCGGAACGACTACGCGCCGCACACCCCGAGGTGGTCCCCGGCTACCACCTCAACAAACGCCACTGGAACACCGTCTCCCTGACCGGCACCCTCCCCGACCGCCTCGTCCTCGACATGATCGAGGACTCCTACGACCTGGTCGTCGCCTCGCTCCCGCGCGCCCAACGCCTCCTGCTCGACTGGCCCGGGGAACGACGGGCTTGAACAACCACCCAGGCGCGACACCCCAGGCGGCCCGACAAGGCACAAGCCGCGCCCGTGCGCTTCATCAGCGGCGGCTTGTCGCATACGAACTTCACTCGTTCACATTCCGGGCAGCTTGCAAGCCTGCCCGAGTTGCCGGTCAGCGTACGGCCCCCTAATCATGCTCGGCCCCAAACCGGGCAGGACTCGCCAAACCTGCGGAGCCGACCTCACGCGGGTACTACTCATGCCCAAGAGCCAACTAGGAGGAAGACCGATCCTCAAACCAATAGCACACATGGAGTAGCGTGTGATCAAGCAGACCGACCAACTGGTCCACCATCTCAATGAGCGAAGTCGGTCTTTTGCTGCGCCCGACATCTACCGGATCCGCTTCCCAATGCGCAACGTCGTTCCGTTTATCCTTAATTTCTCTGAGCAAGAACACGTCATTGGGTGCATTGCGCCAGTCACCTGGCAAGTCGAGGAGTGCCCAGAGCGCCTCGAAATTCTTTTGCCCGATGGTCGACCCGTCGGCAAGTTTCAGCGACTCGCTGAAGTCCTCCACAAGCCGCACATCCATCGCATGCGCAGCGGCACCCTGCAAAATTGCGGTGCGCGCCAAGAGTGCGCCTATGGTCCCGTCTCCGCACTTCCTAAATGCGGACGCCTCTAGAGCTGCAACCAGGCCCAATGGGAGTCGGCTCCTCGGGATCTTCAGCGCGGCAACATCGGTAGCGAGTGCCCGCGGAAGCTCTCGCATAAAACATTCCAAGACTCCACCCATGACCACGTAGGACAAGGCTCGCCCCATGGCAAGAAACCCGTCCCGGTCAAAAGTTTGCGGTTCAGCCTGCTCAGAGAGCCTCTCAAGCCTGCGCCTCTCCCGAGCCAGGCGCTCAACAGCATCACCGAATACCATTTCGACGGCGCCGTATGTCGTCACGACATGAGCTCTTCGGCGCGCGAAATCCTATTCAGGAGCATTGCGCGAGTGTTCGTGGCGCCAGTGCTGTAGTCCACCAGTTTAGCGTCGTTAAGCCAGCCATCTGGTGGAGTGCGAAGCGCCGCCCCCTTGCGCAACAGGTTCCCGATTCCCACCAGGACAGCTTCAAACTGATTCAGGGGCGTGATCGAGACGCCCTTCCTCAGGAAGGGCCCCCCGGTGAGGGAGAGCAAATACTCCGTGGCATTTTTGAAGATCTGCCGATCAGCGTCAAGGTCACTATCCTGAGACCTATCCCTCATGTAAGAGTTCAGGAATCTTGCGACTTTCCCGTCGAAGCTTGAAGCGCAATCCAGGTAGGCAAAAAATTTGAGCGCCAACTCTTCCGCGGTGCCGTTACTCCGATTTTGCTGCTGGAGCTTGAGTAGGGCCTGGAAGTTGACCTCCTGAGAAAGCTCTTCGAGGAGTTCGTGAAAGGGGCCTCGGAAAATGCAGCTTCGAATTTCCTGAGGAGTCAGCGCAACCGCGCCGGCATTTAGACGCCGGAACAACTCGTAGCGAACTTCCGGCTCCGACTTATCGCTCAGCACCTGCACCCGAAGGAAGCGGCGATCGAGTGTCATGCGGATGGGTCGCGGCAAGTCTTCATACGTCAAATCCGCGAAGCTTTCCAAAGTCTTAAGCTTGCTCAACTTCAGTGGAGTGACACTGAATCGAAATTTGTCTGACTCGGGGGCGTCCACGCCCATGAACCGGAGGATTGTACAGATTCGCTGCAACCCATCGACTACATCCCACGTGGCATCTCGGTTGGTCGCCACAAAGATCGCCGGAACAGGGAGCCCGAGAAGAAAGGATTCGATAAGTGCTGACTGCGTTTCGTCATTCCACCTGAATTGCCGCTGGTAAGCAGGGGCAATTTTGATCTCTTCTTCGGTCACCATGCGGACTAGCTCTCGCAGCGAGAGGTCAAAGTAGTCGGTGTCGACTGAGCGCCGATGGCGGTCAAGGTCAGCAAGGAGTCCAGCTTCATCGAGCAGCATGTTTTCGTTGTATCAGACCGCAGTAGCAGCTCAAGCAGTTTCGGCGATTCTCCAACAAGCAATGTGGATCCCGGGGTTCAGTCAGGGTCGGCAGCAGCCATGGTGTGCATGCTCAAAGCGCCAGCCGCTGTGCGCGGGCATCCGTGGTGAGCTGACCGCAGGCACCCCAACGCGCCGTGCCAGCGCGGAGGAAGGTGTCACGGGCTTCCGGTTGCCACCTCGGGTTGCCTAGGAGCAGAGCGGCTATCTAGACCGCGAGCAGCTCCGGCGGGAGTCAAAGCCTCGGAACCACCACGTTCGAGTGCCGAGGCGGTAACGTGATCAGGGAGTGAGGTCCCGTCGACAGTTGCCTTGAGGGCCGGAGCGAACATCAGGGGAGCCCCAAATGGGGACCGACCCTGACCGCTAGTCGATGCTTCGACACGGCGCGCAACAGACGTGCAGCAGTTGGGGTGGGGGACTGCGGGCAACAGGGGCCAGCGCTCCGGCGAGCCATTACCGAGCAACGGGTTCGCTTCTGTCAGTCCACAGTTGAGGCCCAGGTCAGTAACCTGAACTTGTCTGCCATCTGAACTAGTTCAGGCCGCTTGCAAGCCTGCCGGAGTTGCCCGCACGGGTACGGCCTCCTGGTCACACCCGCCCCAACCGCGCAGGGCACCGGTCAAGCCCGCTCCGCCGACCGCGGCGAGATCCGCCTCAGGCGGTGCTCCATGTCGCGGGTCGGTCACAAGCGAGCGGTTGTTACCCTCCACAAGCCATCATCATGGCCATGACCAGCACGCCAAATCAGCAGACAGATCTGCGGAAAGTCTTTTACCAGTGCCGACTGGGGGAAGTCGGCCTGGAGCGTATGTTTGCCCTGGTGTGGGAAGGCATGCTGGCCTCTTGAGCGCCTCAAAGGGGCAGTTGCGTCTGCCGGACGCCGGTGCACGCCATCAGCGTGCCGCCGTCCTGGTCGAGGAACAGCATGAAGATCCAGGACCCATCACTAGCCCGGATCTGGCCCAGCCGGACCGGTCCGCCGTGTCGGTTGAGGCGTTCTACGGCCTGCTCAAGGCCAGACGTTTCGATGCCCTTCTGGAGGGTGTGTCTGAGCCGGCGCCCATAAACCCTGGCAAGTGACTCGGCAGACGTCGTGTCATCCCAGACACCATAAGATGCGCTGGCACGTAGAGCATTCAAAGCGGCCCACGCCGTCTCGTCGTCACCGCTCAGCAACAGTTCGAGTCGTTCTCGTCGCACGCTCTCACCCCTGGCCCCGATCGTGCTGTACAGCAGCCCCAGCAACCGCCAGCCCCCAACACCGCTCGCCGTGCCAGAACGGACAGGGAGCCACGGAGAACGACAGACGGCGGCAGTGTACGAATCTCACGTCCGCCGAAGCAGGTCAGGACCAGATCGCTCAACCTCGCTCCTCAATTCGGTGCTCTTGATGGCCCCGTCAATCCGTTCGCTAGGCTCGGGCAATGAACGAGGACTCTCGACTCTTGGCGAACTTTCGAGTCCACCTCGTGCCGGCGGTCTTGGCTCTGGCCAATCCGCCCTGGCAACGGGACGTGTGGCTTGCCCCTTCAACGTTCGAGAACCTGGACCACGTCTTCCACACGCTCTACGACGACTTCTGCGACGCCGACAAACCCGAGCGCTACCTCGGCACGAGTCTGCGCACCGAGGAGGAAGTCGCCCTGATGAGAGAGCTGGGTGCAGCGCTCAACGCCGCCGCAGAAGAGGCGCCCAACGACGCCCATGCGGAGTACCTCCAGGCGACCGCTTGGCCAACGGTTGTGACCGTCGCCGGACGACTCGCTCAAGTGATGGTCGGTAACGACCTGGGAGAGCTCGCCGCGCTGCACGAGTCCGGAGTAGTGGTGCAGTCAACCGGCCAGGCTTGCAGCGAGGACGTTCTTTGAGTGTCTAACTGCGTGACAACCACGACGCACAACCGCCAACAACCGTGGACGTCAGCGGACCACTCGTCTCGGATGCTGGCTCGTGACCGGCGCGTTCGGTCCTTGCTTCACCGGGAAACCCGTCAGTGCACCGTGAGCCGCACCTGGTCGGTGGCAGGCAGACCGGTCGGCATCTCGTCGGTGGTCCATGCGTATTCCAGGGCTGACAGGGTGGCGCCTGAGTCGAGCCAGAGCAGCAGTTCGCCCGTGTACGCGCCGGACCGCCGGTCGTGCACGTGCGCGTCGACGGGGACAAGTGGGAATGGCAAGGCCGTGTGCTGTGCTGGTTCGCGCACCCGAAGGTCGACACTCACCGAACCGGGGGCCCAGACCGCTACGACCTCTGTCCGGTCCAGTTGGCTTCGCAGGGTGGATGCGCCGGCGAAGTCGGCCGTGAGGATGTGTTCCAGGACGGCTCGCTCGGAGTGGTTCAGGGGGCGGGGTGTGACGGGCAGCGAGGGCATGTCTGCATCTTCTCCGGGATCTCCACCTGTGGGTGGAGCCTTGCGGTTCCACCCGTGGATGGTGGTGAACCGCTTGGCACGCGGCACAGTCTCGTGGCATGGGCTTTCTTCGTTTGGCAGTTGTCGCACTCACCGATGTCTGTGTCCTGGTTTTCCTTGCGGCCTGGGTCGTGGGGGCGGTCTACTTCGGTGTGCGGAGTCGGAACGGGCCGGCTGAGTGGCTGCGCGGACTGCGGCGCACCCTGCGCGGACGGATTCCAGTGGTCGTGGGCGTCGGTGTGTTCTGGATGCTGGTCAGTTATTGTCCGCCGTCCTTCTGGCAGCACCTTCAGTACTGGCAGCCCGAGCTCGCGGTCCTGGGGGCGCTGCTCGCCGTCGCCTCCACGGCTCTGCTGCTATGGGCCCGCTGGACGCTGGGCGCGATGTGGGCCAGCGTCCCGCTGGTGCAGGAGCACCATGAGCTGCGTACCGATGGTCCCTACCGGCTGGTCCGCCACCCGATCTACACGGGTCTGCTCGGCCTGATCGTCGGCGGGATGCTGGCCTGCGGCTTCGGTGTCTGGGTTGTCTACCTGGCGGTGGCCCTCCCCTGGCTGCTGCGCCGGGTGCGGGTCGAAGACGGCTTGATGGCCGGGCAGTTCGGCGGTTCCTACGCTGACTACCGGGCGCGCGTCCCTGCGCTGATTCCGTGGACTGGTCCCGGCCGCACGGCCGGTGGCGGGCGGCAGTAGTGCGCGGCCCATGGGACGGCGCTCCACGTCGGTGAGCGGCGGGGCTGTGCGCGCGGGAGGGGCGAGGCATCCGGGTGCCCAGCCCCCTCCCCCGTCGCCCCCCGATCACCGGGCGTGGATTCCTCTCGCTACGCGCCCGGGCTTCAGCGCCGGGGGCGGCTCACGGCGATACGTGCCCCGCCTCCCCCGCCAACCGCTCCCTCAGTTCCACCTTGCGGACCTTGCCGCTGACGGTCATCGGGAAGGTGTCGACGATGTGGAGGTAGCGGGGGATCTTGAAGTGGGCGAGGCGGGAGCGGCAGTAGTGGTCCAACTCGGCTTGGGTGAGGGGGTCTTGGGGGTCGCGGAGGATGACGCAGGCGGCGATCTCCTCGCCGTACTTCTCGTCGGGGACGCCGACGACCTGGACATCGGCGATCTTGGGGTGGGAGTAGAGGAACTCCTCGATCTCACGGGGGTAGACGTTCTCGCCGCCTCTGATGATCATGTCCTTGATGCGGCCGACGATCCGGAGGTAGCCGTCGTCGTTCATCACCGCGAGGTCGCCGGTGTGCATCCACCGGTCGGCATCGATGACCTCGTCGGTGTGCGCGGCGTCCTCCCAGTAGCCGAGCATCACGCTGTAGCCGCGGGTGCACAGTTCGCCCGGGGTGCCGCGGGGGACGGTCGCCCCGCTTCCCGGGTCGACGACCTTGACCTCGATGTGCGGCAGCACCCGGCCGACGGTCGTCGTGCGGTGGGCGAGGTCGTCCTCGCGCCGGGTCTGGGTGGAGACCGGGGAGGTCTCGGTCATGCCGTAGCAGATGGAGACCTCGGCCATGTGCATCTCGGCGACCACCCGCTTCATCACCTCCTCCGGGCAGGGCGAGCCCGCCATGATGCCGGTGCGGAGGCTGGTGAGGTCGTAGGTGGCGAAGTCGGGGTGGTTGAGCTCGGCGATGAACATGGTGGGGACGCCGTAGAGGGAGGTGCAGCGCTCGTCCTGGACGGCCCGGAGGGTGGCGGCTGCGTCGAAGGCGGGGCCGGGGATGACGAGGCAGGCGCCGTGCGAGGTGCCGGCGAGATTGCCCATGACCATGCCGAAGCAGTGGTAGAAGGGCACCGGCAGGCACACCCGGTCGTGCTCGGTGTAGGCGACGGTCTCGCCGACCCAGTAGCCGTTGTTGAGGATGTTGCGGTGGGAGAGGGTGGCGCCCTTGGGGAAGCCGGTGGTGCCCGAGGTGTACTGGATGTTGACCGGGTCGTCGGCGGTCAGGGCCGTGTCGTACGCGGCGAGCCGGGCGGGCGGGACGGTGGCGCCGGCCGCGAGCAGTTCGTCCCAGGCCGGGTCGTCGATGTAGACCACCTCGCGCAGCGCGGGGCTCTCGGCACGCACCTGCTCGATCATCCCGCGGTAGTCGCTGGTCCTGTGGTGGGTCGCGGAGACCAGGAGGGTGATGCCGGCCTGCCGCAGGACGTACGCCAGCTCGTGGACGCGGTAGGAGGGGTTGACGTTGACGAGGAGCGCGCCGATCCGGGCGGTGGCGTACTGGACGAGGACCCATTCGGCGCAGTTGGGCGCCCAGATGCCGACCCGGTCGCCGGTGCGGACGCCCTTGGCGAGCAGGCCGAGCGCCACCTCGTCGACCGCGCGGCCCAGTTCGGTGTAGGTCCAGCGGCGGCCGCTCGCCACCTCGACCAGCGCCTCGCGGTCGCCGAACCGGGCGATGGTGCGGGCCAGGTCGGTGCCGATGGTGTGGTCGAGCAGGGGCCGGTCGCCGGCCCCGACGGCGTACGAGAGTTCCTGGTCCGGGCGGCTCATCGGTGGTTCTCCTCGCGGTACTCGGCGCTGCCGTCGCCCTGCGCGGTGCGTTCGCGCAGTTCGATACGGCGGATCTTGCCGGAGACGGTCTTCGGCAGTTCGGCGAACTCCAGCCGCCGGATGCGCTTGTAGGGGGCCAGGACCTCGCGGGAGTGCGCGAAGATCAGCTGTGCGGTCTCGGGGCCGGGCGACCAGCCGGCCGCCAGCACGACATAGGCCTTGGGCACGGACAGCCGCAGCGGGTCGGGGGCCGGCACCACGGCGGCCTCCGCGACCGCCTCGTGCGCCAGCAGGGCGCTCTCCAGCTCGAAGGGCGAGATCTTGTAGTCGGACGCCTTGAAGACGTCGTCGGCCCGCCCGATGTAGGTGAGCCGGCCCTCGCTGTCGCGGAAGCCGATGTCGCCGGTGCGGTAGTAGCCGCCGGCCATCGCCTCCGCGGTGCGTTCGGGGTCGCCCTGATAGCCGGTCATCAGGCCGACCGGCCGGGTGGAGAGGTCTAGGGCGATCTCGCCCTCGTCGGCCGGCGCCCCGGTGACCGGGTCGAGCAGCACCACGTCGAAGCCGGGGGTGGGCCGGCCCATGGAGCCCGGGGTGACGGGCTGGCCCGGGGTGTTCGCCACCTGGACGGCGGTCTCGGTCTGCCCGAAGCCGTCGCGGATCGTCACGCCCCAGGACTGCCGCACCTGCTCGATGATCTCCGGGTTGAGCGGTTCACCTGCGGCGACGATCTCCCGGGGCGGCGTGCGGAGCGCCGACAGGTCGGCCTGGATGAGCATCCGCCAGACGGTGGGCGGGGCGCAGAAGCTGGTGACCCCGGCCCGGTCCATCTCGGCCATCAGCCGGGCCGGGTCGAAGCGGGTGTAGTTGTGGATGAAGACGGTGGCCTCGGCGTTCCAGGGCGCGAAGAGATTGGACCAGGCGTGCTTGGCCCATCCGGGCGACGAGATGTTCAGGTGCACGTCGCCGGGTCGCAGGCCGATCCAGTACATCGTCGCGAGGTGGCCGATGGGATAGGACGCGTGGGTGTGCTCGACGAGCTTGGGGAGGGCGGTGGTGCCGGAGGTGAAGTAGAGCATCAGGGGGTCGTCGGCCCGGGTGGGGCCGTCCGGCTCATAGCTGTCGGGGCTCGCGTAGGCCTCCTCGTACGCCAGCCAGCCGTCCGCCGCGCCGCCGACCGCGATCCGGGTGTAGTCGCCCGGTACGGCGGCGAACTTGTCGGTGTCCGCGGCGCGCACCAGGACGTGGCGGGCCCGGCCGCGGTCGATCCGGTCGGCGAGATCGGCGGTGCCCAGCAGGGGGGTCGCGGGGATGACGACCGCGCGCAGCTTCATCGCGGCCAGCGCGCTCTCCCACAGTTCCGCCTGGTTGCCGAGCATCATGACGATGCGGTCGCCGGCCCGTACCCCTTGGGCGGAGAGCCAGTTGGCGGCCTGGTCGGAGCGGCGGCGCAGCTCCTCGAAGCTCAGCCGGGTCTCGCTGCCGTCCTCCTCGACGATGTGCAGTGCGGTGCGGTCGTTGCCGCGGGCGAGGGCGTCGAACCAGTCCAGGGCCCAGTTGAAGTGGGCGGGGCGGGGCCAGCGGAATTCCGCGCGAGCCGCTTCGTAGTCCTCCCGGTGCCGCAGCAGGAGATCCCGCGCCGCCCGGAACGCCTCGGTGGCGGCCGGTGCGCGGCCCGTCGCACCGTTTTCCGTGTCCGTCATGTGTCCTCCTCATTGCCGCACCGCTCCCTGCCATCGTGTAATCAGTGGCGCAGGTCTCACCACCCCCGAATGGGGGGAACCGGAGGTATCGGCGTGCAGTTCGAGCCGGCGGCGAACGATTCGGCGGACGTACGGGCGGCGCTGTCGCGGCTGCGGCGGGCGACCGGTCTGCCGGTGGCGTTCGGCGGCCTGCTGGCCGGCACGGGGCGCTACCGCATCAACGAGCTGGCCGGTACGGAGACCACGGTGCTGCACGGCCTGGACATCCTGCAGGGCAACGGGCTGGGCGGGAAGGCCGTGGCGCTGTCCCGCCCGCTGGCGGTGACCGACTACGGCGCCTCGTCGGTGATCAGCCACGAGTACGACGCGGCGGTGGCCGCGGAGGGGCTGCGGTCGGTGCTCGCGGTGCCGGTGATCGTCCGGCGGCGGGTGCGCGGGGTGCTGTACGGGGCGCTGCGCCGGCCGGTGCGGCTGGGCGACCGGCCGCTGTCGGCGGCCGTGGAGGCGGCACGGGAGCTGGAGCAGGCGCTCGTGCTGCAGGACGAGGCGGCGCGGCTGCTGGCGGAGGCCCTTCCGCCAGCCGCGGGGGCGCGGGAGGCGCCCCCGCGGCAGGGGGCTGACGCCGGCGATCCGGCGAGGTGGGAGGAGGTGCGGGAGGCGCACGGCGAGCTGCGCGCACTGGCGCAGCGGGTGGGCGACCCGCTGCTGCGCCGGGAGATGCTGGCGGCGTGCGGGCGGCTCGCGGCGGCCTCGTCGCGACGGCCCGGCGCGGACGGTGCGGGCGGCGTGGCGGGCGCGGCCGGCGCGGATCCGGGGCTGTCGCCGCGTGAGGTGGACGTCCTGGCCTGTGTGGCGTCGGGCGCGACGAACGCGGTGGTGGCGGAGCGGCTGGGGCTGCGCCCGGAGACGGTGAAGAGCTATCTCCGGTCCTGCATGCGGAAGTTGGGGGCGCACACCCGGCTGCAGGCGGTGGTCGCGGCGCGGCGGGCCGGGGTGCTCCCGTAGGGCGGGAGCCGAGGCGTTCCCGTAGGGGGCGAGGGGCAGGGTGCTCCCGTAAGGGCGTGGTGCAGGGTGCTCCCGTAGGGGCGCAGGGTGCTCCCGTGGGGGGCCGGCCCTCCCCCGTGGTGGCCGGCCCGGCCGTGGCTACTTGTCGGCGGTCAGCGTGCCCGCCGCGCCCCAGCTGTCGGTGGGGACCTCCTGGATCCACACCTGCACGGTCTCGGCGGGAATGCGGTACGCGTCCACGAACGCGTCGGTGATCTGGCGGACCAGCTCCCGCTTCAGCTCGACGCTGCGCGGACCCTGCTGGACGGTGACGATCGGCATGACGGAACTCCCTTGTCGGTGACGGCCGTCGGGAACAGCTGTGGGGTTCTCCCCGTGTTCCCCGGCCTGGAGCACCCGGATTCCTCCCGGGTATCCGGTGGTTGACCGGCGTGACCCCAGTCCATCGCGAATGGGGCGGGCGACCAAGAAGCGGAACGCGCACCCAGCGATCACGGATCGAGATCGGTCACCGCGCTCCGCTCCGTCGCCGCGCAGGCCCGCAGCAGGGGATCCAGTCCGGCGGGCGGGTCCGTGCGGCGCACCACGAGCGAGGTGGTCAGCTCCATGCCCGGGTGGCCGAACGGCAGGAAGACGACCCTGGGGGTGCTCAGCCGGGCGGCGTGCGAGGCGTAGACGACGGTCCACAGCCCGTCGGACGTGCCGGCGGCACCGATCGCCGTCAGGGTGTCGTCCAGCGAGCCGTACGCGGGCCCCGGGACGGGGGTGAAACCGGCGTCGTGGCAGGCGCCGACGACCAGATCGACCAGGGCGGGATTGGTGCGCCGCGCGGTCAGCACCATTGGGACGGCAGCGAGTTCGGCGAGCGCGAGGGCGCCCGGCGAGGCGGCCAGTGGGTGCCGGGCCGGGAGGACCGCCACCAGCGGGTCCTGCCACAGCGGCACGAAACGCAGGCCGTCGTGTCCCCGGGGTTCCGGCTCACCGCGGAGGAAGGCCGCGTCCAGCCCGCCGGACGCCACCAGGTCGAGCCGCTCCGCGGCCCGCGCCGCCACCAGCTCCACCCGGGTTTCCGGGGCGATGCCGGCCAGCGCCTCCAGCACCCGGTCCAGATGGGCGCCCAGGCCCGTGCTCGTCCCCAGGCGCAGGGTGGTGGAGCGGCCGGCGGTCAGCTCGTCGACGACGGCACGGGCGCGCCGCTCGGCGGCGAGCAGGGCCCGTGCCTCCGGCAGGAACCGCTCGCCCACGGCCGTCAGCCGCACCTGGCGCGCCGACCGGTCGAACAGCTCGGCCCCCAACTCCCGCTCCAGCCGCCTGATCTGCTGGCTCACCGCCGACTGCACGATGTGCAGCTTCTCCGCCGCCCGCCCGAAATGCAGCTCCTTCGCGACCATGACGAAGTACCGCACCTGCCGCAGCTCCACACCGCTCCCCTTTCCCGGCCCGCTCGCCACGGGCCCGGCCGCCCCGCCCCAGCACTCCCCCGGCCGTCAACTTCGGCGCGGGTCAATTCCGTTGCCGTCCGGTCCGCGGCCCGGACATCATCCCCTCATGATCGACGCCACCGCTCTCTCCGAGAAACCGGTGCTCACGGGCGACCGGATCCGTCTCGCACCGCTGTCGGCACGTCACGCGGCGGCCTTCCACGCCTCCGCCGCCCACCCGGAGATCCGCCGGCTGACCGGCACCCACCATGACTTCACGCTGGAGGAGCTGCAGGCGTGGTGCGCCGGCCGGGCCGACTGCCCGGACCGGCTGGACCTGGCCGTCGAGGACCGGGACTCCGGCGCGTTCCTGGGCGAACTCGCGCTGAACGACATCGACGCGCCGAACGCCTGCGGAAGCTTCCGGATCGCCCTCGCCCCGGACGCGACCGACCGCGGCATCGGCACCGAGGCGATCCGGCTGCTGCTGGGCTACGCCTTCGACCGGGTGGGCCTGCACCGCGTCCAGCTGGAGGTCTACGACTTCAACCCGCGCGCCCGGCGGGCGTACGAGAAGTGCGGCTTCGAGGTGGAGGGCCGGATGCGGGAGGCCCTGTTCTGGGACGGCGCGTGGCATGACGTGCTCGTGATGGCGGCGCTGCGGCCGCGGCGGGACGGGGGCGGGAACTGAGAGGGGCCGGGCGCATGTCGAGGTCGGCCGCGCGTCGAGGCCGCGCGCGGGCGGCCCCGCGCCGGCCGGGCACGGGGAGCCACCCTGACCGGCCCCCGCCCGCGCACGTGCCCCCGCCCCGCCCGTCGCTCAGTGGTTCTCCCCGGTGAAGGGCAGCCACTCCGTCTGCAGGGCGGCGTCCAGGCGGCGGACCGCGCCCGGGGTGTGCTCGGTGGCCAGGCCGGCGTGTGCGAAGTGGCGCAGGGGGGTGCCGCCGAGGTAGCAGGAGGCCAGCTCCCGTACGTCCAGGGAGAGGTCGGGGGCCTCGTCGGCGGGCTCCCACGTGGCGCCCTCGGGGCCGGCGGTCAGCCGGAAGCGGCCCGCGTTGGCCGGCAGGACGGTGTCGCGCAGGTCGACGACGAGGTCGACGGGGGCCGCCCAGGAGCGGGCGGTCAGCGCGGCGCGGACGTCCAGCAGCCGGAGCCAGAGGTCGGGTTCCTGGCCGGTGACGCGTACCTGGTCGCGGTCGGCGGCGAGGTGCAAGAGCGGGTCGTCGGCGGGGCGCCCCTGGATCTCTACGGTCGAGGTGAGGTCGATCGAGACGAGGTAGGACCACAGGGCGGCGGCGGCCGGTCCGGATTCCGCTTCGAGTTCGCCGACACGGACCGTGCCGGGGCCGCTCCCGCCGGGGCCGCGGGTGCGGTAGACCGCGTAGCCGCCGGGCGTCCGGCCGGGGGCGCCGAGCACCACCACGTGCGCCGCCCCGAATCCGTCCTGTCCGGCTCTCATGCTGGCGCCGTCGAGGTCCAGTGCCCCGCAGCGCCACCAGCTCTCGTCGCGGGTGAACCGCCCGGCCCGCCGCGCCAGGGTCGCGTCGTAGTGCGGGGCGAGGACGGCGGGTGCCCCGGCCGGGTCGATCAGCCGCAGCGGACGGCTGTCGGGCGCGGTACGGAGCGCGAGGGGGCGGGTGGAGTCGATCTCGATGCGGCAGAGCTCGGTGGCGGCACCGAAGCCGTAGCGGCCGTAGATGGCGCTCTCGGACGGCCACAGGCAGGCCAGTGGGCGCCCGTCGGCGGCGCAGCGGCGCCAGAGCCCGTCCATCATCGAGGTGAGGATGCCGCGGCGCCGATGGGTGGGCAGTACGGAGACGAAGTCCACTGCGGCGCACGGGAGTTGGCCGCCCGGGACGGAGAGGGTGCGACGGTGCGCCCCGGCCACCCCGGCCAGCTGTCCGCCGTCGTACGCGCCGACGCGGAGGCCGGCCCGGAGCATCTCCGCGTGCCGGTGCCGGGTCCTGTCGCCGGGCGTCAGATGGAAGACGGAGTACGTCAGCTCCAGGGCCCGGTCGCAGTCGGCCTCCGGGATGTCGCGGAGCTCCGTGGTGGGGCGGGCGTCGTCGTCAGTGGTCACCGGGGGACGCTAGCGCGGTGCGCCGGGACGGTCATCCCGATTTCCGGCGCCTGTCGCCGGGCGGCCGCCCGACCGCCTGACGCCGGACGCCGCCCATCGGACGGGCCGCCGGCCGCACGCCCGCCGCGCCGCCGCTCCCCGCGCCCCCGCCCTCACGCCACCGACCCGATCCGCCCCACCGGCCGCCCCGTGTCGTGGTGGATGGGGGTGTGCGCGCCGGTCAGCGGGGTGCCGGTGCCGCCGCGGCGGTTGGCGACGATCTCGGCGGCGATGGACAGCGCGGTCTCCTCGGGGGTGCGGGCGCCGAGGTCGAGGCCGATGGGCGAGCGCAGCCGGTTGAGTTCGAGTTCGGTCAGGCCGGTGTCGCGCAGCCGCTGCAGCCGGTCCAGGTGGGTGCGGCGCGAGCCCATCGCGCCGACGTAGGCGACCGGGAGCTTGAGCGCCCGCTCCAGCAGCGGGACGTCGAACTTGGCGTCGTGGGTGAGCACGCACAGCACCGTGCGGGGGTCGAGGTCCTGGGAGTCCAGGTAGCGGTGCGGCCAGTCGACGACGATCTCGTCGGCGTCCGGGAAGCGGGTGCGGGTGGCGAAGACGGGGCGGGCGTCGCAGACCGTGACGTGGTAGTTGAGGAACTTGCCGACCTTGACCAGCGCGGAGGCGAAGTCGATCGCGCCGAAGACGATCATGCGGGGCGCGGGGACGGAGGATTCGACGAGGAGGCGGAGGGGCTGACCGCACTGCGCGCCGGTCGGCTGCTCCGCGTCGCCGCCCTTCGCGCCCCCGCCGGGCGCCGGGCCCGACCCGATCTCGATCGTCGTGGTGCGCCCGGCGTCCAGCAGGGCGCGGGTCAGGGCGGTCGCGGTGCGGTCGAGGGCGGGGTGGCCGCCGAGGGTGCCGGTGCGGCTGCCGTCGGGGCGGACCACCAGCGCCCGGCCGAGGAGCTCGGCGGGGCCGTCGATGACCCGGGCGAGGGCCGCCGCCTCTCCCGTGGCGGCGGCGGCCAGGCCGGCGGCGAGCGTGCCGGCGGCGCCCTCCGCCGGCTCCCCCGCCGTGCGGTCGCCGGCCGGGCGCGCGGCGGGCGCCCGGACCGGCTGGACGAGGATGTCGATGACGCCGCCGCAGGTCAGGCCCACGGCGAAGGCATCCTCGTCGCTGTACCCGAAGCGCTCCACTACCGGCTCGCCGGTCCGCAGCGCCTCCTGGCACAGCTCGTACACCGCCCCCTCCACACATCCGCCGGAGACCGACCCGATCGCCGTGCCGTCACTGTCGACGGCCAGGGCGGCTCCGGGCTGGCGGGGCGCGCTGCCGTGCGTGGCCACCACGGTGGCCACCGCGAAGTCGCGGCCCTGCCCGACCCACCGGTGCAGCTCTTCGGCGATGTCCAGCATGTCGGTCTCCTTACGGACGGGGGAGGAGGCGGGCGGTTACTTGACGCCCAGCCACTGCTCGATGGGATGGAGCGAGAAGTAGACGACGAAGATCGCGGCCAGCACCCACATGAAGCCGCCGATCTCGCGCCATTTGCCCTGTGCCGCCTTAATGGCAACGTAGGCGATGACGCCCGCGCCGACACCTGCGGTGATGCTGTAGGTGAACGGCATCAGGACCACGGTCAAGAAGACCGGGATGGACACCGAGCGATCGCGCCAGTCCACGTGGCCGGCGGCGCTCATCATCATCGAGCCGATGACGACGAGGGCGGCCGAGGCGACCTGGGCCGGTACGAGCTGGGTGACCGGGGTGAAGAACAGGCAGGCCGCGAAGAGCAGGCCGGTGATCACGGACGACAGGCCGGTGCGCGCGCCCTCGCCGACACCGCTCGCCGACTCGATGAACACGGTCTGGCCGGACGCGCCGGCCACCCCGCCGATCGCCCCGCCCGCGCCGTCCACGAACAGCGCCTTGGACAGGCCCGGCATCCGGCCCTTGTCGTCGGCCAGCTCGGCCTCGGTGCCGACGCCGATGATGGTGGCCATGGCGTCGAAGAAGCCCGCCAGCACCAGGGTGAAGACGATCATGCCGACGCTGAGCGCCCCGAGGGAGCCCCAGCCGCCGAACTCGACATGACCGAAGAGGCCGAAGTCGGGCATCGCGACCGCGCTGCCGCTCAGCTCCGGGGGCGTACCGCCCCAGTCCTTGGCCGTGAGGCCGCCGATCCTGGTCGCGGCGATGGACAGCACGCTGCCGGCCACGATGCCGATGAGGATCGCGCCGGGCACCTTGCGGGCCTGCAGCATGAAGATCAGCAGCAGGGTGACGCAGAAGAACAGCACCGGCCAGCCGGACAGCTGCCCGGTGAGGCCGAGGGTGACGGGGCCGCCCTGCCCCTTGCCCACGAAACCGGCCTTCACCAGCCCGAGCAGGGCGACGAACATGCCGATGCCCATGGTGATCGCGTGCTTGAGCGCCAGCGGGATCGCGTTCATGATCATCTCGCGGAGGCCGGTGACCACCAGGAGGCAGATCACCACGCCGTAGACCACACACATGCCCATGGCCTGCGGCCAGGTCATGTGCGGGACGACCTGGGCGGTCAGCGCGGCCGAGACGTTCAGGCCGGCCGCCAGGGCCAGCGGCACCTTGCCGATGAAGCCCATCAGCAGCGTGGAGACCGCCGCGGCCAGTGCGGTCGCGGTGACCACGCCCGCGTGCGCGAGGGTGTTCTTCTCCACGTCCGGGGTCGACAGGATCAGCGGGTTGAGCAGGAGGATGTAGCACATCGCCATGAAGGTGGTGATGCCGCCGCGCACCTCTCGCGCCGGCGTCGATCCTCTGTCGGATATGTGGAAGTACCGGTCGAGCCAGGACCGGCCCGCGGGCTGGCGCGAGCCGGCCCCGGCGTCTTCCGCCGTGGTCCTCGGCTCGGTGGACTGCTGGGTCATGGTGCCTTACTCCCAAGGTTCACAGGGGCACTCGCACGGGGTGCGAGATTTGGGATGGAACGTCGGCTGCACGACCCGGGGGACGGCCCGAGGCGAACGGGGGGTACTGGCTCCGCCGGAGCGGAGCAGCGACTGCGTGGTGCGTTGGCGGGACTCCGGGCGGTGGGCGGAGGAGGACGGACAGGGACACCCCTGACACCCACCGCCCGGAGGCCGGTGCCCGGGGTCGCCCCCGGACGGTCTCTAGGTGCCGGTGAGGTGTTCGGGCCGCACCGGCGTCTTGTTGAGCTCCAGCCCGGTCGCGTTCCGGATCGCCGCGAGGACGGCCGGGGTGGACGACAGGGTGGGGGCCTCGCCGATGCCGCGCAGCCCGTACGGAGCGTGCTCGTCGGCGAGTTCGAGCACATCGACCGGCATGGTCGGGGTGTCGAGAATCGTGGGGATGAGGTAGTCCGTGAAGGACGGGTTGCGCACCTTCGCGGTCTTCGGGTCGACGATGATCTCCTCCATGACCGCCACGCCCAGCCCCTGGGTGGTGCCTCCCTGGATCTGGCCGACGACGGACAGCGGGTTGAGGGCCTTGCCGACGTCCTGGGCGCAGGCCAGTTCGATGACCTTGACCAGGCCGAGTTCGGTGTCCACCTCGACCACCGCGCGGTGGGCCGCGAAGGAGTACTGGACGTGGCCGTTGCCCTGGCCGGTGTGCAGGTCGAAGGGCTCGGTGGGGCGGTGGCGCCACTCCAGCTCCAGGTCGACCGCCTCGTCCTCCAGGACGTCCGCCAGGTTGGCGAGGACCTCGCCGCCGTCGGTGACGACCTTGCCGCCCTCCAGCAGGAGTTCGGCGGTCGCCCACGCGGGGTGGTACGTGCCGAACTTGCGCCGGCCGATGTCGAGGACCTGCTCGCGGACGTGCTCACAGGCGTTCTTGACGGCGCCGCCGGTGACATAGGTCTGGCGGGAGGCGGAGGTCGATCCGGCCGAGCCGACCTGGGTGTCGGCCGGCTGGATGGTGACCTGCTGGACCCCCAGCTCCGTACGGGCGATCTGGGCGTGGACGGTGACACCGCCCTGGCCGACCTCCGCCATCGCGGTGTGGACCGTGGCGACCGGCACCCCGCCGACGACCTCCATCCGCACCCGGGCGGTGGAGTAGTCGTCGAAGCCCTCGGAGAAGCCCACGTTCTTGATGCCGACGGCGTAGCCGACACCGCGGACCACGCCCTCGCCGTGGGTGGTGTTGGACAGCCCGCCGGGCAGCGCACGGACGTCCGCGCCCGCCCCGGCCGTCAGCCACTGCTGCTCCGGCGGGAGCGGCATCGCCTTGACGCGGCGCAGGAGTTCGGCGACCGGGGCCGGGGAGTCGACCGGCTGCCCGGTCGGCATGATCGTGCCCTGTTCCATGGCGTTGAGCTGCCGGAACTCGACCGGGTCCATGCCCAGTTTCTTGGCGACCTTGTCCATCTGCGCCTCGTAGGCGAAGCACGCCTGGACGGCGCCGAAGCCGCGCATCGCCCCGCAGGGCGGGTTGTTGGAGTACAGCGCGATGGCCTCGATGTCGACGTCGTCGACCACGTACGGGCCGACGGCGAGCGAGGAGGCGTTGCCGACGACGGCCGGAGAGGCGGACGCATAGGCGCCGCCGTCCAGCACGATGCGGCACTTGAGGTGGGTGAGCTTGCCGTCCTTGGTGGCGCCGTGCTCGTACCAGAGCTTCGCCGGGTGCCGGTGGACGTGCCCGAAGAAGGACTCGAACCGGTTGTAGACGATCTTGACGGGCTTGCCGGTGCGCAGCGCCAGCAGGCAGGCGTGGATCTGCATCGACAGGTCCTCGCGGCCGCCGAACGCACCGCCGACGCCGGACAGCGTCATCCGCACCTTCTCCTCGGGCAGGCCGAGGACGGGGGCGATCTGGCGCAGGTCGGAGTGCAGCCACTGGGTGGCGACGTAGAGGTCGACGCCGCCGTCCTCGCCGGGCACCGCGAGGCCGGACTCCGGGCCGAGGAAGGCCTGGTCCTGCATGCCGAAGACGTACTCGCCGGAGACGATGACATCGGCCTTCTTGGCGGCCTCGTCGGCGTCGCCGCGGAGGATCGGCTGGCGGTGGACGATGTTCGGGTGCGGTACGTGCCCGATGTGGTGGTCGGTGCGGTTCTCGTGGACCAGCGGGGCGTCCTCGGCGGTGGCGGAGGCCTCGTCGGTGACGACCGGCAGCTCGGCGTAGTCGATCTTGATCTTGGCGGCGGCGCGGCGCGCGGTCTCCGGGTGGTCGGCGGCGACCAGCGCCACCGGCTCGCCGTGGTGGCGCACCTTGCCGTGCGCGAGAACCGGGGTGTCCTGGATCTCCAGGCCGTAGTTCTTCACGTCGGTGGGCAGGTCGTCGTAGGTCAGGACGGCGTAGACGCCGGAGGTCGCCAGCGCCTCGGAGGTGTCGATCGACCGGATCTCGGCATGCGCGGTGGTGGAGCGCAGGGTGAAGCCCCACAGCATGTCCTCGTGCCACATGTCCGAGGAGTAGGCGAACTCGCCGGTCACCTTGAGGGTGCCGTCGGGCCGCAGGGTGGACTCGCCGATGCCGGCCTTGGTCGGGCCGCCCTGCGTCAGGTTCGTCGGGGTGCGGCCGGGCGCGGTGGCGACCCGGGTCTCCTTGTCGGCCATGGCGTCAGGCCCCCTGTCCGGCGGTCCGGGTCTCGCCGCGGGCGGCCGCCAGCCGGACCGCGTCGAGGATCTTCTCGTAGCCCGTGCAGCGGCACAGGTTGCCCGACAGGGCCTCGCGGATGTCGGCGTCCGACGGGGAGTCGTTGCGCTCCAGCAGCTCGTCGGCGGCGACCAGCAGCCCCGGGGTGCAAAAGCCGCACTGGACGGCGCCGGCGTCGATGAACGCCTGCTGGATCGGCGAGAGCCCCTCGTGCGAGGCACCGTCACCGCTCTGCGGGCCGGCCGGGCGGGCCTGCCAGCCCTGGGCCTCGTCCAGGCCGGTGCCGCAGGTGCCGTCGGCGCAGCCGCCCTCGGCGCGCTGCCGGGCGAAGTCCGCCAGACCCTCGACGGTCACCACCTCGCGGCCCTCGACCTGGCCCGCCGCGACCAGACAGGAGCACACCGGCACCCCGTCGAGGCGGACCGTGCAGGAGCCGCATTCGCCCTGCTCACAGGCGTTCTTGGAGCCCGGGAGGCCCATCCGCTCACGGAGGACGTACAGCAGGCTCTCGCCTTCCCAGACGTCGTCGGCCTCCTGCCGGCGGCCGTTGACGGTGAATGTCACGCGCACTGTGCGCTCCTCTCGTTGCCCCGGTAGGACTCCCAGGTCCAGCCGAGGGTGCGGCGCGCCATGATGCCGACCGCGTGCCGGCGGTACTTGGCGCTGCCGCGCACATCGTCGATCGGGTTGCAGGCGCCGGCGGCGAGCTGCGCGAACTGCTTGGCGACGGACGGCGGGATGGGGTTGCCGGACTCCCAGAAGCCGCCCTCCTCCAGCGCCGCGGCGAGGAAGTCCTCGGCCTCGCGGGCCCGTACGGGCGTGGGCGCGGCGGAGCCGATGCCGGTGCGCACCGTGCGGGTCTCGGGGTGCAGCGCGATGCCGAAGGCGCAGACCGCGATCACCATGGCGTTGCGGGTGCCGACCTTGGAGAACTGCTGCGGGCCGTCCGCCTTGGGCAGGTGCACCGAGCGGATCAGCTCGTCGGCCTCCATGGCGTTGCGCTTGACGCCGGTGTAGAAGTCGTCGATCGGGATCATCCGGCGGCCGCGCACGGATTCCACCTCCACCTCGCAGCCGGCGGCGAGCAGCGCGGGGTGCGCGTCGCCGGCCGGGGAGGCGGTACCGAGGTTGCCGCCGACGCCGCCGCGGTTGCGGATCTGCGGGGAGGCCACCGTGTGCGACGCCAGGGCCAGGCCCGGGAGTTCGCCCCGCAGGTTCTCCATGATCTTGGTGTACGGGACGGAGGCGCCCAGGCGCACGGTCTTCTCGCCGACCTCCCACTCGCTCAGCTCACCGATGCGGTTCAGGTCGAGCAGGTACTCGGGACGGCGGTGGTCGAAATTGATCTCGACCATCACGTCCGTGCCGCCCGCGATAGGCACAGCGGTAGGGTGCTCGGCCTTGGCGGCGAGCGCCTCCTCCCAGCTGGCGGGGCGAAGGAAGTCCATGGTTGGCCTCTTCTACGAATTCTACGAAATCGGGTCGTTCGCTACTCATGGTGAGGACGCTGCGTCGCCATCGCCACGGATACGTTCATGTCCTGTTCATGTGGATGGGCTCAGTGAACGCGCCCGGCACCCACTGGGTGCAGTCACCGAAACCATGAAGCGGTTGGCTGGCCAGGCCACCCGTCTTGTAGATTCGAACGAAAGACGAGGCTCTGAAACCTCGCGGCATTCCACCGGCAACACAGACAGCAAAGAACGGCGGGCGAGGTCATGCGGCTCCGCGCACTCCTGGACACTCCCACCCTGGGCCTTCGGCTGCTCGGGGGCGAGGACGAGCTGGACCGTACGGTACGCGGCGTGATGACCACCGACCTGCGTGACCCCAGCCGCTACCTCTCCGGCGGCGAACTGGTGCTGACGGGGCTCGCGTGGCGCCGGGAGCCCGACGACTCCGAGCGGTTCGTCCGCATCCTGGCCACCGCCGGGGTCGCCGGACTCGCGGCGGGCGAGGCCGAGCTGGGCTCGGTCCCCGACGACCTCGTGCAGGCCTGCCTCCGGCACCGGCTGCCGCTGTTCTCCGTCGTCGAGGACGTCTCGTTCGCCTCCATCACCGAGCATGTCGTCCGCCAGGTCTCCAGCGAACGCGCGGGCGACCTGGCCGCCGTGGTGGACCGGCACCGGCGGCTGATGACCTCCGGCCCCACGGGCGGCGGCCCGGAGGTGGTCCTGGACCTGCTCGGCTCCGACCTGGACCTGCGGGCCTGGGTGCTCTCCCCCACCGGCCGGCAGATCGCGGGCTCGACGCTGGCGGACGCCGGCCCCGAACTCTCCGGCGAGGTCGCCGCCCGGCTCGCCGGCGAGCACCTGGCGGCGGCCCGCACGGGCCGCAGGGGCCCGCACCGCGTCACCCTGGACTCCGCCACCTTCTCCCTCTTCCCGATCCGCCACGAGGGCCGTGACCTGCGCCAGACGCTGCTGAGCGACTGGTTGCTGGCCGTCGAGGCGGACGCCGGCGACTGGCCCGACGAGCGGCTCGACCTGCTGCACGGGGTCACCCAGCTGATCGCCGTGGAGCGCGACCGGCGCGACGCGGCCCGCACGGTCCGCCGCCGGCTCGCCCAGGAGGTGCTGGAGCTCGTCCAGACCGGCGCGCCGCCCGCCGAGATCGCGGCCCGGCTGCGGGTGGCGGCCCCGGTGCTGCTGCCCGGACTGGGCGCCGCACCGCACTGGCAGATCGTGGTGGCCAGGGTCGAGTGGGAGGACGGCGACCTCCCCGGCGGCCCGGTGGCACAGAGCCTGCTGGAGGAGATGCTGGTCGACCCCGGCACCTTCGGCCCGGAGCCCTCCGACCGCATCGCCGTGGCGCACACCGGCGACGAGGCGGTGGCGCTGGTTCCGCTGCCCGTCCCGGACGAGCCCGGTGACGCCTCGATCACCGGCCTGCACGCCGATCAGCTGCTCTCCGTCGTCCGCGAGCCGCTGAGCCGCGGGCTGGCCGACGACGGGCGGCTGACGGTCGGGGTGAGCGCCGCGGTGCACTCGGCGGAGGGGCTGCGCGGCGCCCTGGAGGAGGCCCGGCACGCCCGCCGGGTCGCCGCGGCCCGCACGGGCCGGGTCTGCGCCGCCGGACACGAGGAGCTGGCCTCGCACGTCCTGCTGCTGCCGTTCGTGCCCGACGACGTCCGCCGGGCCTTCACCGCCCGCCTCCTGGACCCGCTGCGCGACTACGACCGCAAGCACCGCGCCGAGCTGATCCCCACCCTGGAGGCGTTCTTGGACTGCGACGGCTCCTGGACCCGCTGCGCCAGCCGCCTCCACCTGCACGTCAACACCCTCCGCTACCGGGTGGGCCGCATCGAGCAGCTCACCGGCCGCGACCTGTCCCGCCTGGAGGACAAGCTCGACTTCTTCCTGGCCCTGCGGATGAGCTGACGACGCCCCCGCCGGGCGTCGCGCCGCGACGGCCCCGCGCCCTGCGGCTCCCCGGGCCCCGCCGGTACGACCCGGCGGGGCCCGATTACTCCATCCGGGGTAACTCGATCGGGCGTCATCGCGCTCAACTTCCGCCTGCCGCAGGCCGGTCGCACAGTGCGGCGATGCGCCCGATCAGGGCCCTGCGGGGCCCGTGAACCCCCCTCCCGGGGATTGTGAATTCATTCACCCACCCCCTTGGCCGCACCACGGAATTCGTGCTGAGATTCGCCCACTGCTTCCAACTTCCAGCTCAATGGCGCGCTCGGGGAGGGCAATGTGGCGGATACCGCCATGTCGGAATCCGCGGATTCCGCGGATCCGGTCAGTTCTGCGGTTCCGGTGCCGATCGTGGTACCAGCACCCGCATCCGCACCGGAAACAGGCTCGGCAGGCACGGTCGAGGGGGACGACCCCCTCGACCGTGCCGTTTGGCGGCTGCGCTCCCGCGGCTGCTGGGACGACGCGGCCGCCCTGCTGGAACCGCACTCCGTCCACCACGCACCGTCCGCACTGCGCCGCGCCGCGCTGCTGGTCGAGCGGTGCATGTTCACGGCGGCCGGCTGGGCCGAGGCGGAGGACGCGCTGCGCGCCGCCGAGGCACTGGCGGGCACCGACGACGAGCGGGGCGGCGCGGCCTGCGAGCGCGGTCATCTCGCGTACGCCGCCACGGTCCTGGGCGTCCGCGACCGGGCCGACGAGGCCCGCTCCGCACTCGGCCGGGCCGCCGCGCTGCTGACGCCCACCGCGGCCGGGCGCCCGCTGCTGGACTTCCGCCGCGGGCTGATGGCCGAGCACGTCGCCGACAGCCCGGACTCGGCGCGGGCCGCCTACCGCCGCGCCCACGCCGGCGCCACCGCCCACGGCGACACCCTGCTGCTGTCCTTCACCTGGCGCCATCTGGCCGGACTGGCGCTGCGCGACGGCGAGTTGGCCGAGGCCCGGCACGGTTTCGCCGAGTCGCTGCGGATCCGCGAGGAACTCGGCTTCCTGGTCGGCACGGCACCGGCCCTCGTGGCGCTGGCCGAGGCCGCCCCGGACGCCGACGCGGACCGGCTGCGCGCCGAGGCGGCCCGGCTCTTCCGTCTCATGGGCGGCGTGCCCACCTGGCTCGCCGACCATCTGTCCACCGGCATCACGGCCACCTAGGACGTGTCCGTGCACCTCACGGGCGGCGGCCGGGCCAGCACTTTCCGTGGTGGCCCGGCCGCCGCCCGTACGTCACCGCCCGTGCCCGTTCATCCGCGCACCGTCAACCCCCCAACATCGGCCATGCCGGCTCCGTCGACGATTGGCCGGATCTGGACGGTCCCCGCCCCGGATCGGCCGGGGTGCGACGGTTGCCGCTCCGGCCGGCCGTCGACGCGCCGGGCGAACCCTGAGGTGGGACTATGGGCCGAAGGCCCGGGGAAGGGGTGTCTCACGACGCCCCACAGGCCCCGAGAATGGCCACAAGTCGCACTGTGAGGCGGCAGCGGGGTATGGATGCTGGTCCGGGACCAGCTGGCCCCACCCACTGGCACAGCCTTTCAGGAGGCCACATGACAGCAGGAGTGACCAACACGACCGCTGCAACCGACTGGGGCAAGGCAGATTTCGAGGCGATTTACAACTGCCCGGATCCCCGTAGGTACTTCACCACTCTGCACCCCCTGGACTACCAGATTCCGCACCACGGCCAAGCGGTCTTCCGCGCCGTGGCCGAGACCCTCCAGCGGCACCGGAGCGACCGCCCGCCGCTGAACGTCGTCGACCTCTGCTGCTCGTACGGGGTCAACGCCGCACTGCTCAACCACGAGCTGTCCCTCGCCGATCTCTACGGCCGCTACACGGCGAACGGCCACGCACTGCCGTCCACCGCCCAACTCGTCGAAGAGGACCGCTCGTTCTTCGCCACCCGGCGACGTGCCGAACCCTTGCGGGTGACCGGCATCGACGCGGCGGACCGCGCGGTCGGCTATGCGCGGGCGGTCGGCCTGCTCGACCACGGCTTCGCGGAGAACCTGGAACTCGACGAGCCGAGCCCGGAGCTGCGGAAGGTGCTGGCCGGCACCGACCTGATCACCGTCACCGGCGGTGTCGGCTATATCTCCGCGCGCACCTTCGGCCGCCTCTTCGACTGCGTGTCCGCACCGCCATGGGTCGCCGCGTTCGTCCTGCGCGAGGTGGACTACCGGCCGATCTCCGCCCTGCTGGCCCGGGCCGGGCTGGTGACGGAGAGGCTCACCACCCGCACCTTCCGTCAGCGGCAGTTCGCCGACGGCAACGAGCGGCAGGCGGCGTTCGACGCACTGGCCGCCCGGGGCCTGTCCACCGCACAGAAGGAAGCCGACGGCTTCTACCACGCCGACCTCTATCTCTCCCGGCCCGCCGCCGATGTCGCGGCCCTGCCACTGGAGGAGTTGCTGCCCGGCTAGCCGGCCCGGCGCCGGGCCGCCTCGGCCGGGCGGGCCCGCCCGGAGCGGGGTCAGTGCGGGTGGCGGGCCACCGACACATGTTCGCGGGTGATCCGCTCGGCCACCGCGTACTCCTGGGCGACCAGGGCGTCGAGCAGCGCCGTGTGCTCGGAGGCGTCGGCCAGCAGGTCGGCCGTGCGCCTCCGGGGACCGTCGGCCGGCGGCCGCTGGGAGCGGCGCAGCAGATCCCCGGTGACCTCGGTGAGCCAGCGGTTGCCGGTGAGCGACATCAGGGCGTCATGGAAGGCGTGGTCGGCCTCCGCGTAGCCGACCCGGTCCCCGCGGGCCGCGGCCGTGACGCCCTCCTCCGCGAGCGGGCGCAGCCCCTCGAAGCGCTCGGGGGGCAGCGCCCGGGCCAGCCGGACCACCGCGGGCACCTCCAGCATCGCCCGGACCTCGGCCAGCTCGGCGAGGTCGCGGGAGCTGCACTCGGCGACCCGGAAGCCGCGGTTGGGCACGACCTCGACGGCCCCTTCGCAGGCGAGCTGCTGCATGGCCTCGCGGACCGGGGTCGCGGAGACGCCGTAGCACTCGGCGAGCCCGGGTGCGGAGTAGACCTCGCCCGGGGTCAGCTCCCCGCCGACCAGTGCATGGCGCAGCGCGGCCAGCACCTGGCCGCGCACGGAGTGCCGCCGGGGCACGGGGGGACCGGCCTGCCCGGGCACCCGTGCCCCGGCGTGCGGTCCCTGTTCCGCTGTGCCCTGTTCCCTCACGGTTCCTCCTGACGTCTGAAGCACCATAGGCGGCGGACGCCCCAGTTCAAATCCGGGGCGCCGGTCAGAAGGCCCTGCGGGCCGCCAGGACTGGCGTTCAGCAGGCCGGGGTAAGCCTTCGAATAAGGTAAGCCTTACCTTCTGACGATCGCTGATTCGGTGGTCCCCCGCATGACTCGTGTCCCCGCCGCCCCGCCTGCCGTCCACCCCCTCGCCGAGGCCTACGACCGGCTCACCGCGGCCTTCCCCGGCCTGCGGGTGGCCCTGTGGGACACGACCCCGCCCAGCGGCGACGGCTGGGTCCGCGCGGCCGGGCTGGCGGCCGGCGGCGAGAGCCTGGAGTCCTTCCTCGCCTGGGACGACGCACGGATCGTGCGGGACTACGGACAGCGCGCCCGGCCGGACGTCGTCGCGGGCTTCGCGCTGCACCGCTACGCCTGGCCCGCCTGCCTGCTGATCACCGTCCCCTGGTTCCTGCACCGGCGGGTCCCGCGGCTGCCCGTGCAGGACGTCTGCTTCCAGCGGGAGCCGGGCCGGATGGCAGTGCGGATCGAGGCGTTCGCCTGCCTTCCGGACGATCCGGCGGCAGCGCTGCCCGGCGCCCGGGTGGTGCCGGACGAGGAGGCGCTGCGCGCCGAGGTCAGGGCGGCGGTGGCCGCCCACCTCGGGCCCGTCCTGGACGGTTTCCGCACCCGGATGCGGCGCGGGCCGCGGGCGCTGTGGGGCCTGGCGTCCGACGAGATCGCCGAGGGCCTGTGGTACATCGGGCACCTGCTGGGCGAGGAGCAGCGCGCGGTGGCCGCGCTGGAGCTGCTGCTGCCGGGCGCCACCGCTCCGTACGCGGGCGGCGCGGGGTTCCGCGAGCTGACCGGACCGCGCGGCGAGGCCCTGGCGACCCGGGACCGCGCCAGCTGCTGCATGTTCTACACACTGCGCCCCGAGGACACCTGCCTCACCTGCCCGCGCACCCTCGACGAGGAGCGCGTCCGGCGCCTCACCGCAGCCGGCTGAGGCTCCCGCCGTGTGCGGACGGGTCCCGGGTCGCGGTACGTGCCCGCCGGGGCCGGGAGGGACGGGCCGGGGCCGCACGGAACACCCGCCGGGGTGAGGTTCGTCGAACTCAACTCCGCATACACGGAAGACAGTTCGACCACAGGATGACTCATCCTCCCCCTTGGCGTTCTCTTGCCCCGAAACCCACTGGGCGGGGTGCGGATTCCGCCAGGATGTCGCGCGAAATCGTGTAGCCGAGGCAAAGGGACCCCAGAATGAGGATGACCGACATATCGCTGGATTGGCTGGTTCCCGGAGCCCTGGTGCTCGTCGGTGTGCCGGTGGCCGTGGCGCTGGTGGTGCGCGGCAGGCGTGCGGCCGCGCGGTCCGGCGGGGAGGACTCCTGGGAGCGCAGCGAGGAGCGCCGCCGCCGTAAGGAGACCGTCTTCGCCTCGGCCTCCTATCTGCTGCTGTTCTGCTGTGCGGCGGTCGCCGCCGCGCTGTCCTTCCATGGTCTGGTCGGCTTCGGCGTGCAGAACCTCAACCTCTCCGGGGGCTGGGAGTACCTGGTGCCGTTCGGGCTCGACGGCGCGGCGATGTTCTGCTCCGTGCTCGCCGTGCGGGAGGCCAGCCACGGTGACGCGGCGCTGGGCTCGCGGATGCTGGTGTGGACGTTCGCGGGCGCGGCGGCGTGGTTCAACTGGGTGCATGCGCCGCGCGGCCTGGACCACGCGGGCGCACCGCAGTTCTTCGCCGGGATGTCGCTGTCGGCGGCGGTCCTCTTCGACCGGGCGCTCAAGCAGACCCGCCGGGCCGCGCTGCGCGAACAGGGCCTGGTGCCCCGTCCGCTGCCGCAGATCCGGATCGTCCGCTGGCTGCGCGCTCCCCGCGAGACCTTCGCGGCCTGGTCGCTGATGCTGCTGGAGGGCGTACGGACGCTGGACGAGGCGGTCGAGGAGGTCCGCGAGGACCGGCGCGAGAAGGAGGCGCACCGCCTTCGCCGGCGCGAGCAGGGCAGGCTCGACCGCGCACGCCTCAAGGCCATCAACCGGCAGCACCGCAGCTGGGGCCTCGGGCGTGGTGGCGGCCGGCAGTTGGTGACGACGGCAGCGGCCCCCGCGGAGGTGGCCGGACCCGACCCCGCCATAGCCGGCGACGTCGAGCCGCCGCGGACCGGGGACCTGCCGTCACGCGCCCGTCCGGCACTCAAGGCCGTGTCCGGCGCTGAGGCCGAGGGCGCCGGCACCGCGGCCCCGCGGACCGTGGATCTCACCGCCGAGGACGACACCCAGACGATTCCCCGTCTGGACTCCCTGGAGGAGAAGCTCGCCGAGATCGAACGGCAATTCGGCTGACCGGCGGCGGACCGCGCCCTCGGGCACCCCCGCCCAGGGGTCAGGCCGGTCCGCCGCCCAGTTCGAACCACACGCTCTTGCCGAGGCTTTCGGTGCGTATCCCCCAGGCGTCGGCTAAGGAGCGCACCAGCATCAGCCCCCTGCCGGAGGTCCCGTCGGTCGTCGGCGCGCGCGGCTCGGGACGGCCGGGGACGAAGTCCCTGACCTCCACCCGCAGCCGGTCGCCGACCCTGGCCGTGACGACGGCCCCGCCCTCCGCATGCACCAGCGCGTTGGTGACCAGCTCGCTGGTGAGCAGCGTCGCGACCTCCGCGAGTTCGCCGTCCCCCGGCGACGCCCAGCGGCTGAGCAGCTGGCGCAGCTCCCTGCGCACCTCGCCGACCGCTTTCAGATCCGCATGCCGCACCTTGCGCTCCAGTACACCCGGCGCTCGTGCGGTGATCCCCCCGTCCCGGCCCCCCTCGGCCGTTTCCTGCCGTCTGTCCCGTCCTTCGCGCCGCACAGGCTGACGCATTTTCTCCCCCGCCCCCAACGAACTTCGGCGCTCTGCCTCGAACAGCCTCACGCTCAGCATGCCCATCCGCTCTGCCGCCATGCTTCGGTTTTGCCGCTTCCGCCCGCCTTGCCGCCGATCCGCCGCCTGCGCGCCGGGTGGGCCGGGCGGGGCCCGGGGGCCTCCCTGCTCGGGTCCGGCCGGACGGACACCCCTGAGTGGGTATGTCTGACCCGAGCCTGTCGTGGGAGCCCGGCCGGGGCTGCCGGGCACTCCCCCGGCGACCGCCGGGACCCCGCCCGCGCCCGGGAGGCGTCGGGGAGTACGAGCGTGAGGAGCCGCTGTGCACGACGACCGTCTGCTGGTGGAGGGGCGCCTGGAGCGGGCGCTGGGGCAGTTCATCCGGCCCGCGCAGTACGCGGCGCGGGTGCCGCTGCGGCTGGCCGTCTGGCACGCGCCGGTCATGGGGGGATCTCCTGCGCGAGGGGGGTCGGGAGAGGGGGAAACGGTGCCGGTGGGCGAGGCGCTGCGGGCCGCGTACGAGCCGTTCACGGTCGGCGAGCCCTGGGGGCCGCCGTGGTCCACGAGCTGGTTCCGGCTGGCGGGCGAGGTGCCGCAGGAGTGGGCGGGGCGGCGGGTGGAGGCCGTCATCGACCCCGGCTTCAGCGGTGACGGGCCCGGGTTCCAGGCCGAGGGCCTCGTCTACGACGCCGAGGGCGTACCGATCAAGGGCATCCACCCGCGCAACCGGCACGTCCCCGTGGGCGCGCCGGCCTGCGGTGGCGAGGAGGTCCGCCTGCTGCTGGAGGCGGCCGCGAACCCGGCGGTGCTGCGGGACTTCCGCCCCACCGACCTCGGCGATGTGCGCACCGCTCCGAGCCGGCCGCTGTACCGCTTCGCCTCGGCGGATCTCGCGGTGCTCGACGAGACGGTCTGGCAGTTGGTCCTGGACATCGAGGTGCTGTCGGAGCTGATGCACGAGCTGCCGGCCGACGGCTCGCGCCGGCACGAGATCCTGCGGGCCCTGGAGGACATGCTGGACGCGCTCGACCTGCACGACGTCGGCGCCACCGCGGCCGCCGGGCGCGACGCGCTGGCGGACGTCCTGAGCCGCCCGGCCGCGGCGAGCGCCCACCGCGTCTCGGCCACCGGACATGCCCATATCGACTCCGCCTGGCTGTGGCCGCTGCGCGAGACCGTGCGCAAGGCGTCCCGCACCTTCGCCAATGTCACCCAGCTGGCCCAGGAGTACCCGGAAGTGGTGTTCGCCTGCTCCCAGGCGCAGCAGTACGCCTGGGTCAAGGAGCACCAGCCGCACATCTGGGAACGCATCAAGGAGGCCGTACGGGACGGCAATTGGGCGCCGGTGGGCTCGATGTGGGTGGAGTCCGACGCCAATATGCCCGGCGGTGAGGCGCTGGCCCGGCAGCTGGCGTGCGGCAAGCGCTTCTTCCTGGAGGAGCTGGGCGTGGAGACCGAGGAGGTCTGGCTGCCGGACTCCTTCGGCTACACCGCCGCCTTCCCGCAGCTGGCGCGGCTGGCCGGCGCGAAGTGGTTCCTCACCCAGAAGCTGTCGTGGAACCAGACCGACAAGATGCCGCACCACACCTTCTGGTGGGAGGGCATCGACGGCACCCGCGTCTTCACCCACTTCCCGCCGGTCGACACCTACAACTCCCGGCTGGCCGCCGCCGAACTCGCCCACGCCGAACGCAACTTCGCCGAGAAGGGCCGCGCCACCCGCTCCCTGGTGCCGTTCGGCTGGGGCGACGGCGGGGGCGGCCCGACCCGCGAGATGCTGGAGCGGGCCCGCCGGCTGCGCTCCCTGGAAGGCTCGCCGCGCGTCGCGATCGAGCCGCCCGCCCGGTTCTTCGCGGCCGCCCACGCGGAGTACGGGGCGGCGGCGCCGGTCTGGTCCGGTGAGCTGTACCTCCAGTTCCACCGCGGCACGTACACCTCGCAGGCGAAGACCAAGCAGGGCAACCGGCGCAGCGAACACCTGCTGCGCGAGGCCGAGTTGTGGGCCGCGACGGCGGCGGTGCGGACGGGCGGCGGCTACGCCTACCCGTACGACGCCCTCGACCGCCTCTGGAAGACCGTGCTGCTGCACCAGTTCCACGACATCCTGCCGGGGTCGTCGATCGCCTGGGTCCACCGCGAGGCCCGGGACACCTACGCGGCGGTCGCGGCCGAGCTGACCGGCATCATCGAGACGGCACTCGGGGCGCTGGCGGACGGGGACGCGGCGGCCGGGAGTCCGACGGTGTTCAACGCCTCGCCCTACGACCGCAACGAGGTCGTGGCGCTGCCGGCGGCGCCCGGGGCGGACGGGCCCACCGAGGTCGCGGTGCACGTCCCCGCGCTGGGCTCGGCCGCCGTCCGCCCGGCCGCCCCGGACTCCGCCACCCCGCCGCCCCCTCCCGTACGGGCGGACGCCGACGCCGGGGACACCGTCACGCTCGACAACGGGCTGCTGCGGGTGGTCGTCGACGCCGACGGCCTGCTGACGTCGGTGCGTGATCTGCACGCCGGGCGGGAGGTGCTGGCGCCGGGCGCCCGCGGCAATCTGCTGCAGCTGCACCCCGACCACCCCAACCAGTACGACGCCTGGGACCTCGACCGGCACTACCGCCGCCGGCACACCGATCTGGCCGAGGCCGAGTCCGTCGAGCTGACCGCGGCCGGGCCGCTGTCCGCGACGGTCCGGGTGACCAGGGCGTTCGGCGCGTCCCGGATCACCCAGGAGCTGACGCTGCGGGCGGGCTCGCACCGCCTCGACATCGCCTGCGACATCGACTGGCACGAGTCGGAGAAGGTCCTCAAGGCCGCCTTCCCCCTGGACGTGCACGCCGAACAGTGCGCCTGCGAGGTGCAGTTCGGGCATGTCCACCGCCCCACCCACACCAACACCAGCTGGGACGCGGCCCGCTTCGAGATCTGCGCCCACCGCTGGCTGCGGGTCGCCGAGCCCGGCTACGGCGTCGCCCTGCTCAACGACTCCACCTACGGCCACGACGTCACCCGCACCCCGCACCCCGAGGGCCTGGGCACGACGGTCCGGCTGACCCTGCTGCGCGCGCCGCACAGCCCCGACCCCGAGACCGACCAGGGCAGTCACCGCTTCCGCTACGCGCTGCTGCCGGGCGCCGGGACCGGCGAGGCGGTCGCCGAGGGGCTGGCACTCAACCTGCCCCTGCGGACCGCCACCGCACCGCCCGTCCCCCCGCTGATCCGCGTCGACCACCCGGCCGTGACCGTCGAGTCGGTCAAGCTCGCCGAGGACCGCAGCGGCGATGTGGTGGTGCGGCTCTACGAGTCGCACGGCGGCCGGGCGAGCGGCACCCTCTCCCCCGGCTTCCCGGTCGAACGGGCCACCGTGACCGACCTGCTGGAGCGGCCGCTGCACGAGGAGGAGGGCGGGCCGACCTCGGATGTGGCGGTGGAGCTGCGCCCGTTCCAGATCCTGACGCTCCGGCTGCGGCCGCAGTGCCCGCCGGGGAGCTGAACCGGGTTCCGGGCGGGCGGGGCCCGGGCCGGCTCCCGCGCCCTGACCGGTTCTCGTCACCTGCCGTGGCACCGCATGCTGGAATGCTTCCAACGCACTTGCCATTCACGGGGGTTGTCGATGGTGTACGTACGCGATCTGGTGCGCGAGGTGGTGGCGGAACACGCGGCGCACGAATTGCCGCTCGTCGACAGCCTGCGCAGGCTCGATGACGACGAGGTCGTCCGCACCCTCGGCCGGCGGGGGCAGAAGCGGGAACCGCTCGGCTTCGGCTATGCCGAGGTGGCCGCGCTGGTCACCCCCGTGGTCTGGCTCGTGCTCGACCAGGCGGCCCGGCGTGCGGTCGACACGGCCACCGAGAGCCTGCTGACGCGGGGCCGCTCGGGAATGCGCAGGATGCTGCGCCGCGCTCCGGCCCCGCCGCAGCGGGTGCCGGTCGAGCTGGACCCGGCCGAGCTCGCGCTCGTCAGGGCGCAGATCCTGGAGCGGGCGGCCGAGCGGGGCATCGAGGCCCGGGAGGCCGAGGCCCTGGCGGACGGCGTCGTGGCGAGGCTTGCGACGGCGGCGGCCGAGACCCGCCCCGAGCTGCCTCCCACACCCGACGCCGCCTCGTGAAGGGCTTCGCCGCCTTCCGGAGCGCGACCGGGACCGGGCCCCGGTTCGCGCTCCTGATGGTTCTCGTGACGGTGTCGAGCGTTCCCCTCTTCGGCACCCTGTTCACGGTCGTCCTGGAGCGGAACAACCCGCGGCGCGGCCTGACCGGCGCCATGGGCTGCCTGTACGCCGCCGGGTTCGACCCCGCCCAGAGCGACACGGACAACATGACGGCGACCATGCGCCGTTCGCCCGCCCTGGTGAAGTGCCTGGGCGAACAGCCGGTGTCCTACGCGGGCGTGATCGCGACGCTGGTGCTGCTCGCCGTCGCGGGGCTGGTGTACTGGTGTCTGCCGAAGGTGCGCGACCGGCGGCGCCGGTTGGTGCCGGTCGAGGCCGTGGACGCCGACGGCACGCTGCGGGCGGAGCTGGCCGCGCTGGCCGAACGCACCGGGATCCGCTCGGACGTGCGCTTCCGCATCGACCCGGCCCGGATGACCTCCGGCGCCGGTGTCCACGGCCGCACCGGCAGATACACCGTCTGCCTGCACGCGGGCCTGCCGGCCCGGCGCGGCACCGACCCGGAGGGCTTCCGCGCCGTCGTCCTGCACGAACTCGCCCACATCCACCACCGGGACGTGGACTACGCCTACGCCGCCACGGTGCTGTGGCGGGTCTTCGTCCTCTTCGCCCTGCTGCCGGACTTCGCCCTGATCGGCTGGGCCGTCTTCCTCGTCGTCTCCGGCACCGAGACGCCGTGGTGGCCCGGGGCCGCGCCCGAGGTGCTGGCCTTTGTCACCACCGGACTCCTGCTGGCCGGACTGGTACATCTGGCCCGGGCGGATCTGCTGCGCCGGCGGGAACACCACGCCGACCTTCGAGCGGTCGCCTGGGGCGCGCACCCCGCCAATTGGGACCGGCCCGACCCGCCGGGCACCGTGGCCCCCCTGCTGCACCGGCTCACCGCGCTGCTGCGGACCCACCCCGGCTGGGCGGAACGCCGGCGGGTCCTCGCCGATCGCGATCACCTCCTCCGGGTCAGTCCGCTGGAGATGTTCCTGGCCGGCGCCTCGGCCTCGATGCTCTTCGGGTCGCTGGCCACGCTCCCCTTCCGGCCCCTGGCGCACGGCGCTCTGTGGCTCACGGTCGCGCTGGTGGCTCCGGTGCTCTGCATCGCCCTGGGCCTGCCGGTCGTACGGGCCTCGCGCACGGCCGGTGGGGCCCCCGGGTCCGGCGCGCTCCCGGGCCTCTGGCTCGGCTGCGGCCTGCTGGTGGGGGAGTTCGTGGCCAGCGGCCGGTACCGGGTCGACTGGCTGCTGCCGCAGCCCCTGTATCTGCTCGCGTTCCTCTTCATCGGGGCGGTGCCCGCGGTGTGGTGGTCCCAGACCCTGCGCCTGGCCCTCGGTCTGCCGAAACGGGGTCAGCGCCGTGCGGCGGCCGTGGTGTGTGCGCTGGTGACCGCGACGGTGCTGTGGGGCGGGCTGACGTGGTGGCGGCTGGGAGGCGAGCGCATCGCGCTGGGGGGCGGCGGCGATCTGGGCGGGGCGCTGGCCAGGGCCTACGCCGAGGCGGTCCCGGGCGCCTGGCAGGACTACGACATGGACCTGTCGGCCCTCTCCTACGGCCTGTCCCTGCTCTCGCCGCTGCACCGGCAGGTTCCGGTCGGCGTCGCCGTGCTCCTGATGTGGCTCGTACCGCTGGTCCTGCTGCTGTGGCAACGACCCGGCGCGGGTCCGCGGGTGCGCCGGACGCTCGTCGCCGGCTGTGCGGGCGGGCTGGTGTCCTGGGCGGGGCTGGCCCTGACGTGGTCCGTGGGGCACGCCCGGCGGCCGGCCACGGTGAAGGAGCGGACCGGTCCCTTCCTCGTCGTCCACCAGTGGTGGGTGATCGTGACGGTACTGGCGGTCTGTCTGCTGACGGCCGCCGTCGTGGCCGCCTTCTCCCGGCGGCACTGGCTGCTGCGCGCGGTGATCGCCGCTCAGGTGACCCAACTGACGGCGTACGGTGCGGTGTTCCTCCTGTCCTCGGCCGACGGGTGCCTGGGGCCGCTGAACACCGTCCTCGACGTCTGCCGGTGGCACCCCCGCAACGGCCTGGCCCTCGGCACGGCCGTCACTCTCCTCACCCTCACCAACGCCGTGCTCGGCTCGGCCTGCGCGGCCCTCCTGGGCGCGGGTACGGCAGGGATCGTACGGCGGTTGCGGGGACGGCCTGCGGTGCGCCTCCCGGCAGTCCCGGCGCCCGCCGTGCCGGTACGCCGGCGCCCGGTCCTCCTGAAGGCGGGTACGGTGCTCACGCTCGGCGTGCCCGCTGTGCTGCTGACCGTCGTGGCGAGCACTCAGGTCGCCGTCACCTCCGCCGCGTCCCCGTTCTCGCCGAAGGCGGCAGCCCGGGGAACGAAGGGACCGGACGGCAGCCCGCCGCCGACGCAGACACGCACGATGCGTACGTGGCAGACCTGGTCCTGGCTGAACAACGGCGGGAACCTGCACACCCAGCGCATCAACGCCGCCCAACTGGCGCTGAACGCCGAGCTGCTGAAGGCCGCCGCCCGCAAGCGGGACACGAACGGGCAGGTCCCGGTGGACGAGAAGACGTTCCACCGCGTCTGCGGCGCCTTGGGCAAGCGGGTCGAAGAGGCCCAGGACTACTTCCCGGTCCCCAGCCCCGACCTGCAGAAGTCCTGGTCGGACGCGCTGAGCCGGCTGCATCACGGCACCGGGCGCTGCCAGGAGGCGATGATCCCGCCCAAGGGCGGACCGCGCAGGACGGATGCGGAACGCTCACAGCAGTTCTCCGCGTCTCTCAAGGAGTTGGCCGCCGGACTGCGCAGCTTCGTCGCCGCGCGCCAGGACATCCAGAAGGCGGCCACCTCGAAGACCAAGTAGGGCCGGGGCCGGCCGTCCGCTGCGTACGGCCGGGCGCGGCCGGGACGCCTTACGGTCTCGACCGGTCCGGCACGGACCGGGTCACGGAAACAGGAGCAGGAGCAGGAATGAAGCTTTTCTGGCTTTTCGGGTGGATACGGCACGCCGAAGCGTTCGGGTACAGCCATGGCGCCCTCCCCGGCACCATCGGGACGATCGCCCTCCTCCTCACGGCCGTCGTCGTCGGCTGCGCCCTCCACCGCGTCGACCGCATCCGCCGCCTCCGCTACGCGGCACCTGCCGCGGCGGTCGCCGTCTTCGGCGCCGGAGTCGCCTGGCTCGCGACCAGTTGAGGCACGGTTCTTCGACCTCCAAGGGCCAGGGCCGCGCCCGGGCCCAGTGGCCCGGTCAGGCGGTCCGGGCGAAGCGCTCTTCGAGGGCGGCCAGGCCGGTGGCGTAGACGGTGTCGCCGAAGTGCCGCTCGATCTCGGGAACGAGTGCGTCGGCGGCCCCGTAGGTCGCGGTCCACCGGATCTCGGCTCCCGCGTGGTGCGGGTGCACGGACAGCGTGGCGACGTAGTCGGAGACGGGGACGGCGGATTCATGGATGGTGTACCGGAGCATCCGGCGCGCGTCGTCCTTCTCCAGGAGCCGTTCCCGGATGACCACCCGGCCGTCGACGGAGAACGCCTGCACCGCCCCGGGCGTCTCGGGATCGGCGCCGTCCTCGAAGACCGACGGCGGCAGCAGGGGGTGCCAGTCGGCGAGGCCGCCGAACCTGCCGATGAGCCGCCAGACGGCATCGGGGCCGGCGGTGACGACGGTGGTGCGGGTGAGCGTGTGCACGGGCGGGCCCTTGATGGCGGGGGACTCCGATGCCTGCGATGGGTGCGGGTGCCCCTGACCGGCCGTTGCCCCCGGCCGTTGCTCTCGGCCGCCGCTCACCACGTGCCGTCGCCGCGCACTACGGCGTCGGCGCCGCCGTCGATGAAGACGACCTGGCCGGTGACCAGTTCGTTCTCGGGAGCGGTGAGCCAGGCCAGGAGGGGGGCGATCTGTCCCGGCTGGGCGTGGCCGTGCAGGGGCATGGGGACGGTCGCGTCGACGATCGTGCGCATGTCGGCGGCGGCCAGCAGGGGTTCGGTCATCGGGGTGACGACGGTTCCGGGGGCGATGGCGTTGAGGGGGATGCCGGCGCCCGCCCAGTCGGCCGTTACGGCGGTGCGGCGTATCCACCGGGCGAGGGCGGCCTTGGTCGAGCCGTAGATCGCATGGCCCTCGCCCCGGTCGACCGCCGCCTGGGCGGCGGCCAGCGCCGCTTCCTCGTCACCGGCGAGCGCCGCGTCGGCGATGGCCGGGTCGTGAGGGTGGACGGCGGCGACCGAGGCGATGGCGACGGCGCGCGGGGCGGTACCGGCGGCCAGCAGGGGACGCAGTCCTTCCAACGTGGCGACCGCGCCGAAGTAGTTGACGCTGACGGCGCGCGGCGCGAACCCGGCGAGACCGGCGCCCGCGATCACGGCGTCGAGCCGCCCACCGCTCAACTCAGCCGCCCGCCGGACCAGATGGGCCCGGCCCTCGGGGGTGGCGAGGTCCGCGACGATGTCGGCGTCCTGGAGGTCGGCGCCGATGACCGTGTGCCCCTGCGCCGTGAGCCGGGCGGCGGTGGCCTTGCCGATGCCGGAGGCGGCTCCGGTGATGAGGTAGGTGCGGGGCATGGCCGGCTCCTTCGCTGAGCTGATCCGGGCTGATCGGTGGTCGGTCGGGGCGTCGGTCGATCGGTGACCGGTGACCGGTGATCAGGGTACGCCTTTTTTGGCATGCCGTGCCATAAATTCTCTGGGAGAATGCGGAACCGAGGTGAAGCACGGCGAGGAGCACACCATGGCGGCAGCACGGGGCCGTCCGTCCCTGACGGACCAACGGCGCCTTCAGACGCAGCTGGAGATCGCGGAGGCCGCGGCGACCCTGTTCGCCGACCGCGGTTACGACACGACGACGGTCGAGGACATCGCCTCGGCCGCGGGCATCTCCCTGCGCACCTTCTACCGCTACTGCCCGGCGAAGGAGGACGCCCTCACCCCGCTCTTCGCCTCCAGCGTCGGCCACCTCGTGGACGTCCTCGCGGAGCATCCCGCCGAAGAACCGCTCAGCACGGCCCTCGACGCGTCCTTCGGGACGGCGACGGCCGAACGGCGCCTGGCGGACGCCGCCCGGGCCCGCCGGCTGGTCCGGGTCCTGGGGACCGTCCCCGTCCTCAAGATGCGCTGGCTCGCCGCGGGGCGGGAGATGCAGGAACGGCTCGCGCCCGCACTGGCGTCCCGCGCGGGCGCCCCCGTCGGCAGTCTCGAAGTGCGCCTGCTGACCACCGCGGTACTGGATGCGTTCACCGTCACCATGGAGCACTGGGCGTGGCAGGACGAGCCCGGGGAACTCGTCGACCTGATGCGGCGCGCACTGTCCTTCCTGCGGCTCGACGAACTCCGGGCGCAGCCGGAACCGTCCACCGACAGGTAATCAACCTCCCGGAATCCGGAGCAGGTTGTCCCCTGGATCCGGATTCCGGGCACGTTGCCCCCTGGACCGGGATCCGGGGCACGTGGCACCCCTAGATCCGGGGCACGTTCCGCAAGTTGGAGCGGGCCATCTGCAGCATCCGGCCGACGCCGCCGTCGAGCACGATCTTGCCGGCCGACAGCGCGAAGCCGGACACCATCTCCGCGCTGATCTTCGGCGGGATCGACAGGGCGTTGGGATCGGTGACGACATCGACCAGCGCCGGCCCCTTGTGCTTGAAGGCCTCGCGCAGGGCGCCGCGCAGGTGCTTGGGCTTCTCCACCCTGATGCCGTGGGCCCCGGCCGCGCGGGCGATGGCCGCGAAGTCCGGGTTCTTGTTGCCGGTGCCGTACGACGGCAGGCCGGAGACCAGCATCTCCAGCTCCACCATGCCCAGCGAGGAGTTGTTGAACAGCACCACCTTCACCGGCAGGTCGTACTGGACCAGGGTGAGGAAGTCGCCCATCAGCATGGAGAACCCGCCGTCGCCCGACATCGAGACGACCTGGCGTCCGCGGTCGATGAACTGGGCGCCGATCGCCTGCGGAAGCGCGTTGGCCATCGAGCCGTGGCTGAACGAACCGATCACCCGGCGGCGGCCGTTGGGCGTGAGATAGCGGGCCGCCCAGACGTTGCACATGCCGGTGTCGACCGTGAAGACCGCGTCGTCGTCGGCCTCCTCGTCCAGGACCGAGGCCACGTACTCGGGGTGGATCGGCAGGTGCTTCTCGACCTTCCGGGTGTAGGCCCTGACCACGCCCTCCAGGGCGTCGGCGTGCTTCTTCAGCATCCGGTCCAGGAACCTGCGGTCCGTCTTCGGATTCACCTTGGGCATCACACCGCGCAGCGTCTCGCGGACATCGCCCCAGACGGCCAGGTCGAGTTTGGAGCGGCGGCCGAGGTGTTCGGGCCGGACGTCGACCTGCACGATGGTGACGTCGTCGGGCAGGAACGCCTCGTACGGGAAGTCCGTGCCGAGCAGGATCAGCAGGTCGCACTCGTGGGTGGCCTCGTACGCCGCGCCGTACCCCAGCAGTCCGCTCATGCCGACGTCGTAGGGGTTGTCGTACTGGATCCATTCCTTGCCGCGCAGTGCGTGGCCGACCGGGGACTTCACCCGCTCGGCGAACTCCATGACCTCGGCGTGCGCACCCGCGGTGCCGCTGCCGCAGAACAGCGTGACCTTGTCGGCCTCGTTGATCATCCGGGCCAGCGTGTCGATCTCGGCGTCCCCGGGGCGGACCGACGGGCGCGTGGTGACCAGGGCGTGTTCGATGGTGCGCTCGGGGGCCTGCTCGGCGGCGATGTCGCCGGGGAGGGAGACGACCGAGACCCCGCGCTGGCCGATGGCGTGCTGGATCGCGGTCTGCAGCACCCGCGGCATCTGCTTGGTGCTGGAGATCAGTTCGCTGTAGTGGCTGCACTCGACGAACAGCCGGTCGGGGTGGGTCTCCTGGAAGTAGTTGGTGCCGATCTCGCTGGACGGGATGTGGGAGGCCAGGGCGAGGACCGGGGCCATGGAACGGTGGGCGTCGTAGAGGCCGTTGATGAGGTGCAGGTTGCCGGGACCGCAGGAGCCGGCGCAGGCCGCGAGCGAGCCGGTGAGCTGTGCCTCCGCCCCGGCGGCGAACGCGGCGACCTCTTCGTGGCGGACCTGGATCCAGTCGATCGCGGAGTTGCGGCGGATGGCGTCCACCACCGGGTTGAGGCTGTCGCCGACGACCCCGTAGAGCCGGCGCACCCCCGCCCGCACGAGGATGTCCACGAACTGCTCGGCCACGGTCTGCTTCGCCATGTCGCTGTCGCTCCTTCGACGGGTGGGGGCTGCCCGCTGAGGCGGAGGGGGCTGCTCTCCCATGAACCCATGCGGTGCCGCGGCGCGCCTCCGCTGTGCGTCCCCTCCCCCTCCGCGCTCCGGCTCCCCGTGTGCCCGGCGCTACGACTCCCACACCCCGACGGCCGTACGGTCCATCGCGTGGCCCTCGGCCCGTAGTTGCGAGGCGGCGAGGAAGTCCACCAGGCCCGGCGGCTCGGCGGTGGACCACCGGTCGGCCAGCCGGGCGGCGAGGGCGGGCCCGTCCCGCAGCGGATCGGCGAGGCCGGCGCTGCACAGCAGCAGCGTGTCCCCCGGACGGGCGAACGCCGTGCGGAAGAGGAACGGCTCGGACCGCTCCGGGCCCTCGGCCGACGGGTACGGGTCGTGCGCCGGCTCCTGGGCGGGACGGGGCAGTCCGGTGCCGCCGCCCGCCGTTCTGCCGGCGGTGTGGTCCGTCACGGCGGGCTCCAGGTCCTGCCAGGCCCCGTCGCGCAGCAGGAAGAGGCCGCCCGCGCCGACACCGAAGAACACCCGGGTACGGCAGTCCGGGTCGGCGGGTACCAGCAGACAGCGCAACGCGGCCGGCTGCCACCCCGCGGGTGCGTCCCGGGGCCGCTCCGCGGGGGCGTCCCGCTCCGGCGCCCGGCCGCGCAGTTTGCCGTAGCTGCGGTCGGTGAGCCGCTGCAGCCCGGATTTGAGGGCGTCGCGACGCTCCGCCTTGATGTCCTCCGCCAGTCGGGTGTAGCTGCGGCCGATCGCGCCACCGATCCAGGTGCAGGCGTCCCGGGCGTCCCTCGCGGCACGGTGGGCGCCCCCGGCGGACGGCCGGCCGGTGGCGACGGCCACCAGGATCAGCGCGTGCCGGCCGGCCCCGAAGCGGGTGGTGAGCAGCGCGTCCCGGCGCACCTCACCACGAACGCGGGCGGCGTCACCGCGCTGCGAGGCGGCCCGCAGGGTCAGCGCGCCGTAGCAAGAGCCGTCGAGGGTGGTGTCGGGCACCGGGTCGTCCAGCACCGCGGGGTCGGCTTCGGGCAGTTCTCCCGGCTCGGCGGGCTGGGCCGACCCGGCCGGCTTGACGGGCTCGGCTCCGGGGGAGGGCGAGTGGGCAGGTGCGGGGGTGGCGGCGGTGGGTGGAGGGGTGTCGTGGGGGTCGGGCGGGGTCGAGCGTCGGTTGACGGGTGGGAGATCGGCGGCCCGGCGGTCGGGGGACGGGGCGGGGGTCGAGGGGTGGTCCGGGGACGGGCGGTCGGCGGCTCGTCGGTTCGGGGCCGAGGGGCGGGCGGCGGACGGGCCGGGGGCGGAAGGGCGGTCGGTCGACGAGCGGTCAGCGGACGGGCGGTCAGCGGACACGCCGGGGGCCGAGGGGCGGGCGGCCGACGGGCCGCGGGGCGGCGGGCTGTCGGGGGCTCGTCGATCTGAGGACGGACCGTCGGCGGCTCGTCGGTTCGGGGCCGACGGGCCGTCGGCGGACGGGCCGGGGGCCGACGGGCGGTCCCGAGACGGGCGACCGGTGGAGGTCCCGCGCGTCCCGGGGCCGGTCGACCGGAGCGGGATCGGTGGGGACGGCTCGGGCGGGGAGGGGGCGGTCCTGCCCTGTGGTTTTCGCGGCGGCGGCTCGGCCGCACCGGAACTCGGAGGCGGGGTCGGGGTCGGGGTCGGGGGCTTCTGCCGCGTCGTACCGCCCCTCCGCGGCGCTCCCAGCGCCCGCAGCGCCGACGCGACCCGTTCGTCGAGGGTGTCCACGGCGTCGGACGGCCCGGCATCGCCCACCGTGCCGGGTGCCGGGGCGCCCTCTCCCGCGCCCTCGCCGCCGTACAACTGCCGCCACCAGTCGTCCTCGTGGCTCCGCGCGGCTCCCTGCTGATTCATGGGCCGTATTGTCCCTGCGCGACCACGGCCGAAACAGGGCGCGAAAGAGCGTCCACCGGGCGGCCGGCCTCCTACGGGTGACCGGCCGCAGGACTTCAGCGGACGGCGCAGGTCATGGGTGGCCCGGTGGAGCGGAGGACCGGGGACGTCGGCCGGTCCGGCCTTCGGCGTCGTCGGTTTGACGGGGTGAAACGGGAGGGGCGGGGCTGACGACGGCCCATCCGGCGGGGATGTGGCCCGGCCGGATGGGCATGTGGTCCGGCCGGCGGGCGAGCACCCCTCTGACCCGGCCGACGCCCGTGGCCCGGCCGATGGCCCTGGCCCGGTTTACGGCCCTGGCCCGATCGACGTCCCCGGCCCAAGCGGCACCCCGGCCCCGGCCACTGCCCCCGCTCCGGCCGGCCGGCAAGCGCTTCCGGGCCGCTTCCGGCACGCTGGGCCCATGAGAGTGTGCAGCCTACGAGCCGTCACGGCGTCTGTGCCCGCCGGGTGTGAGGCCGGAAGGTGAACGCGTGCGGCGAGCGGGCCGGCGGACGGTGCGTGCCTCGCGCGGGCAGGCCGGCCGGGCGTGACAGGGCCTCCGCATGAGCGTGTGGCAGTTGGTCGCGGTCGGTCTGGTGATGCTGCTGGGGCTGCTCGGGGTGCTCGTACCGGGCATCCCCGGCCCGCTGATCGTCTGGGCGGCCGTCCTGTGGTGGACGCTGTCCGAGAAGTCCTCCCTCGCCTGGGTGGTGCTCATGGGCGCGACCGCCGTACTGCTCCTCAACCAGACGCTGAAGTGGCTGCTGCCGGTCCGCAACCTGCGGGCCGCGGGCGCGCCGTACCGGGCGCTGTTCCTGGCGGGCGTGGCCGGCATCGTGGGGTTCTTCGTGATCCCGGTCATCGGCGGACCGCTGTGCGCCGTCGGGGGCCTCTACCTGCTGGAACGCGTCCGGCTCGGCAGCCACGGCGACGCCTGGGCCTCGACCCGTACCGCCATGCGCGCCATCGGCCTGAGCGTCCTGATCGAGCTGTTCGCCTGTCTCCTGGTCGCCGGCACCTGGGCGGGAGCGGTGGCGGCAGGCTGAGACCTCACCCGGCCCGGCCCCGGCACCGCCTCCCCCCATCAGCATCTCTCCCCCGCCGTCCGCAGCCCGTGGTGCCACAGATGGTGCGGGCCCATGCGCCCCACAGTGCCGCCACGCACCAGTCGGGCCCACCGGCTCGAAGGTGGAAGCCGGCGAGGCAGCCGGCAGAGGTCTTGTCGTAGCGAGTGGTGATGCCTCTCCTTGCTGCCCTTCTTCTTACGGTTGACAGCTTTGTCCATACGGCTCCCACTCGGCTGGTCGAGTGGGAAACTCAGTGGACGTGACGACCTGAGGAGTTCAAGGCATGGCAACAGGTGCGCTCGACGGGCCGGTTCCGGCAGCAGCCGTACGCGGGCAGCGAGTCCTCGACCTCCTGGACAAGGCAATCGACATCCAGAGCCCGCTGGTGCGCAAGAACATCGCCCGGGCCCGCCAGCGGAACCCAGAGGCGACACCGGCACAGGTGATCCGCAATCTGGAGCGGATGTACGTCAGCGCCTTGACCGGGACGGGTGCTGCAGTTGGAGGAACTGCGGCCGCGCCCGGCGTCGGCACGGGAGTCGCACTGGCACTGTCGGCAGGCGAGACTCTCTCATCTCTTGAGCTGAGCGCCCTCTACGCGCTCTCGATCGCCGAAGTCCACGGGGTCCCCCTCGACGAGATCGAGCGCCGCCGAACGATCGTGATGGGAATCATGCTCGGCGGGACCGGCTCCACCACCATCACCAAGGTCGCCGAGCGTACGGGGCAACACTGGGGACGTCAGGTTGTCGCCAAGGTGCCTGTCGAGACGTTGCGTCAGATCAACAAGATCTTGGGGAGGAACTTCGTCACGAAGTACGGGACCAAGCAGGGAATCATCGTTCTCGGTCGAGTGGCACCGTTCGGTATCGGCGCCGTGATCGGTGGTGGCGCCAACGCTGCCATCGCCACCCTGGCTGTGCGGGCCGGTCGTCGCGCATTCGGCCCACCCCCGACGTCGTGGCCATGCCTGACGCGCAGCACACCGCCCACGCCCGAGAACCCGCATGGTTGACCGTCGGTGCAGCTGAAGGGTGTCGAGTGCCCCGCCTCCACCACCGGAGTCGGCTACGGCACCTGCACCGCGCCGGCGGGGGTGCGCAGTGGCAGGTGGGTGACCGTGGCCGCGCCCCTCGCACTGGTCACCCACCACCGACCACCCCGTCCAGGCGTCAGTCCTACTGACGCCGCTGGCCGAGGATGCGGAACTCGTTGCCTTCGGGGTCTGCCAGGACGACCCACGCTTGTTCGCCCTGGCCGACGTCCACGCGCCGTGCGCCGTGCGCCTCCAGGCGGACCACCTCGGCGGCTTGGTCGTCGGGGCCTGGAGTCGAGGTGCGGTCGGCTCTTGGCCTTCTTGCTTTCCTCGAGCCGGACGAAGTCCGTACCCGGAAGGCGGTCCGGCGCCGGGCGGATCTCGAACTCCTCCTCGGACGGAATCGGGCCCCGCCCCAGCTCCGGGACCCGGCGTCGGCCCCAGCCCCCCGCCCCGGTCAGCCCCGGAGCACGTGCGGCGCCGGCCCCGGCCCCGGGTACAGGCCCCGGGGCCCCGGGCCGCTACCTCACCTCTGCGGCCCCCGCTTCCGTTCCATCATGTGGCGGCCCAGCGCCTGCTTCTGCTTCCAGTCCCGGCGGATCTCGGCGCGCAGCCGGGCGTCCGTCTTGGCCACGATGCGCTGGTTCTCCCGCAGCAGCTTGCGGTAGCTCTCCAGGCGCCGCATGGGCAACTCGCCGTTTTCAACGGCCTCTTGGACCGCACAGCCCGGTTCGGCCTCGTGTGCGCAGTCGTGGAAGCGGCACTCCTCGGCCAGCGACTCGACATCCGAGAACGTCCGGGACAGGCCGGTCCCCGCGTCCCACATGCCGACGCCGCGCAGCCCCGGCGTGTCGATCAGCACCCCGCCGCCGGGGAGCGCCCGCAGGTCGCGGGTGGTCGTGGTGTGCCGGCCCTTGCCGTCACGGTCGCGGATGGCCTGCACCCGCTGCAGTTCCTCACCGAGCAGGGCGTTGGCCAGCGTGGACTTGCCCGCGCCGGACTGCCCCAGCAGGACGGAGGTGCCGCCCGCGAGCACGGCGGTGACCACCTCCACCCCCTCGCCGGTCATCGAACTGACCGCCAGCACCTGCACCCCTGGGGCCGCGGTCTCCGCGTCCGCGACGAGATGCGCCAGAGTGTCCGGCCCCCCGGCCAGATCGGCTTTCGTCAGCACCACCAGCGGTTGTGCCCCGCTTTCCCAGGCCAGCGAGACGAACCGCTCGATCCGCCCGAGGTCCAGCGCATCGGCCAGCGACACCGCGATCACCGCGTGGTCGACGTTCGCCGCGAGGATCTGTCCCTCGGAGCGCTTGGAGGAGGCGGACCGCAAGAACGCCGTGCGCCGCGGCAGCAACGCCCGTACCACGCCGTCGAGATGGCTGCCGGTCAGCCCGTTCTCCAGGTCGATCACGGCCCAGTCGCCGGTGCACGGCACCCGCATCGGGTCGCTCGTGGCGACCAGCGCGGTGTCCGCCAGTACGGTCCGGACGCCGGCGCCCTCGCCCGTGCCCTCGGCGACGACGGCATCCACCCGTCCGCGGTCCACGCGGACGATACGGCCGGGCACCGTCCCGCGCCCGGCATGGGGGGTGAAACTTTCCGCGAACCCGTCGTCCCAGCCGTAGGCGGCCAGCGGGTGCGCAGCAGAGAAATCGAGGTCCAACAACGGGATGACCCTTCAGGAAGGAGCAGCCCCGGCCGCCCGCGCAAGGCGCGGGAAGAAGAAAGATGATGTCGAGTCAGCCGGAGACCACGGGAGAGAGGTTGATGGTCTTCTGGACGCGGGCAGCGCCCTGCGCAGCGACAGTCATCGGTCCTCACCTCCCGGTATTTCTCGACAGCCGACGACGGTGACCTCGGGTCCCGTCCGGAACACTGCCGACCTTAGGCCGTCCCGGAGCGGCAGTGCCACTCCTTTTTCCGCTCCCCTTTTTCCGCTCCCCTCTGCCCGTTGCCTTCGCCCGCTCCCTTGTTCCCCTCCCCTCGCCCGCTCCCTTGTTCCGCGCCTTTGCTACGCCGCCGTTCGCCCCGCCGCCGCGTCCATGTGCCCCGTCGGGTGCAGCGCGGCGTACTCCAGGGGCGCCGACGGGTCGATCGAGACGTCCAGCGGGGCCGGAGCGGTGCCCGCACGGACCAGGAGGTCCCCGATGGCGGCGATCATCGCCCCGTTGTCGGTGCACAGCCGCAGCGGCGGTACCCGCAGGGTGATCCCCGCGGCGGCGCACCGCTCCTCCGCCAGGCTCCGGACCCGGGAGTTGGCGGCGACCCCGCCGACCACGACGAGGGTGCCGACACCGTGGTCGGTGCAGGCGGCGACCGCCTTGCGGGTCAGGACGTCGGCGACCGCCTCCTGCAGTGCGGCCGCGCCGTCCGCCACCGGCAGCTCCCGGCCGCGGTGCCGCTCCGCCCAGCGCGCGGCGGCGGTCTTCAGGCCCGAGAACGAGAAGCCGTAGGGGTCGTCGTGCGGCCCGGTCAGCGGGCGGGGAAAGCGGACGGCGCGCGCGTCGCCCCCGCGTGCCGTCCGGTCGATGGCCGGTCCCCCGGGATACGGCAGTCCGAAGACCCGGGCGGCCTTGTCGAAGCATTCTCCCGCCGCGTCGTCGAGGGTGTCGCCGAGGTGCACGATGCGGTCCCGGGCCAGGTCGCGGACGAGCAGCAGCGACGTGTGGCCGCCGGAGACGATCAGCACCACGCAGGGGTCGGGCAGCGGGCCGTGCGCCAGGGTGTCGGCGGCGACATGGCCGGCCAGGTGGTGCACGCCGTACAGCGGCACGTCCAGCGCGTACGCCAGGCTCTTCGCACCGGCCAGCCCGACCTGGAGCGCACCGGAGAGCCCCGGCCCGGTGGTCACCGCGACCGCGCCGATGTCGGACATCCGCAGCCCGGCCTCCGCGAGCGCCCGGTGCACCACCGGCGTGAACGAGTGGAGATGGGCGCGGGCCGCGACCTCCGGCACCACTCCCCCGAACCGGGCGTGCTCGTCCATGCTCGACGCCACGGCATGCCCCAGCAGCCGGCCGTCCCGGACCAGGCCGGCGCCCGTCTCGTCACAGGACGACTCGATGCCCAGCACGACGGGTGTCCCACGCATGCCGTTCTCCTCTCGCATCCGGCGGCCAGCTTTCTGCGCCGGCTTCGTAACTGCGAAGGATATGCAATAAGCGCGGGCTGCCGTCCCGCGACCGCCTCATGCCCCCGTGGCGCCGTCGATGGTCTCCCTGAGCAGGTCCGCATGGCCGTTGTGGCGTGCGTACTCCTCGATCATGTGGACCAGGATCCAGCGCAGCGAGACGCCCTGGCCGCCGGCGTGACCGGCTTCCTCCTCCGAGAGCTTGCCGGTGGTGTCGAGCGCGGCGCCGGCGGTCAGTTCACGGCTGCGGGCGACTTCGGCCTGCCAGCGGGCCAGGGCCTCGCCCATTCCGCGGTCCGGGGCGAGCGTGAAACCGTCCGCGTTGTCCGCCTCGTGGACCGGCGGGACGTCCTGGCCTGCGAAGACCCGCTGGAACCAGTTGCGTTCGACCTCCGCCAGGTGCTGGACCAGGCCCAGCAGCGTCATGGCCGACGGCGCCACCGGGGCGAGGCGCGCCTGACGGTCGTCCAGGCCCGCGCACTTCAGCGCGAGCGTGGCGCGGTGGAAGTCCAACCAGCCTTCCAGCGTGGCGCGTTCATCGGCCTGCAGGGGCGGAATCGGCCGCCCGTCCGGTGTGGCATCCATGGGCTCAGCCTTTCACGGGCGGGGGCCGGGGGCCGAGGGCCAGGGGCCGGTCGCTGAGCCGGTCCCGGCGGCCCTGGGGGATGGTGCGGCGAAGGCGGGAAGCGCGGCCGGGAGTCCCGTTCGGCGGCCGGCAGCCCCCTCCGTACGGACCCGTCGGAACGAGGAGAGCGGGACGAAGAAGGCGGCCGGGTGCCGCCCCGGAGCGGGCACGTCGGCGGGGCGCGGACCCGCTCGGCCGTCCGCCCCGCGGCGGAGCACAATGCTAGACATGGGGCATGACGGAATTTTTCGGGCGAGAGGGTGACGATTCCGCGTCATCACACTCCCCGGGACGACGCCTCCGCTCGCTGCTGCAGGTGCCCAGCGTCGCGGGCCAGGTGTTCGTGCTGCAGCTCGCCCTCGCGGTGCTGCTGGTCGTCGCCGCCGTCGTGGCGCTCGTCCTCCAGGCGGAGGGCGCGAGCATGCAGGAGGCCCGTCAGCGTTCCCTCGTCGGGGCCGCCGCCTTCGCCCATGCGCCCGGCACCCTCGCCGCCATGAAGTCCCGCGACCCCACCGCGCTGCTGCAGCCCGGGGCGGAGGCGGCGCGCAAGGCCGCCGGTGTCGACTACCTCGTCGCGTTCAGCCCCACGGGCATCCGCTGGACGCACCCCGACCCCCGGCTGATCGGCAAGCATGTCGTCGGCGCCGGCACCTCTCCGCCGTCGCTCCACGGCAAGCCGCGCACCGCCACCTTCACCTCGTCCGTCGGTCCCGCGGTGAACACGACGGTTCCGGTCGCCGGCCCGGACGGCTCGACCGCCGGGTACGTGGCCGCCGGGATCCGCGTCCAGCGGGCGGGCGAGCGGGTGGTGCGGCAGTTGCCGCTGGTGCTCGGCGCCGCCGCCGGCGGGCTGCTGGTGGTCGCCGGCGGGGCTGCGTGGGTGAGCCGCCGGCTGCGGCGGCAGACGCACGGGCTGCAGCCGGCCGAGCTGCGGCGGATGTACGAGCACCACGACGCGGTGCTGCACGCCGTACGGGAGGGCGTGCTGATCATCAGCGGCGGGCGGCTGCTGCTCGCCAACGACGAGGCCCGGCGGCTGCTCGCGCTGCCCACCGACGCGGAGCGGCGCCCGCTCGCCGATCTGGGGCTGGAACCCCGGCTGGGCGCGCTGCTGGCCTCCGGCCGGGAGGCGACCGACGAGGTGCTGCCGGCGGGCGACCGGCTGATCGCGGTGAACGTCCGGCCGACGGCGCCGCACGGCGGGCCCGCCGGGACGGTGGTGACGCTGCGGGACACCACCGAGCTGCGGACGCTGGCCGGCCGGGCGGGCGTGGCCCAGGAGCGGCTGAAGCTGATCTATGACGCGGGACTGCGGATCGGCACGACGCTGGAGGTGGGACGGACCGCCGAGGAGCTGGCCGATGTCGCGGTCCCCCGGTTCGCCGATGTGGCCACCGTCGAGCTGCTGGAGCCGGTGCTGCGGGGTGACGAACCGGCGGCCGGGCCGGGCACCGGCCTGCGGCGGCTGGCGGTCAGCGGGGTCCCCGAGGCCTCCGCGATCTACCGGGTGGGCGAGGTCCTCAGGTTCGCGACCGGCACGCCGATGGCCACGGCCCTGACGAGCGGCCGCCCGGTCCTGGTGGACGATCTGCCCCGGTCGGACGAGTGGCGCCGGCCGGACCCGGAGCACACCCAGCGGGTGCTGGACGCCGGTATCCGGTCGCTGATCGCCGTACCGCTGCAGGCCCGCGGCGTGGTGCTGGGGCTGGCCAACTTCTGGCGGACCGGGGCCGCCGGCGGGTTCGAGGAGGAGGATCTGGCCTTCGCCGAGGAGCTGGCCGCGCGCGCCGCGGTCGCGATCGACAACGCCCGCCGCTACACCCGCGAGCACACCACGGCCGTCACCCTGCAGCGCAGCCTGCTCCCGCAGACCCTGCCCGAGCAGTCCGCCCTGGAGGCGGCGCACCGCTACCTTCCCGCCCGCGCCGGGGTCGGCGGCGACTGGTTCGATGTCATCCCGCTGCCCGGCGCCCGGGTCGCGCTGGTGGTCGGCGACGTCGTCGGACACGGGCTGCACGCCGCCGCCACCATGGGCCGGCTGCGCACCGCGGTCCACAACTTCTCCGCCCTCGACCTGCCGCCCGACGAACTGCTCAACCATCTGGACGAACTCGTCACCCATATCGACACGGACGAGGCGGGGACGGCGGACTCCGGCACCGGCGCGGACGGCGGGGACGAGGGGACCTGGCCGGGCGGCGCGGACAGCGCCGCCGAGGGCGCGCCGACGCGCCCCGGGCGCACCGGCATCACCGGCGCGACCTGCCTGTACGCCATCTACGACCCGGTCGGCGGCCGGACCACCCTGGCCCGGGCGGGCCACCCGGGGCCGGCCGTGATCGCCCCCGACGGCACCGTCTCGTTCCCCGAGGTCCCCGTCTCCCCGCCGCTGGGCCTGGGCGGCAGGGAGCCGGTGGAGACCACGGAACTCACCCTGGGCGAAGGCTCCCGGCTGGTGCTGTACACGGACGGGCTGATCGAGGGCCACGACCGCGACATCGGCCGGGGCCTGGAGCTGCTGCGGACGGCTCTGGCCGGCGCGGCGGACCGGGCCCCGGAGCAGATCTGCACGGCGGTGCTCGACACGATGCTGCCCGAACACCCCAGTGACGACATCGCCCTGCTGGTGGCCCGCACCCGGCTGCTGGAACCCGGCCGGGTCGCCGAATGGGACGTGCCCTCCGACCCCGCGGCCGTCGCCCGCATCCGGTCGGCCTGTCTGCGCACGCTGGAGTCGTGGGGGCTGGCGGCGCTGTCCTTCACCACCGAGCTGATCCTCAGCGAGCTGATCACCAACGCCATCCGCTACGGGGCCCAGCCGATCCGGGTGCGGCTGCTGCACGACCGCGCCCTGATCTGCGAGGTCTCCGACGGCACCAGCGCCTCCCCGCACCTGCGCCGGGCGGCCACCACCGACGAGGGCGGCCGCGGCCTCTTCCTCGTCGCCCAGTTCGCCCAGCGCTGGGGCACCCGTTACACGCCCAACGGCAAGGTCATCTGGACCGAGCAGACCCTCGACGGCGGCCGACCGGAACCCGGGCCGGACTCGGTCGACGACATCCTCGACCAGTGGGACGACGTTCCTGCGCTGTGAGGACGTTCCTGCGACGACGTTGCTGTGCCCCGCCTCCCCTCGCGACTGCCGTCGGATGCACCCCCGTTGCCCCCTGGCTAAGCTCGGTGAAGGGGCCGAAGATCTGATGATGGAGGCTCCCCGTGGTGCAGCTGCCCGAAGCGCGTGACCTGGCCCCTCGTCTGGCCACCGGTGCGTTCCTGCTGAATTCCGGGCTGACGAAGTTGCGGGCCGACGAGGCCACCGCACAGGCGGTGCACGGCATGGCCTGCGTCGCGTACCCGTTCCTCGACCGGATGCCCGCCGAGCGGTTCACCCGGCTGCTGGCGTGCTCGGAACTCGCCCTCGGCGGCGCCCTGCTGGTGCCGTTCGTACCGACCCGGCTGGCCGGGCTGGGCCTGACCGGCTTCTCCGGCGGGCTGTTCGGCCTGTATCTGCGCCTCCCCGGCATGCGGCAGGAGGGCAGTCTGCGGCCGACCCAGGACGGGATCCCCCTGGCCAAGGACAGCTGGCTGCTGGGCATCGGGCTCGGGTTCCTGGGCGCGGCCGGGCGGCGGAAGCGGGCCGCGGCCGCCCGGTACCGGCACGCCTGCCGGCGCTACCACGGGCACCATCACCGGGGCCGCTGCCGGTGCTGAGCGCGGCGACGGCAAGGGAGCCGGCCGAGCGGAGGCCGGGCCCGGTCAGCGGCGGCCCGTGTGCCGCCGCAGCGCCCGTACGGCGGCGGCGCAGCCCGCTGCCGTGACGCCGGCGAGGAGGAGGACCAGCAGGCCGGTCCGGTCCTGCGGCCGGAAGGCCAGATCGGAGCGCTGGTTGAGCACAAAGCCGTCGTAGAACATCCAGGACACCAGGGCCACGACCGGCGCCAGCACCGGCCGTGCCAGCAGGGACACGGCGGCCGTCAGCAGGGCGAAGACCGCGAGCGCCGCCGTGGCGTGCGCCGCCGTGCCGGTCAGCAGCAGGGCGGTCACCAGCAGCGCCGCTCCCAGGGCGCCGAGCGGCAGCGCGAGGTCACGGGCCAGGGCGCCCGGGCCGGGCCGCGTCCGGCGGACCGGCCGCGTACGGGGCACGGCCACCCGCGGGAGGCGCGGGGTGCGGGGGATGCCGGAGGCGTGGGGGACGTACGTGCGGCGTGCGGGCGCCGGGCGGTGAAGGGCGGCCACGAAGAACACCTCCTGCTGCGGCCCCGCGGCGGACCGGACGGTCCGGTGGACCCGCGAAGGACCCTTGCCGCCAGACTGCGCGCCCCGGACCGGTGCGGGAGCGCTCGGGTGCGGTCCTTGACGCCGTGCCTACGAGCAGCGGGCGCTTTCTGACGCGGCCTTGACGGCGGGGCGCACCCGCCGATGTCGCCCGGCGCGGGGTGGGACACAGCGCCGCTGACGTGGTGATGCATACTCGCTCCTCGTTGCCCCAACGACGACCGATGATCGGCAGGCCCTCCCCGCATGACCACTGTCCAGGCGGACCCCACGCCGTCCCCCACCACCGCCTCCAAGAGGTGGCGTGCCTGGCTCCTGGACGGACTGAGCAGCCAGGCCGCCCGCCACCCCGGGCCGCACGGCACCCCGCCGGCCGAGCACAAGGGCCACTCCTGGTGGCGCGTCATGTGCCTCACGGGCGTCGACTACTTCTCCACGCTGGGCTACCAGCCGGGCATCGCCGCGCTGGCCGCCGGGCTGCTCTCGCCGTTCGCCACGCTCGTGCTGATCGCGCTGACGCTGCTGGGCGCGCTGCCCGTCTACCGCAGGGTCGCCAAGGAGAGCCCGAACGGCGAGGGCTCGATCGCCATGCTGGAGCGCCTGCTGCCGTGGTGGGCGGGGAAGCTGCTGGTCCTGGTCCTGCTGGGGTTCGCGGCCACGGACTTCATCATCACCATGACGCTGTCGGCCGCCGACGCCTCGGCGCATGTCGTGGAGAACCCGTTCGCCCCTCCCCTGCTGCACGGCGCGAACCTGTGGATCACCCTGGTGCTGCTGGCCGCCCTGGGGGCGGTGTTCCTCAAGGGCTTCCGTGAGGCGATCGGCATCGCCGTCGGGCTGGTCGGCACCTATCTGGCGCTGAACATCGTGGTCCTGGGCACCGCGGCCGCGCAGGTGCTGGCGCACCCGGTGGTGGTCGGCAACTGGTGGGACGCGATGACCGCCGAGCACTCCTCGCCGGTGGCGATCGTCGGGGTGGCACTGCTGGTCTTCCCCAAGCTGGCGCTCGGCATGTCCGGCTTCGAGACGGGCGTGGCGGTGATGCCGCAGGTACAGGGCGACGCCAGCGACACCGGGGCCCGCCCGGCCGGGCGGATCCGGGGCACCCGCCGGTTGCTGACCACCGCGGCGCTGGTGATGAGCGGCTTCCTGCTGCTGTCGAGCCTGGCCACCACGCTGCTGATCCCGCAGAAGGAGTTCGAGGCCGGCGGGTCGGCCAACGGACGGGCGCTGGCCTACCTCGCGCACCGGTATCTGGGCGAGGCCTTCGGCACCGTCTACGACCTCTCCACCATCGCCATCCTCTGGTTCGCCGGTGCCTCGGCGATGGCCGGGCTGCTCAACCTCGTACCGCGCTATCTGCCGCGTTACGGCATGGCGCCGGAGTGGGCCCGCGCGGTGCGTCCGCTGGTGCTGATCTTCCTGGCCACCGCCTTCGGCATCACCTTCTTCTTCAACGCCAGCGTCGACGAGCAGAGCGGTGCGTATGCGACCGGTGTGCTGGTGCTGATGCTCTCGGCGTCCTTCGCCTCCACCGTCGCCGCCCGTCACCGGCGGCTGCGGGCGGCCACCGCGGGCTTCGGCGCCATCACCCTCGTCTTCGGCTACACCCTGGTCACCAATGTCATCGAGCGGCCGGACGGCCTGAAGATCGCGCTGCTGTTCATCCTCGGCATCCTGCTCACCTCGTTCGCCTCGCGGGTGCACCGGGCCTTCGAACTGCGCGCCGTACAGGTCGACTTCGACGAGACCGCCGAGCGGCTGATCGGCGCGGCGACGGCGGCCGGGCCGCTGCGGGTCATCGCCAACGAGCCCGACGAGCGGGACGAGGCCGAGTACCGGGAGAAGGAGTACAGCCAGCGCGAGGAGACCCACATACCCGACGGCCGGCCGGTGCTGTTCCTCGAAGTGACCGTCAGGGACTCCTCGGACTTCACCACCGATCTGCACGTGAGGGGCGAGGAACGGTACGGGGCGCAGATCCTGCGGGTGGAAGGCGCCGGCGTGGCGAACACCATCGCCGCCGTGCTGATGCAGCTGCGCGAGCACACCGGCCAGGTCCCGCACGTCTACTTCAACTGGACCGAGGGCCATCCGCTCGGCCATCTGCTGCGGTTCCTGGTCTTCGGTGACGGCGAGGTCGCCCCGGTCGCCCGCGAGGTCCTCCGGCGCGCCGAGCCCGACCCGGCCCGCCGCCCGCGGGTCCACGTCGGCTGAAGCACGGGGCCCGCCCACGGCCACCCGCACACGGCCCCCCCGACCGGCTGTGACAGGCTGCCCGCAGATGCCCGGCCGGTCAGGTCGCCGGGCCGAGGAGATCGGGATACCGCGCCCATGAACACGCCGGACGCCTCGGGCCGGGAGACGCTCTCCCCCGCCGTACACCGCACCGCCGTCGCGGCGGAGACCGCGAGGTTCGTGGCGGCACTGGACGGTGCGCAGCTGTCGCTGCCGGTACCCGGCTGCCCCGGCTGGACGCTCCGCGACCTGGTCCGGCACACCGGGAGCGTGCAGCGGTGGTTCTCCCTCCTGCTGCGTCAGCGCATCCAGGAGCCGCCGCGCAGCCGCGAGGTGGAACTGGAGCTGCCCGCCGACGACACCGGCTGGGCCGACTGGCTGACGGCGAGCGCGGCCCGGGCCGCCGACGCGTTCGCCGGGACCGACCCGGACGCCCCGATGTGGGCCTGGGGGGTCGATCAGCACGCCCGGTTCTGGATGCGGCGGATGCTGTTCGAGACCCTGGTGCACCGCACCGACGCGGAACGCGCCCTGGGCCTCGGCACGGACATCGACCCCGGGCTCGCGGCCGACGGCGTGGACGAGTTCCTGGTCAATCTGCCGTTCGCGACCCCCTTCGCCCCCGGGGTGGCGCACCTTCGCGGCGACGGGGAGACCCTGCGCTTTTGGTGCACGGACACCGCCGGTGACTGGCTGGTCCGCCTGCGGCCCGACGGCTTCGAGGTGA
>Ga0207426_1000500_pt1 | contig 58181 bp, 57 predicted proteins | sample AraplaMF_Cvi_mMS_FD_184265 | JGI IMG/M metagenome (GOLD analysis project Ga0207426, IMG submission 184265) | Arabidopsis root microbial communities from the University of North Carolina, USA - plate scrape MF_Cvi_mMS (SPAdes) (version 2) | ecosystem: Host-associated > Plants > Roots > Endosphere...
CGATTACAGCCGCGGCGCCTCCGGCTTCTGGATCGAGAACGGCGAGATCACCTATCCCGTCAGCGAGGTGACGATCGCCGGCCATCTGTTCGAGATCTTCAAGTCGATGCAGCCGGCCAACAATCTCGAATTCCGCTACGGCATCAATGCGCCGACGGTGCGCATCGAGGGTTTGACGCTTGGCGGACGTTGACGCGCACGACAATATCCTGACGCGCGACGCGGCACTGCTGAAAGACACGGTGCGCGAGGCGGGTGCGCTCGCGCAGTCGATGTTCCGGACCGAGCTGAAGAAGTGGATCAAGGGCGCCTCCTCGCCGGTGTCGGAGGCCGACATCGCCGTCAACGATCTGCTCGAAGCGCGGCTGCGCGCCGCGACGCCGGATTACGGCTGGCTGTCGGAAGAGAGCGCCGACGATTCCACGCGGCTGTCGCGGCGGCTGACCTGGGTGGTCGATCCCATCGACGGCACGCGCAATTACCTCAACGGCCATGACGAATGGTGCGTCAGCGTCGCGCTGGTCGAGGACGCAACGCCGGTGCTCGCTGCGGTGTTCGCGCCGATCTGCGAGGAGTTCTTCTTTGCGGTCCGGGGGCAGGGCACGACGCTGAACGGCAAGGCGGTGCGGGCGACTTCCGACACCGCGTTCGACTTCTCCCGCATGGCCGGCCCCAAGCCGATGGTCGAGCGGCTCAATGCCTCGGGCGGCGAAATCAAGCTGCACCCGCGAATCGGTTCGCTCGCGCTCCGGCTCTGCCGGGTCGCCCATGGCGCGCTGGATGCGGCTTTTGCGGGCGGCAACAGCCATGATTGGGACCTTGCGGCGGCCGATTTGATCGTGCAGGAAGCGGGTGGTAGGATGAGCGACCTCTCCGGAGACCCCATCCTCTATAACCGCAGGGAAGTTACGCACGGGGTGCTGGTGGCAGCGGGACGCGATCGTCATGCGAGCATTGTCGCGCATTTTCGAAATCGCCCCCTAGCCTAAAGCGCTGTCGTCGTGCTTGTCGGACACTGCTTTGCCGGGCAGCCCATTAGGAACAGAACCCATGCCAGATAGCGCCCCGCAGCAACTGCTTCACCTCGTGATCGGCGGCGAGCTCGTCGACCTCGAGCACAACACCTTCAAGAACCTCGACGACGTCGAGATCGTCGGCCTCTATCCGAACTATGCGACGGCGCATACCGCCTGGCGCGCCAAGGCGCAGAGCACGGTCGACAATGCGCAGATGCGCTATTTCATCGTCCATCTCCACCGGCTGCTCGACCCGAATCAAGAACCGGCGCGTTGAAAAAACTGCTTCGCAATACGCTGCGAAGCAGCTTCGTTCAGCGTGCCGTCGGGATCCTGGCGGCCGAATATCTGCGCTTTGTCTGGAAGACCAACAGCTTCACCTTCGATCCGCCCGACGTCTATGACATCGTCGAGCCGCAGATCCCCGCGATCTTCGCCTTCTGGCACGGCCAGCACTTCCTCACCCCCTTCATCAAGAACAAGGACTCCTACAAGGCCAGGGTCCTGATCTCGCGGCACCGCGACGGCGAGTTCAATGCCATCGCGGCCGAGCGGCTCGGCATCGGCACGATCAGGGGTTCCGGCGACCATGGCGGCGCCTTCCACCGCAAAGGTGGTGTGGGCGCCTTCAAGGAGATGGTGCGCACGCTCCAGGACGGTTGTAATGTCGCGCTGACCGCCGATGTCCCCAAGCGCTCGCGCGTGGCCGGGCTCGGCATCATCATGCTGGCACGGGAATCGGGGCGGCCGATCATGCCTTTCGCGATGGCGACGAGCCGCTTCATCCGGCTCAAGAACTGGGACCGCACCACCATCAATCTGCCGTTCGGGCGGGGCGCCCTGGTCGGCATCAAGGAAATCCACGTTCCCGCGGACGCCGACGCCGCCATGATGGAGACGCTGCGGCGGGAGCTCGAGGACACGCTGAACGAGGCGACCCGGCGCGCCTATGCGCAGCTCGGCCGCCCGGGACCGGAAGATGCCTAAATCGCTGCCCATTGCGCTGCCGATCACGCTGCGGATGTATCGGCGCCTGGCGAGCGGCCTGGTGCCGATCGCGCCTGCGCTGATCAAGCGGCGGCTGAAGCAGGGCAAGGAAGACCCGGCACGCGTCGGCGAGCGGCGCGGCCTCTCCCGCGACGTGCGGCCGCACGGCCCGCTGGTCTGGATCCACGGCGCCAGCGTCGGCGAGGTGCTCGCTGCGGCCGCCCTGATCGAGCGCCTGCGCGATCTCAATTTGCGCATCCTGCTCACCTCGGGCACGGTCACCTCGGCCGCCGTGGTCGCGAAACGCTTTCCGCCCGACGTCATCCACCAATACGTGCCGTATGATTCCCCGCGCTACGTCGCGCGCTTCCTCGACCATTGGCAGCCGTCGCTGGCGCTGTTCATCGAATCCGATTTGTGGCCGAACCTGATCCTGGCGGGCGCGGCGCGCCGCGTGCCGATGGTGCTGATCAACGGACGGATGTCGCCGCGCTCCTTCCCGCGCTGGCGCCGGATGTACGGCACCATCTCGGCGCTGCTGTCGCGCTTCGACATCTGCCTCGCACAGTCGAGGACCGATGCCGAGCGCTTCTCCGCGCTCGGTGGCCGCGACGTCGTCACCACGGGCAATCTCAAGCTCGACGTGCCGGCGCCGCCGGCCGATCCCGCCAAGCTCGAACGGCTGATGGCGATGACGCGCGGCCGCCCGATCATCGTCGCCGCCTCGACCCATCCGGGCGAGGACGAGATGCTGGTTGCCGCGCATCGCAATCTCGTCGGCTTCTTCCCGCAACTCCTCACCGTGATCGTGCCGCGGCATCCCGATCGCGGCTCGTCGATCGCGGGCCTGATCACGGCGTCCGGCCTGAAACCCGCCTTGCGCTCGCGCGAGGAATTGCCGACGGCCGCGACCGACGTCTACGTCGCCGACACCATGGGCGAGCTCGGCCTGTTCTACCGCCTGTCGCCGATCGTGTTCATGGGCGGATCGCTGATCCGCCACGGCGGGCAGAACCCGATCGAGGCGATCAAGCTCGGGGCCGCCATCGTCCACGGTCCCAACGTCTTCAACTTCGCCGACGTCTACGAGGCGCTCGACGCGAGCGGCGGCGCGCGCCAGGCCGACACACCGGAAGCGCTGGTCAAGCAGCTCGGCCAGCTGCTGGCGGATTCCACCGTGCGCGACAAGATGCAGCGCGCAGGTCACGGCGTGGTCGAGGATCTCGGCGGCGCGCTCAATCGCACCATGACCGCGCTCGAGCCTTATCTGCTGCAATTGCGGATCGAGATGGGAGCCGCCAATGCGTGAGCCGGCCTTCTGGTACCGGCCACGTTCCTTCAAGTCGCACGCGTTACGACCGCTGGGTGCGCTCTACGGCGCGATCGCCGAACGACGCATGCTGCGCAAGGGCTTTGATGCCGGCATCCCCGTGATCTGCGTCGGCAACTACCATGTCGGCGGCGCCGGCAAGACGCCGACCGTTCTCGCGCTGACGAAGCTGCTGCGCGAGCTCGGCGAGACGCCGGTGGTGCTCAGCCGCGGTTATGGCGGAAGCCTGAAGGGCCCTGTCATGGTCGACCGCGAGCGGCATGCCGCGTCCGACGTCGGCGACGAGCCGCTGATGATGTCGCGCGACGTCCCTGTCAGCGTCGCGCGCGACCGCCTCGAAGGCGTCGCGCTGGCGAAGTCGCAAGGCGCGACCGTGGTCCTGATGGACGACGGCTTTCAGAACCCGAAGCTGTTGAAGGATGCCTCGCTGATCGTGATCGACAGCGAGCGCGGCCTCGGCAACGGCAAGGTGTTCCCGGCTGGTCCCCTGCGTGCGCCATTGAAGCCGCAGCTCGCGCGCACCGACGCGCTGGTCGTCATCGGCGACGGTCACGCCGCGGATGATGTCGCGGCCGAGCTCGCCAGGCGCAACAAGCCCGCGCTGCGCGCACGGTTGAAGCCGGATGCGGCCTCGCTGGCGCAGCTGTTCGGCAAGCGGGTTTTTGCGTTCGCCGGCATCGGCGATCCCGAGCGCTTCTTCAGGACATTGCGGGCGAGCGGGATCGACGTCGTCGGCAGTCGCGCCTTTGCCGACCACTACCCGTATTCCGAGCGCGACATCGAGGGCCTTTGGGACGACGCCAGGCGCGACGGGCTGACGCTGGTGACGACGGAGAAGGACCTTGCCCGAATCCACGGCGGCGATGGGATGTTGCCTTACGTGGAAGGAATAGCACCGTTCAAGGTGACGCTGGAGTTCGACGACGCGGACGCGCTGCGGCGGCTGATCAGCGATCATCTCTACAAGGCCCGCGAGCGCAGGTTCTCCGGACGATGATCTCGCAACACACGCTGCTCTCGTAGGGTGGGTTAGCGAAGCGTAACCCACCAGCTGCGTTCCGCAATTGCCGCTGCATGGTGGGTTACGCCTCCGGCTAACCCACCCTACGGCAGTCCACCATTCAGCCGGCATTCATCGCAAAACTCCTATCGATCTGTTCCGATCAGGAGAATGCGATGAAATTGCCGTCCGCCGCCGTTGCCGCCAGCCTTGTGTGTCTGATTGTTGCGCCCGTGTTCGCGCAAACGGCGGCGCCGTCGGCTGCGCCCGGCACGGTGCCGGTTCCCGCGGCCAAGCGCGTGACCTGTCTTGCCACCACGGCGAGCCTGAAGGGGCAGGACAAGCGCGACCAGATGCAGCTCTGCATGGCGCAGGCGCGCGTCGATTGCCTGAAGCAGGCGATCGATCAGAAGGTCGTCGGGGAGGCGCGGAAAGGCTTTATCAAGACCTGCGTAGGTGGAGATGCCACGGAGCAGCAATAGCAGCGTACGTGCGGCCTCACGACTGCGGCTTCGGCGCGCCCGGGAAGTGCCGCTGCAGCACGGCGGCCGGCGTGGCGTAGGCTTCCTGCAGGTCCACGCTCCAGTACTTCAGTTCGTCGAGCGGGATCCGCGTGTCGGTGATGGCGCAGCGCACGAAAGTCCCCGGCGAGATCACGCGGAAATCGCCGTCGAGATATTGCACCTGCGCTTCGCCATGGCCGGAAGAGCCGAACTTGTTCAGCACGGTCGAGAGTCTCCGTGGAAGGCCCGTAAGGGCACGATGTGTTGGACGGGATGTAGCATAGATAGGGTGGCTTGTCCGCCCGTTAAACCCACCGGTTTGTGATGTTTTGGCGCCGTTTCCGCGTGATAGTGCTGAGCCGAAGGATACCACGGCAGAGTCCGATGCGCCTTCCGTTCGCCGCCTTGTTCCTGACGCTGCTGATGTCAGCCGCGCATGCGTCGCCGGTGCCGCAGCAGGTCGATATCCCGTTGTCGTCAGGCGTCCTGCATGCGCAGCTCTACAAGCCCGAGGGCGAGGGGCCGTTTCCGACCGTGATCGCGCTGCATGGCTGCGGCGGTCTCGGCGGTCATTCCGATCCCGTGCTGCCGCGCTATCGCGACTGGGCCGAGCGGCTGCTCAAGGCAGGCAATGCCGTGCTGCTGCCCGATAGCTACAGCTCGCGTGAGCTCGGCCCGCAATGCCGCGTCAAGGAGAGCCACGTCAAGGCGCGGCGCGAGCGCGTTGCGGACATTGCGGCCTCGCGCGCCTGGCTGATGAAGCAGGCCTGGGTGGCGCGCGATCGCATCAGCCTGATCGGCTGGGCCAACGGTGCCAGCGCGCTGCTCTGGGCCGTGCGCCCGCAGAGCACGTCGCGCGACCACGGGCCGGATTTCCGCGCCGCGATCGCGTTCTATCCGGACTGCCGGATCTCGGCGGGTCTGGGGTGGAGCGCGCGGGTGCCGACGCTGGTGCTGATCGGCGCCGATGACGACGTGTCGTCGCCGCCGGCGTGCCGGCAGATGGTCGACGGCGCGCGCGGCCGCAGCGCGCTCGCGCGCATCGTGGTCTATCCCGGCGCCTATCACGATTTCGACCGTGCCAATACGCCGGTGCACGCAGCCAGCGCCAGCAGCGATGCCACGGCGCCCGAGCACGGCCATCTCGGCACGGATGCCGAGGCGCGCGCGGAGTCGCAGAAGGAAGTCGCGGAGTGGCTGGCGCGGTGAGAGCAGTGTCGTAGCCCGGATGAGCGAAGCGATATCCGGGTCCACTGTTCCCGCATGTCGCTGCGCTCATGCGGGCTACGGGTTTGTCGCTCCATAGCTCGACAGAAGCGAAGGCGGGAAGCGGGGCCGCCCGGGGAACAACGTCAGGCGGACAGCCCCGCATCGACCACCGCCCTGCACGGAGAATGGCCGACCGTGAATCTACGGATCGCGCGTTGAAGCGGTTTCAGGCTGTGGCGGTGCCATCATTCGACCACGATCTCGACTAAACGCATCTCACATGCGCAACCGCATCACGCTCTTCGCTTCCGCCCTGGTCGTCTTCACCGTCGCGGTCTTCCTCTACGAGGCCCACGCCGGCGCCCCCATGCTCGCGCCGGAACATTGCGGCTTCTGGACCACGATCGACGCGGGATTGTCCTGCAGGTAGGGGGCGCACTGCCTCCACCGTCATTGCGAGCGCAGCGAAGCAATCCAGAGTCCCTCCGCGGAACGATTCTGGATTGCTTCGTCGCAAGTGCTCCTCGCAATGACGGGGCGAGAGCGGGTGCTATATCTCCCCTTCGCCGGGACGACACTGAGAATTTCGCGCCTCTAGAACAAGCTGCCCTGATCGACCGGCTTGGCCACACGCTTCGGCGCGGGCTTTGTTTCCTGCGCGGCGGCCGGCTTTGCCTGCGCCGGCGCGCGCTTTGCCACGGGCGCCGGGCGATCCGCATCTGCGGTCGCACCGACACGGCCGTCCGCGAACTCGATCTCGAGCCGCGCGCCGGGACCGATCGCGTCCGCTGCATGCAGGGGATGGCCGGCTTCATCGCGCACCAGCGCGAAGCCGCGCGCGAGCACGCTGCGATAGGACAGCGCGGAGAGCAGCTTGCCGCTGTTCTCGACGCGGGCCTCCAGCCGCTGCAGCAGCGTGACCAGCGCGCGGCCCGCGCGCTCGCTAAGGCGATGCGTGCGCTCGCGCTGGCGCGCAATCGCGTTGCGCTGTGCCTGTGCATTCGACAGCTTCGAGGCGCGCAGGCGCACCTCCAGCCCGGCAAAGCGGTCGCGCCGCTGTCGCAGCAGCGAGCGCGCGGACAGGCCCAGCCGCTCGCCGCACACGGTGAGGCGGTGATCGGCCTGCGAGATCTGGCCGTGCAGCACGCGCAGCGTCAGCTTTGAGCTGGCCGCGGTGAACCTGCGGAAATGCGCATGCGTGTTGGCCTTGAGACCGCGGGGCAGGGCGCTACCCGCCGAATCCAGCCGCTGCCGCGGGATCGCCAGGAGATCGCCGGCCGACGGCAGCGCGCGCGCGGCGGCGCGCAGCTCGTTGCGGCGGCTTTCCTGGGCGCGCTGCCAATAGGCGTGGGTGCGCCGCCCGAGATCGGCGACCTCGATGAACAATTCGCTGCGCACCGGCACCGCCATCTCGGCCGCGGCCGTCGGCGTCGGCGCGCGCTTGTCGGCGACGAAGTCGATCAGCGTGATGTCGGTCTCGTGCCCGACCGCGGAGATCAGCGGGATCATGCTCTCGGCCGCCGCGCGCACCACGATCTCCTCGTTGAACGACCAGAGATCCTCCAGCGAGCCGCCGCCGCGCGCGACGATCAGCACGTCGGGCCGCGGAATCTTGCCGCCCTCGGGCAGCGCGTTGAAGCCGCGGATCGCGGCCGCGACCTGCTCGGCCGAGCCTTCGCCCTGCACCTTGACCGGCCACACCAGCACGCGGCGGGGAAAGCGGTCCTCCAGGCGATGCAGGATGTCGCGGATGACGGCACCCGTGGGCGAGGTCACGACGCCGATCACCTCGGGGAGCCAGGGCAGGAGCTGCTTGCGCGCCTCGTCGAAGAGGCCTTCGGCGGCGAGCTTCTTCTTGCGCTCCTCCATCAGCGCCATCAGGGCGCCGATGCCGGCCGGCTCCAGCGCCTCGATCACGATCTGGTATTTCGAGGAGCCCGGATAGGTCGTGAGCTTGCCGGTGGCGATGACCTCGAGCCCCTCCTGGGGCTTGAAGCGCATGCGGCCGTGCACGCCCTTCCAGATCACCGCCTCGATCTTGGCGCTCTCGTCCTTGAGCGCGAAATAGCAGTGGCCGGAGGAGTGGGCGCCGCGGAAGCCGGAGATCTCGCCGCGGACCCGGACATGGCCATAGGTGTCCTCGACCGTCCGCTTCAGGGACTGCGAGAGCTCGGAGACGGTGAATTCGAACGCGTTGTTCAGTTGTTCCGCAGGCGGCATCGGCAAACGATTCGGCATTTTGGGGTCAGACCCGACGTTAAGGATTTTCGCCTGATAGCGCCAATCCCCCGGGTTGATCGAAAGAGTACTCTGTATTATAGAGTTCTCTATTGTTAATGCGTTTTGGAGAGGTCGAGCCATGGCGATCCGGCTGCTGCGCGGCGTTTTGAACGGACTGAAATGGGCCCTGTGCGCGGTCGGCGGCGTGACGCTGATCCTGGCCGCGATGATCGCAACGCCGCTGCAGCGGCCGCCGGAGATGCGATCGGTGTCCGATTCCGCCAAGGGAATCGACTGGTCCACGCTGCCCCCACTGGAGCGCTTTCAGGCCCGCGACGGGACCTGGATCGGCTATCGCCATTACCCGCCGGGCGGTCCGGCGACGGGCGGCGGCGCCATCTTCATCCACGGCTCCTCCGGCTCCAGCGGCACCGTCAACCACGCGCTGACCCATGCGATCGCTGCGCGCGGCGTGGAGACCTGGGCGCTCGACATCCGCGGCCACGGCGGCTCCGGCACGCGCGGCGACATCGGCTATGTCGGGCAGCTCGAGGACGACCTGGTCGATTTCGTCGCCCATCTGCGCAAGACGGTGCCGGACCTGCCGCTTACCTTGATCGGCCATTCCGCCGGCGCCGGTTTCTCGCTGCGCGTCGCCGCGACGCCGATCATGCAGGACATGTTCGTGCGCACCGTGCTGCTCGCGCCCTATCTCGGCTATGACGCGCCGACCAACCGGCCCAATGCCGGCGGCTGGGCCAGCATCGACCTCCCGCGCTTCTTCGGCCTGACCGCGCTGCGCAAGCTCGGCATCGATTGCTGCTCGCAGCTTCCGGTGCTCGCGCTGGCGGTGCCGCCGACCTCGGCCAAGTACCTCGTCTCCACCTATTCCGATCGTCTGACGCGCAATTTCGGCACGCGCGGCTATCGCCTCGATCTTCCCGCGACGACGCGTCCGGTCACGATCTTCGGCGCCGCCGAGGACGAGATGATGATCTCGGACAAATATGCCGAAGCCGTGCAGGCGGTGAAGCCGTCGGTCGACGTCAAGATCATCGACGGCATCAACCACATGGGCATCGTCACCCAGCCGAAGGCGATCTCGGTGATCGCCGAGGACGTGGCAACGCGCGGGGGCGGGCAGTCATGAGGCAAAACGCGCGCGCAGCCATCCTTCGAGACGGCTGCTTCGCAGCCTCCTCAGGATGAGGACCGGAAGTGTGGCAGTTGTTTCACAACCAAAACTCCCTCGAAGCCTCATCCTGAGGAGCCCGCCAAAGGCGGGCGTCTCGAAGGACGAGGCGCGCGCTCAGGTGTCACCGCGTGTCATACGAGATAGCAGGGACAGAAAGACATGATCGACAGCAAGGAGGCCTCCGCAGCGCTGGCCGATATCGACGACATCGTCCAGCGCGTGAAGCAATCGCAGCTCTACGAGCTTGCGAGCCTCGCGGCGGTCTGGTGGGGCGTGCTGGTGTTCGCCGCCAATCTCGTCACCTGGCTCTGGCCGGTCTATGCGGTCTACGCCTGGGTTGCCACGGATGTCGTCGGCGTCGGCGGTCTGGTCGTGCTCCGCGTCATGAATCCACCGCAACACCCCAACGGGAGCGCCGCCAGCATCAGGATGCTGCTGGTGCTCGTGCTGTTCTTCGCCTTCGGCTATGTCTGCACCAACGTGATCGGCCATTTCGGTCCGCGCCAATTGGGCACGTTCTGGCCGCTCTATTTCATGCTGTTCTACACGATGGCGGGACTCTGGTTCGGTCATGCCTTCGTGGCGATCGGCCTCGGCATCGCCGCGCTGACCTTGATCGGCTTCTTCACTATCGGCGAGGCGTTCCCGCTGTGGATGGCCTTCGTCAACGGCGGCGGCCTGATCCTCGGCGGCCTCTGGATGCGGCGGATCTAGCGGGATGGCCGAGCTCGACGACATCATCCACCAGCCGCTGCGCCTGAAGATCATGGCGGCACTGAATGCGCTGCCCGTGTCGGCTGGTCTGGAATTCGCCCGCCTGAAGAAACTCACGGGCGCCACCGACGGCAATCTCGGGGCGCATATCGAGACGTTGGCCAAGGCGGGCTACGTCTCGGTGGAGAAGGCATTTGTCGGCAAGAAGCCGCAGACGACAGTGACGGCCACAGCCGCCGGCCGCGGCGCGTTCGCGAGGCATGTCGCGACGCTGCAGGAGATCATCGCGGGGAAGCAGGTGTAACTCATCGGCGATAAGGTACAGTTGGGTTGGGTACCACAACCAGCAGTCTTTCCTTTGCAAAGATTGGATTATTTGCGCTCGCCTTCAGCCCATTTGTATCAGGATTTTGTATTTAGCAATACAGCACTACGAAAAGCTCGCTCCCTCAATCTCCTCCGGAGGAGCGCCGCCTTCGAGCTTGTAGGATCGAAACAGCTCGGCGTAATTGCGCCTTTCCTGCGGTCCGAGCACTTCACGAAGCGTCGCTTCCAGTTGCCGAACAGCAGCTAGAGGCCCCTCTATTTCCAAGAAAAATCCGAGTTCGGGTATCTCATCTAGAGCGGCCAGCAGCTTTTCGCCGCGCCTGCGATAGGTAACTCGTCGCTTCTCGAAATACCATGTGACCTCGAGCCCGTTTCGGCCTAGCGCCGCCCGGACCTCGTTCTCGGAGCCGGCTGGAAATTCGAGTTCAATCCGCGAGTACGTTTTTCCTACCCAATGTCGTGGTCCCTTTAGCGCGACGGCCAGAGCACCGTTCTCTTGGCGCAGACGGATGACGTAGTCCAATCTCTTCGAAAAATGTTCTGGAGTATCGAAGTACTCGTCACGCTGGAATTTAGCTTTACCTTCAGCCTTGAACCCATGTTCTTTCAGAGCAAGCTTCAGCTTGGTAACGTCAAGCACCTGAAATTTTGCTTCCGTCTCGATTGGGTTTGCCTGCGCAATTAGCTCCGAAGCGGCGGGGACCGGAATGTCATAACAGATCGTCTCAAGGCTCCGACCTTCAAAGAACCACGGGTTCCAGTTGAGGTATCGCCGTGCATGACCGAAGCGATCCAGATGAGGCCACAAGGCCTGAATTAGATCGGGACGCGCGTCGCCAACTCTGTAAAGGCATACCTTACCTTTGTGAGCATATCCCTCGGTATATAGATCGCCCTTGCTTCCGACTAAGAGCACCGAGTTCGGAGTTGTGTCCGTATCCGTACAGCGGATGTCGATTGGAAGATGGGCTCGCATGGTCTCGTCCACCAAGCGCCATAGCTTGTTGTAAACCTGCAGACTAGGAGAGACTCCACCGCTACGTTTACCCCGAGCCGACTCCTCGATTCGGCGAGCGCTTCCACCCTTGACGACTACATGGAGGACCCAGTTGCGCACCCCTCGCGCAAGAAGCCAATCTCTAAGATCGCGCCACTCGTCGATATTCTCATTAAAAGCCGTCACCACAGTCTGAACCGACAGCGGCACGCCTTCCGCCAGACACATGTCGATTGCACGAGTTGCCCCGACCGACGAGGCTTCTCGGCTGGCGACGTATTGGCGGTTCACTGGCCTCAGTTTTTGATTTTGTTTGGAGATCATGTCGAGTGAAACTCGGACATGGACGTTGTGCTTCTTCAGAGTCGGAAGCAAGGCAGCAATGTCCCCCACTCCTGACGTGTCCAAGACCAACGCCTTCTCTTCAGCAAGCCGCTCTATAAGCCTTTTCGCACGATCGGGGCGGGTCAACGGATCACCGCCGGTAATGACTGCAACCATCGCTGGAAGCATGTTTGCAGTTGCGGCAACATTGTCCAGGTCTTCGTCCGTCTCTGCGTCTCGAAACTGCTTCATCAGATCGTCGGCATGACAGTAGATGCAGGACAGCGGGCAATGCGCTGTGCAAAAGCAGTTCACAACGAGCGGCATGGAAACCGTTGGCAGTTCCTCAAACTTACCGAGGAACGACGGTCCACAGTAAGACCCTTCCTTAATTTTCGGGCTGGTGGTTTCACAGATGCCCAAAACGGCCAATGCAGCAATGGCGTCTCTGTCTTGTGTGGGTATGGGCTGCCAATCGTGCGACACGCTCTTCAAATACTTAAAGGTCGCCTTGTCGGCTGCGAAGAAATCGTCACGTTGGGGCACGTAGCAGACGCCCCCGAAAACATCTTCACGAAGTCTAATGCCAGAACGGATACGAGCTCTCATTATCGAACCTTACGAAATGCGAGCCACCATTCCTGCTGTCCAACTCCGTAGAGCCCGCTCCCTGCCGACCGTCTCCTCAAGCCAACATGCCTCTTGACGATCTGCCTCTCCTTGCCAACCAAACGATATCCTTCGCTCTGCAGAACTTCTTCAATCAGTAAGCCAGCAGGGAAGAGAATATCCTTCCTAACGGTGTCTCTCACAAAGAAGACAAGCGTTCCATTTCTCAATACTCGACCGGCTAGTTTTTTCACCGAGCTGGCGAGAGTTACCGCGTAATTTCGGAAAAATGGATAGTAGTAGCCTTCGCTTGCATAACCTTCATCGCCCTTGATGTCACGCAAGGCTTTGACTATCTCGCTTGGCAGCGCCTCTTCATCATTCCTGAAACGATCTGTCCCTCTAACGACATTTGATCCGATCTGACGAGATTGAATGTCAGAGACACTAGCGTCCCAGATCGATGCAGCAACCTGAGACTCAGGTCCCCACATTCTCGTGTAATCTAAGCGATTGGCGTAGGGCGGCGACGTGACAATTGCGTTGACTTTGGGAGACGTGGCGAAATCTCCCGCCGCAGCATCCATGCGCATAGTTAGCAGCTGTCCCGGCTGGCCTCCCTCGCGGTAATGGTCGGCATTGGCCGCCGCGAAAGCGAGCCATGATGCGACCGCCCGCTTCATTGGCGCAGTGATGTGGGGCTCTCTCTGTAGACCGCCCGGCTTGATCCAAGTTTGATTGTCGCTCGAACGAAAGCAAGCAATCTCGCGCGCGGCGAGCAGCGGTATAGCGGCAGCAAAGCGCTTACGCAGCGGCATTCGCGAAAACGTCTCTCGCTCTCGGAATGGATCACCAGATAGATCAAATAACTCTCGATACTGTCGCAGCTCGGCTTTGATATTGTCCGGAAGCCAATCGTCTACATACTCCGCACCCCGCGACTTTCTTGAAAAGGAGCCTCGACCAAGCTGTTCGTCGAACCAATTCGAGAGTCGCTCGCGATTTTGAACCATCTCTGGTGACCTCAGCGAAGACATGAGGCACATTGTCGGATTGATATCACCGAGCCAAACAGTCGCCCCCTCAAACGCTAAGTTTGCGAGGAGAAACCCCTGACCGCTCATCGGATCTAAAATCGTCTTGCCGCTGAGCTTACCAAGATGGGTCAGATAGAACTGTTGCTGCCCGGCGGTATATCCTCCGTACGCACGCGAGAAAAATGGCGACTTAGAAGACAACGCTGCGCCAGCGTCGCGTTTTGTCTTAGAGACCATTGGAGAAGAACTCAAATCAGCCATTCTGCGAGCTCGTTTGTGAGAGGCCCGGAGAGCTGTCCTGCAGAAAGACCGTCAATCGAAGTCTCTAGCCCAATTTTTTCGGTAGCCACCTGCAGACAAATCTCTTGGCCTGCAACAAATTGCGGGAGAAACACGCAGCATCGAATGGACCAAGGAATTAGGCGTCCGAAGTGCGCCCAATCGGAGGCATTGAACTCTGTTTGTAACGCGTTTCGTATGTCGTCTCGACTAGTCCAATCGAGCGAGTAACTCTTTGGTTCTTCCATATGGAGTGCGGCACTTCCGTGCTGGCTATCCACCTCGCTTAGCAGTGGGAGGAAAAGATGACCAACGTTCGGCAATGGCCCCACCGTTTGGTCTTTCCAAACGTCCCACAAGAGCTTTTCATCATATCCCGCCAACGTAATGATCTGCTGATCGGCCGACAGTGAGTTCAAGTAAGACAGGCAAGTCCAGACCATAGGTGGACTGAGCAATCGTCGTGGCCGCTTGTTGCTTAGAACCGCAAGATCAATCGCTTTGTCATTCGGCTTAATTAGCTTCGAGACTTTCAGAATTGAACCGAGTTTATACTCGGTGTCTCCCAACCACTTGCGGACAGCAGACCATGGATCTGCTTTTGGGGAGGCCTCACCTTGCGCGGTCGCGATGACTTGACTGAAGGTGTAAACCTGAACGACTTGCGTCTCAGCTCCACCTTTCTTGAGCCACGCCAGAAGTTGGTCGCGGAACCTATCAACGTCGAAGTCTTTCTCACCCAGGTCGTCGATAAATAGGTGGACGCTCGCGCCCAACTTTTGCAGACCCGCCGCCGCAAAGCATTGTGCAGCATGGATCGGGGTTGGACGTCGCAAGCGTACGGGCCAATAGATACTATACTTCTTGATGCCGCTGTTAAATGTGTTCTGCTCCCATCTAAAAAGAAAGTCCTTGTCGAAGATGGAAATGAGGTCACTCAGAGTCGAAATCTTTGAAATGCCACTTGGTCCACCGTTCTGCATATTAGCAGGAAGCACGGCGGCGACGGCAGGCTTTCCAAGAAATTGGAGCACGCTGGTGTAAATTAGCTCACCCCGATCCCGTGGTTTGCTGATGCTAGTATGGTCTGCATTGAGCGGCACAGCTACTGCATTGACAACGCCGGGCTCGGAGCTTGCGTGATCGACAATAAGGCCGAGAACTGGGAGTGGCAGCGTCTCGGCAAAAGAAAGTGTCGGAAGCGACTTTGCTCTATACCAGTTATAGGTATCACGAAGAGCTGCGTTGTTTGTCTCCAACTCTGTCGCGAGCTCGGTAACGCGAAAGACTTTCCGAAAGATGTTTAGCGACGGGACTCGAGTTGAGCCTTGATGCGGCGTAGCGATGAAAACGACCGAGCAGGTTTTCTCGGATATTGACTTGTATCTCGGGACACCAATGCCTTCAGCGTTCTGAAGGAGCTTCTTGATTAAGAGTCCCCCAAGGCTGTGCCCAACAAAAACAATCGGCCGATCCCCGATGGAGTTACTGGCAAGCAACTCCAACAGATTGTTGGCCCTGTCATAGATCGGCATTGACTGAGCACCGAGCCACTCCGACGGAGCGGACTCATACTCAATCGTGTAAACATTTAAGTCGGCACGGTCTTCATCGAGCCAATTGAGCCAGCCGTACGAATTACTATCGTCCGTCCACGTGGTCCTAGGATGGCCTCCAATGCCGTGAACGAAAATTAGGTCAGTTGCTCCCTGTTTTTCGGCCTTCGAGACGCGATGAAGTTTGGTAGCCAATGCCAGCCCCTGAAACTGGATAAGTATTTCCGCAAGTTACGGATAAATCACGACCAGGAATAGCGGAGACAGAGGCGTTGCAACTTTCCAACTGGGGATAAGGGCGCTCGCTGCATCCTCTCACTTTTTCAGACGCTGCCTACGCGGCTGTCTTTTCCGGCTTGCACCGCGCGGGAAATGCATCTAATTCGCAAAAACTCGAAACATTTCAGATGGATAAGGCTTGTTTCGATCAAGGGAATCTACAAAGATGTTGGCGTGTTTGAGGACTTCCTCGGCGCAAGCATTTGGCGGACAAGAGCGGCGGCGGAAGGCGGCTTTGGATAATCGAATCGCATGCGAAGCCCCGCCCCGTTGAGTTCGCGGGCACATTCCATTTCCCTTGAGCCCCACCCCGATTCGTGCGACCTCCGCCCCCAGCAAAACCCCTTATTCCTGAGCCTTCGATGCACATTCTCCTGCTCGGTTCCGGCGGCCGCGAACATGCCCTGGCGTGGAAGATCGCGGCCTCTCCCCTGGTGACCAAATTCTGGTGCGCGCCCGGCAATGCCGGCATGGCGCGCGAGGCGGAGTGCGTGGCGCTCGATATCGCCGACCATGCCGCCGTGATCGACTTCTGCAGGACGAATGCGGTCGAGCTCGTGGTGGTCGGCCCGGAAACGCCGCTGGCGGCCGGCATCGTCGACGACCTCACCGCCGCCGGCATCAAGGCGTTCGGCCCGAACAAAATTCCGGCCCAGCTCGAAAGCTCCAAGGGCTTCACCAAGGCGCTGTGCACCGAATTCGGCATTCCGACAGGCGCCTACAAGCGCTTCACCAACGCCGACGACGCACGCGCCTACGTCCAGAGCCAGGGCGCGCCGATCGTCGTGAAGGCCGACGGGCTTGCCGCCGGCAAGGGCGTCGTCGTCGCCAAGACCGTGCGCGAGGCCGAAGACGCCATCGCCATGATGTTCGAGGGCGGCTTCGGCGAGGCCGGCGCCGAGGTCGTCATCGAGGAATTCTTGCCCGGCCGCGAGATCAGCTTCTTCGCGCTGTGCGACGGCGAGACCGCGATTCCGCTGGCCTCCGCCCAGGACCACAAGCGTGTGTTCGACCACGACGTCGGTCCGAACACCGGCGGCATGGGAGCCTATTCGCCGACGCCGCTGGTCACGCCTGCGATCCACGACGCGATCATGGCGAAGATCATCCTGCCGACGGTGGCCGGCATGAAGCAGCGCGGCACGCCGTTCCGCGGCATCCTCTACGCCGGCATCATGCTGACGACGCAGGGCCCGAAACTGTTCGAGTTCAACGTCCGCTTCGGCGATCCCGAGTGCCAGGTGCTGATGCTGCGCATGATGTCGGACATCGTGCCGGCGTTCATTGCCGCCTGCGACGGGGAGCTGAAGCATTTCGATCTGCGCTGGTATCCGGAATCCGCGCTCACCGTGGTGATGGCGGCGAAGGGCTATCCCGGCGACTATCAGAAGGGCACGCGCATCGAGGGGCTCGATGACGCGGCCAAGGTCGACACCGTCGAGATCTTCCACGCCGGAACGGTTGCGAAGGACGGCGCGATCCTCGCCAATGGCGGCCGCGTGCTCAACGTCTGCGCGCTGGGCAAGACCGTGACCGAAGCGCAGGCGCGCGCCTACCAGGCCGTCGACCGCATCAACTGGCCCGACGGCTTCTGCCGCCGCGACATCGGCTGGCAGGCGGTGGAAGCCGAGAAGGCCAGGAACTAGGCGGTCGTTCCGGGCGGCGCGCGACACGCGCCGGTCCGAAAATCCCGACATTTTGCGCCTTCGCGTCGCCACATCGGCATTCCAGAAATGTGCAGTGGGATGTTGAGGTTAGCAGCCCCGACGATAATACCGGTACTGTGCATGGGGTTGTTTTCGACATTTTTCTTTTGTCGGGGCGGCCCCGGGACTGACCAGACAAGGATGCAGAAAGATGTCCGATCTCGCCGACCTCTATCCCGGCTTCGCCTCCGAGTGGATCAACACCTCCTTCGGCCGCATCTTCGCCCGCGTCGGCGGCAAGGGGCCGCCGCTGCTGCTGCTGCACGGCTTCTCAGAGACGCATGTGATGTGGCATCGCGTGGCGCCAGAGCTTGCCGACAGGTTCACGCTGATCATCGCGGATCTTCCGGGCTACGGCTGGTCCGACATGCCCGAGAGCGATGCGCTGCACATGCCCTACAGCAAGCGCGCGATGGCGAAGGCCATGGTCGAGGCGATGGAGCAGCTCGGCCATGTGCATTTCGCGCTCGCCGGCCACGACCGCGGCGGCCGCGTCTCGTACCGGCTGGCGCTCGACCATCCCGGCCGGCTGTCGAAGCTCGCCGTGCTCGATATCCTGCCGACCTATAATTACTGGGAGCGGATGAACCGCGCCTATGCGCTGAAGATCTACCACTGGACCTTCCTCGCCCAGCCCGCGCCGCTGCCGGAGACGCTGATCTCCGGCAATGGCGAGTTCTTCCTGCGCTTCAAGATGGCGAGCCAGACCAAGTCGAAGACGCTGGATGCGATCGACAAGCGCGCGCTCGAGCACTACATCGCCCCGTTCCGCGATCCCGCCCGCGTGCATGCGATGTGCGAGGACTACCGCGCCGGCGCCTATTTCGACTACGACCTCGACAAGGCCGATTTCGCAGCCGGCAAGAAGATCACCGTGCCGATGCTGGCGCTGTGGGGCAATGCCGGCGTGGCCCAGGCCGCCGCGACGCCGCTCGATACGTGGAAGCAGTGGGCGACCAATGTCGACGGCATGCCCGTGGATTCCGGCCACTTCCTCACCGAGGAGAACCCGGACGTGACGGCGAGGGCGTTGCGGGAGTTCTTCTCGGCTTGAGGCCACACCGTCATTGCGAGGAGCCCTTGCGACGAAGCAATCCAGACTGCCACTGCGGAATGACTCTGGATTGCTTCGCGGAGCCTGTCATCGGGCCGCGCTTCGCGCGGACCCGTTGGCTCGCAATGACGGGGAGGGGGCAGGGGCCTACCTCCGCTCCCGAAAAAACTCCCTGAGCAGCCGCGCCGCCTCGCTCTCGCCGACGCCGGAATAGACATCCGGCGCGTGATGGCAGGTCGGCGACGCAAAGAACCGCACGCCCGACTCGACCGCACCGCCCTTGGGGTCGGCCGCGCCGTAATAGAGCCGCCGGACCCTTGCAAAGGAGATCGCGCCCGCACACATGGTGCACGGCTCCAGCGTCACGTAGAGGTCGCAGTCGACTAGGCGCTCGCTGCCGATCTTCTTGGCCGCCTCGCGCAGCGCGACAATCTCGGCATGGGCGGTGGGATCGTGGTCGGTCAGCGTCCGGTTACCGGCGGTGGCGATGACCTCGTTGTCCCGGACCACGACGCAGCCGATCGGAACTTCGCCCGATTTTCCGGCTTTTTCGGCCGCTAGAAGCGCCAAATCCATGAAAGAGGGGGCTTTCAAGCCTCGTATCATCCGAAGAAACCTGCTAGTAGCTGCGCCTTCAGCAGAAGTGCTTATGAGTTTTGCCTGAGCATGCGGCTCGGAACGAGCGCGCATAATGCTTAACGGCCACCCCCTGAGTGAGATTATTCATGCCTCGCGACAGCGACAAAGACAACGATTCCCGCGGCCGGCGAGGCCCCCCCAAGGGACCGGCAAAGGGCGGCCGCAGCGGCAAGCCGCGCGGTCCCGAGAAGAAGTTCGGCAAGCGCGGCTTCGAGGGCAAGAGCGAGGGACGGGGCGACCGCGATAGCCGTCCGCCGCGTGCTGATCGTGGGGACCGCCCCTTCCGTCGCCGCGAGGAGGGCGATGCCCCGCGCCGCGATTTTTCCGACCGTCCGCGCTTCAAGCGCGACGACCGCGGCGGCGAAGGCCGTGGCGAGCGCAGCTTCAAGCCGCGCGGAGACCGTCCGTTCTCCGATCGCTCTTCGCGCGATGGCGAGAAGCGGCCCTTCAAGCCCCGTGGTGATCGTCCGTCCTTTGGCCGCGACGACCGTCCGCCGCGCAGCCGGGATCGCGATGACTCGCGGCCGGCCAGCCGGTCCGGCGGCGAGCGGAAGTTCGGCGAGAAGCGGCCCTATGCACCGCGTGGCGATCGCCCGGAGCGCAAGTTCGATGGCGAGCGGAAGTTTTCGCGCGGCGGACCGGATCGTGGGCCGCGCGAGGATCGTGGCGAGCGCAGCTTCAAGCCGCGCGGAGACCGCCCGAACTTCGATCGCGGTGATCGCGCGCCCCGTGGTGATCGCAAGGACTTTAACAAAGGCCCGCGCAAGGATTTCGGCGGCCGCGATCGTGGCGAGGAAAAGCCCTGGCGTCAGCGCGACGACCGCCGTGAGGGCGGACGCGGCGAGGACCGCCCGCGCTTCTCGCGTTCGCGCGATGATCGCGGATCGGGCGATCGCCCCTTCCGAGATCGGCCGAAATTCGATCGGCCGCGGGACCGTGACAGCGAGCGCGGTGACCGTCCGAAATTCGATCGTCCGCGCCAGCGGCCGGAAGGCCGCATGGACTGGCAGGAGCATCCGCGCAGCGAAGGCCGCTTCGGCGACCGTCCGCGCCGCGACAACGAGGACGAGAGCCGGATCTTCGAGAAGCGCCCCGCCTTCGGCGGCCGCGGCGCCTACCGCGAGCGCGATCGGGATTTCGAGGGCCGGCCGCGCCGGGACGACGCACCGAAGCCGAAGAAGACGGGCGAGCGCATCGCCAAGGCATTGGCGCGCGCGGGCCTCGCCTCGCGCCGCGACGCCGAGGAGATGGTCACGCAGGGCCGCGTCACCGTCAACGGCCGCGTCATCAACTCGCCGGCGCTGGACATCACCAAGAACGACGTCGTCCTGGTCGACGGCAAGCCGTTGCCGGAGCGCGAGCGCACGCGGCTGTTCCTCTATCACAAGCCGCGCGGCCTGATGACGACGCATGACGACCCCGAGGGGCGTCCGACCGTGTTCGACAATCTGCCCGAAGGCCTGCCGCGCCTGATCTCGGTTGGCCGGCTCGACTTCAACACCGAGGGCCTGTTGCTGCTGACCAATGACGGCGGCCTCGCGCGCACGCTCGAGCTGCCGGACACCGGCTGGCTGCGCCGCTATCGCGTCCGCGCCCATGGCGACGTCACGCAGGCGCAGCTCGACGAGCTCAAGAACGGGGTCGAGATCGAGGGCGTCAAATACGGTCCGATCGAGGCGACGCTGGAGCGCGACCAGGGCGCCAATGTCTGGCTGGTGTTCGCGATCCGCGAAGGCAAGAACCGCGAGGTGCGCAACGTCTGCGCCCATCTCGGGCTCGAGGTGAACCGGCTGATCCGCGTCTCCTACGGCCCGTTCCAGCTCGGCGAGATCCCCGAAGGCCAGGTCGACGAGATCAAGTCGCGCGTGCTGCGCGAGCAGCTCGGCGACAAGGTGATCGAGAAATCGGGCGCCGAGTTCGACGTGCCGTCGAAATCCTCGTCGCGCGTTGACGATCCGCCGAAGAAGCCTGCCAGTAAGCGCGACGTCATCGCCGACCGCAAGGGGCGCCGCGTGCTGGTGCAGCGCACCGGCAGCGAGGAGGCGCGCGAGCGCAACGAGATGGAGGCGAACGGCTACGGCCCGCCGCGCCGTCCCAAGCGCGGCTATCACGGCAAGCGCGACCTGACGCCGCGGGATGGCGAGTAACTTTCAATGGTCGCGGCGAGGTTGATACCGTGCAAGAGGTCGTCATGGCCGGGCTTGACCCGGCCATCTACGTCTTGCTCGCGTCCGCGACTGAACGACGTAGATGCCCGGGACAAGCCCGGGCATGACGGAGCCGTGTGATGCGCGTCGTCGGCGGTCGTTTGAAGGGGCGCAATCTCGCCTCACCGTCCTCGCGCGACATCCGCCCGACGGCGGACCGCTTGCGCGAGTCCGTGTTCAACATCCTCGTGCACGCCTATGACGATCCGATTGAGGATGCGCGGGTGCTCGATCTTTTCGCCGGCACCGGTGCGCTCGGCATCGAAGCCTCCTCGCGCGGTGCGAAGTTCACGCTGTTCGTCGACAATGGCGCCGAGGCGCGCGCGCTGTTGCGCAACAACGTCGAGTCGCTCGGCCTTGGCGGCGTGACGAAGGTCTATCGTCGCGATGCGACGGATCTCGGCCCCGCGCATCCGGTCGAGCCGTTCTCGCTGGTGTTCCTCGATCCGCCCTATGGCAAGGGGTTTGCGGAGAAGGCGCTCGCGTCCTTGCGCGACGGCGGCTGGCTGACGCCGGGCGCGTTGCTGGTGGTGGAAGAGGCCAAGGCCGCGCAGTTCGCGACGCCGGAAGGTTTCGAGGAGCTGGAGCGGCGGGCCTATGACGACACGGAGTTCGTGTTCTTGAGGAAGCCGTAGCTTCGCTCTTGTAGGGTGGGCAGCTGCCGTAGGATGGGTAGAGCGAAGCGAAACCCATCGTATCTCCGCGCGAGTAGGATTGATGGGTTTCGCTTCGCTCTACCCAACCTACGCGGCCTGGCGTCACCTCCGCCCGAACAGCTTCTCCACGTCGCTGAGCTTCAGCTCGACATAGGTCGGCCGGCCGTGGTTGCACTGGCCGGAGTTCGGCGTCTCCTCCATCTCGCGGAGCAGGGCGTTCATCTCCTCGGGCCGCAACCGCCGTCCGGCGCGCACCGAGCCGTGGCAGGCCATGGTCGCGGCGACGTGCATCAGGCGGCGTTCGAGCGGCAGCGCCTCGTCCCATTCGGCCATGTGCTCGGAGAGATCGCGCAACAGCCCGCTGGCATTGGTCTTGCCGAGCAGCGACGGCGTCTCGCGCACCGCGACCGCGCCGGGGCCGAAGGATTCGATCGCGAGGCCAAACGAGGCCAGCTCCTCGCTGCGCTCGAGCAAGCGCTCGACGGTGGCCTCGTCCATCTCGACGATCTCGGGGATCAGCAGGATCTGCCGCTGCACGCCGTTTGCGGCGAGCGAGGCCTTGAGCCGCTCATAGACGATGCGCTCATGCGCGGCGTGCTGGTCGACGATGATCAGGCCGTCGCGGGTCTGCGAGACGATGTAGGTCTCGTGGATCTGCGTGCGTGCGGCGCCGAGCGGGCGGTCGACGAGGTCCGCGACCGGCTGGGTCTCGATCCGCACGTCGGCGCTGGGCGCGCCGACGTCGAAGGCGGCCTGGGCGCGCTCCGCGAAGGCAGGCGCGGCCGCGCCGTCGAAAGACGGCATCGGCGCGACGGGGGCGGATGGCGAGGCGCGCCAGTCCCAGCTCGCCGGGCGCTGCGGCGTGAAGGCGGGCCGAAACGAGGACAGCGCGCTCTCGCCGCTGTTGGCGGCGGTGCGGCGGCCTTCGCGCGCGAGGCCTTCCTTCAAGCCGTGCACGATCAGCGCGCGGACGAGGCCGGCATTGCGGAACCGCACCTCGGTCTTGGCCGGATGCACGTTGGCATCGACCTCGCGCGGGTCGAGCGTGACGAACAGCGCCAGCACCGGATGGCGGTCGCGCGGCAGGTAGTCGGCGTAGGCTCCGCGCACCGCGCCCAGGATGAGCTTGTCGCGAACGGGCCGGCCATTGACGAAGAGATATTGCCCGAGCGCATTGGCTTTCGTCAGCGCGGGGGCGGCTGCATAGCCCGAGACGACGACGCCCTCGCGCTCGGCATGGACCTCGAAGGCATGGCTGCGGAACTCCGCGCCAAGGATGTCGCCGAGCCGCGTCAGGCGGCCGGCGGCGCCGGGCAGCGCCGCGGCCCAGGTCACCGGCGCGCGCTCCTCGCCCGCGAGCGTGAAGGCGACGTCCGGCCGCGCCATGGCGAGGCGCCGCACCACTTCGCGGATGGCTTCCGCCTCGGTGCGGTCGGTCTTCAGGAACTTCAACCGCGCCGGCGTCGCATAGAAGAGGTCGTTGACCTCGACCCGCGTGCCATGCGCCAGCGCCGCCGGCATGATCTCGGACTTGTCGCCGCCCTCGACGCTGAGCGCCCAGGCATGCGGCTCGCTGGCGTGCCGCGTCGTGATCGACAGCCGCGCCACGGAGCCGATCGAGGGCAGCGCCTCGCCGCGGAACCCGAGCGTGCGGATCTGGAGCAGGTCCTCGTCGTCGAGCTTGGACGTGGCGTGGCGCTCCACCGCGAGCGCGAGGTCCTTCGCGGTCATGCCGCTGCCGTCGTCGGTGATGCCGATCCGCCGCCGCCCGCCGCCGTCGGTGAAGACGTCGATCCGGCTCGCGCCGGCATCGATCGCGTTCTCGACCAGCTCCTTGACCACGCTCGCGGGCCGTTCGACCACCTCGCCGGCGGCGATGCGGTTGACGACCTGTTCTGGCAATTGGCGGACGGGCATGAGGCCTACGATCTGGATTCGCTGACGGCGCTATTCTAGGCCGTGTTGCGTCAAAAGCATGTGTTGGGCAACAGGGTCGTGGCCGCCTGGGGAAGAGGGTTGCCTATCACATTGAAGACATTGGGCGTTCGAGAAAACCGCGTAGCCGGGAGGGACGGGCGTTCGGATACCGTCCTGATTGTGGGGTGCCGGGCTGCGGTGTAGCATCGTGAAAAAATGGCAACAGGACGGGAGGACGCCATGTGCCATCTCTTCGCGCACCAGCCCCAACGCGACTACGAATCCCAGACCCGCTCTTTAAGGATCGGCGGGCACTGCACCTCGATCCGGCTCGAAATGGCGTTCTGGGACACGTTGGAGGAGATCGCGGCCAAGGAGGGCATGAGCCTCGGCAAGTTCCTGACCACGCTCTACAGCGAGGTGCTCGACCATCACGGCGAGGTCAACAATTTTGCGTCGCTCTTGCGCTGCTCATGCTTGATCTATCGCTCGAAGAGCATGGTGACGGTGCCGGAGTTCAAGGCCACGGTGGCGCCGATTCTGGATGCGGCCGAGTAGCAGTCGGGCGCGAGCCTGCCTCCTCAACGTCGTCCCGGCGAAGGCCGGGACCCATAACCACAGGGAGAGATTTGGCGAAGACTGGTCGTTCGGTACGCCTACCTTCTGCAATAGTTAGATCGCGCGGTATGGGTCCCGGCCTTCGCCGGGACGACACCTTGAGTTTGGATACGCAATCCCACCTCAATGTCGTCCTGGCCTAGTGCGCAATTGCGCACGGGAACCAGGGCGACGACCGAGGGAGCAGTCGGATCAAATCTCCTTCTTCTGCATTGCACCCGCAATGTAATCCGCCTGCCGGATCGCCAGCGCTACGATGGTCAGCGTCGGGTTGCAGGCCGCTCCACTGGTGAACTGGCTGCCGTCGGAGACGAACAGGTTCTTGACGTCGTGGCTCTGGCCGAACTTGTTGACCACGCCGTCCCTGGGCTTCTCGCTCATCCTGTTGGTGCCGAGATTGTGCGTGCTCGGATAGGGCGGCGTCGGATAGGTCACGGTGGCGCCGACGGCGTCGTAGACCGCCGCGCCCTGCTTGTAGGCATGCGCGCGCATCGCGACGTCGTTGGGATGATCGTCGAAATGCACGCTCGCGACCGGCTGGCCGAACTTGTCCTTCACGGTCGGATCGAGCGTGATGCGGTTGGTCTCCTGCGGCATGTCTTCGCCGACCAGCCACATGCCGGCCATCCTGGGATAGCCGTCGAGCGCCGACGTGAACGAACGGCCCCAGGCGCCGGGATTGAGGAACGCCGCCATGAAGGGCAGGCCGATCGACAGCGTCTCCATCTCGTAGCCGCCGACGAAGCCGCGCTTCGGATTGTTGGCGGCTTCATCGCGGATGATGCCGGCCATCGTGGTGCCGCGATACATGTGCACCGACTTCTCGAACACGGCATAGACGCTGCCGGTCATGTGCCGCATGTAGTTGCGGCCGACCTGTCCCGATGAATTGCCGAGGCCGTCGGGGAACATCGTGGATGCGCTGTTGAGCAGCAGCCGCGGACTCTCGATCGAGTTGCCGGCGACCGCCACGATGCGCGCCTTCTGGCGCTGCATGGCACCGCTCTCGTCGGCGTAGACGACGCCGGTCACCTTGCCGCTCGCGTCATGCTCGATCTTGACCGCCATGCTGCTCGGCCGCACTTCGAGGTTTCCGGTCGCCTCGCCCTTGGGAATCTCGGTGTAGAGCGTCGACCATTTTGCGCCCGACTTGCAGCCCTGGAAGCAGAAGCCGATCTGCTGGCAGGAGCCGCGTCCGTCGCGCGGCTGGCTGTTGATCGCCATGTTGCCGGTATGCACGGTCTTGTAGCCGAGCTTCTTGGCGCCGGCCTCCAGCACCTTGAAGTTATTGTTGCCGGGAAGGCCGGGAATGCCGTTGGTGCGGGTCACGCCCATCTTGTTCTCGGCCTTGGCGTACCACGGCTCCATCTCGGCCAGCGTCACCGGCCAGTCCAAAAGGTTGGCACCGGGAATGTTGCCGTAGGCGCTCTTCACCCGGAACTCGTGCTCGTCGAAGCGCAACGAGGCGCCGGCCCAATGGGTCGTCGAGCCGCCGACCGCCTTGACGATCCAGGCGGGCAGGCCCGAAAAATCCTTGGCGACGCGCCACGTCCCCGACGTGGTGCGCGCGTCGGTCCAGGCGAGCTGCGAAAAACTCTCCCACTCGTCGTTGACGAAGTCCTGGTTCTCGATGCGGGGACCGGCTTCGAGAATGACCACCTTGACGCCCTTCTGTGCGAGCTCGTTGCCCAGCGTGCCGCCGCCGGCACCGGAGCCGACGATCACCACAACGCTGGAATCGTTCAGATCGAATTTTGCCATATGCGTTCTCCTGAACCGTTGGGTGACTTAGGCCTTCGGCAGCCAGTCGATGTCGGCGAAACCGCGGTTGATGTAGCCGCCGTGCTCGGCGGAGGAGCCCTCGTAGCCGAAGCGCGGCCAGACCTCTTTCTGGTTGTAGAGCGAGACGACGAGGTCGCCGCGCACCTTCTGGAAGAAGTCGCTTTGCTCGATCTCCTTCAGCAGCACGACGCGATCGGCTTCCCACGGCACTTCGGCGTAAGCGACCTTGTGGCGATCCCTGGCGTTCTGGTCGAGCCGGGTGATGCCATCGCTGATCAGCGATTTGACGGCGGGATCCTTTGCCGCCTTGCCGTCCCACGGCTTGATCGCGGTGATGTAATAGCTGTCGCCGAGCACATCGTGCGGATAGATGTCGCGCGCGACCTTCAGCAGCGTCTTCATCGTCGCGGGCGAGAGTGTGCTGGCATCCTCGGCCCAGGCATCCTCGATGCTGACAGTGACGCTGGTCGCGACAGCGACGACCGGCACGGCGGTCGCCGCGCCCTTGAGAAAGACGCGGCGGCTGTGCTTGCTTCGACGATCGACTTCTCTCATGGCATTCCTCCGTGGATTTTTATGATTTGGACTGTTGTGATGGGTCAGCCGAAGCGTCCGCCTTTCTGGATCACCTCGATCTTGTAGCCATCGGGATCGCTGACGAAGAAGAAGCGCGCCAGCGTCTTGCCGTCGTGCTTGAAGTCGCGCAGCGGCCCCGGTGCGAGCTTCTCGCGCTCGAAGCGGGCGTGCTCGGCATCGAGATCGTCGACCACCACGGCGAGATGGCCGTAGCCGTCGCCGAGCGCATATGGCTCCTTGCGATCGAAATTGACCGTCAGCTCCACCTCGAAAGGTGAGGAGGGGTGACGCAGATAGATCAGGGCAAAGTCCGAGAATTTCAGATGATCGGCGACCTCGAGGCCAAAGGCGCGCCTGTAGAAATCGAGCGCGCGTGCCTCGTCGAGCACGCGGATCATGGAATGAACGGGCTTTGCCATTCAGTTCTGCTCCTTCAGATATGCGATGATCGCGGCGCGCGTTTCCGGCTTGGCCTGCCGGTAGACCATGGTTGCGCCGGGAATGACGCCCTGTGGATTGGTCAGCCAGGCATCGAGCTTCGCGTCGTCCCAGGCGAAGTCGGCCTTCGACAGAGGCTCCGAGTATTTGAAGCCCTCGGCCTTGCCGGCGGAGCGGCCGACGATCTTCACGAGCGGCGGGCCCTGCCGCATCGGTTCCGACTGGCTCAGTGTGTGGCACACCGCGCATTGCTGCTTGAAGAGCGTGGCGCCATCCGGCGGCTTTGCGGCCGGCAATGGCATTTGCGCATCGGCGACCCTGACCACCAGCACCACCGCGGTGCACAATCCCAGCACGATCGCGCGCATCACCAAGAATCCGCCATCCACATCAACGTGCGCAAACTCTAGGCGGCGGCAAAGATGCGGTGGTAGTAGCGGGCTGTTTCGCTGCACGCGGAGATGTTCGTGATGTGTGCCGTTCCGCGCTGCCTTATATGCGGAGCACAATTCCGCGAAACCGCCGTCAAATCCCTAAACGTTCACCACACCATGCGCATTGCATGACGATCGCGCCGCTCGAACTCTCGATGCGATGCAATGGTCCGGTGCAGACGAGCGGCGTCGCGAGGTGCCGCGCCATTCGTCGCGAAAAAATCCAGGAGAAATGGATGAAGTTGGTGAAGACCTCGATGATCGCATGCGCTCTGTCGGCTCTCATTGCGACGCCCGTGCTCGCGCAAGGCACGCCACCCGCCAAGACAGGCGGCACCGTGCAAAGCAAACCCATGCAAGGCAGCACGATGGGCAGCGGCGATGAGGAGATGGATGCCCAGCCGGGTGCAGCGGGCGAGAAGACCGGCATGAAGTCGACCAAGGGCACCAGAGGCACGGTCGGCACCACGGGCAGCGCAGCGCACAAGGGGACAGCCGACGATGCCGCCACGGGCGGTGCAGCCCCGTCCAAGCGTTACTAGTCGCCCCGGACGACAGAACTCCGGTCGCCCTGCGGCCGGAGTTTCTTGCGTGTCAGTCGTCGAAGCTCCGGCCGCGGCCGGCCTTGACGTCGCTGCGGCGCTTCTTGCCTTCGAGCCGGCGCTGCTTGGAGGCAAAGGTCGGCCGCGTCGCGCGGCGCGGTGTCGGTCGCACCATGGCCTCCTTCAGGATCTCGACGAGGCGGTCGACGGCGTCCTGACGGTTGCGCTCCTGGGTGCGGAAGCGCTGGGCGTGGATCACGATGACGCCGTCCTTGGTCATGCGCTGGCCGGCGATGCGGGCGAGGCGCAGCGCGGCATCCTCGGGCAAGGTCAGCTTGCGCGTGTCGAAGCGGAGCTGCGCGGAGGTCGCGACCTTGTTGACGTTCTGCCCGCCCGGCCCGGAGGCGCGGACAAAGCCGATCTCGATGTCGTCCTCGTCGATGACGAGATCGCGGGATATCCGCAGCATGATGGCACCAGGAAGAGATTCGGGTGCGCACAATAGCGGTTTTACATGGGGTTCGTCATTCCGGGGCGCCCGGAGGGCGAACCCGGAATCTCGAGATTCCGGGTTCGATGCTTTGCATCGCCCCGGAATGACAGCTGTTTAGTTCGACTTTGTCGCCGGAGCGGCTGCCGGCTGCGCGGCGGCCTGCGGGGCGCGGCCGACGACGACGGTCAGCAGGCCCTGGCCCCAGAGCCGTTTGGCGGCCGCCTTGGCGTCGTCGAGGGTGACGGCGTCGACGATGGCATTGCGCTTCTCGATATAATCGATCGGCAGCTTGTCCTGCTGGTACTGCAGCAGCGCCTGGGCCAGCTTGGAGGAGGTGTCGAGCGCCAGCATCTGCGAGCCCTTGAGGTAGGACTTGGCCTCGTCGAGCTCCTTCTGCGTCGGGCCCTCCTCGGCGATGCGGCGGATTTCCTTGTCGATGGCCTCGATGGTGTCGCCGGCGCGGTCGGCGCGGGTGCCGGTGTTGCCGATGAAGACCGCCGAATGCTCCATCCAGAGCAGCGATTCGAACACCGAATAGGCGAGGCCGCGCTTCTCGCGAACCTCGCGGTAGAGCCGCGAGGACAGGCCGCCGCCGCCAAGGATGTGGTTGACGACATAGGCCGCCATGAAGTTCGGGTCGCTGCGCTTCACGCCGGGACCGCCGAAGGTGATGACGGTCTGCGGCACGTCGAGCGGGACGAAAGCGCGCTGCGGCGGCTTGGCCGCCTCGACGTCGGCGACCGGCGTCAGATTGGCCTTGGCGGGCAGGCTGCCGAACGTGTGGTCGAGCAGTTTGCCGAGGGTCGCCGGATCGACGTCGCCGACGACAGCGACCTTCAGCCCGTCCCTGGCGATGACGCGGCCGACATAGTCCTTCAGGTCGGCGACGGAGATGGTCGGCACGCTGTCCAGCGTGCCGTTGGTCTGCCGGCCGTAGGGATGATCGCCGAAGGCGACCTCCAGGAACTTGCGGCTCGCCAGCGACGACGGGTTGGTGGTCTCGCGGCGCAGGCCCGAGATCACCTGCGAGCGGATGCGCTCGACGTCGACGGTGTCGAAATGCGGCGAGGTCAGCGCCATCCTGAGCAGGTCGAAGGCTTCGTCCTTGTTGTCGCGCAGCATGCGCAGGCTGCCGCGGAAAGTGTCGCGGGTGGCGCTGAAGGAGAGCTCGATGGCGCGGCGGTCGAGCCGCTCGTGGAAGGTCTTGGAGTCGAGATCGCCGGAGCCTTCGTCGAGCAGGTCGCCGACCAGATTGGCGACGCCCGACTTGTCCTTGGGATCCTGGGACGAGCCGCCGGCAAAGGAATATTCCATGGCGATCAGCGGGACGGTGGCGTCCTGCACGAACCAGGCCTCGATGCCGCCGGGCGAAACCAGGCGCTGGATCTTCGCAGCCGCCTGCGACGGCGAGATGGTCGCAAGCGCGAGCGCCGCGCCGGTGACGAACGACAGCGCGAAATGACGCGCGCGGAGGAAAGGATAGGTCACGAACGCTTCTCCTCGCGCTTGGTGGCGGCGGTGTCCTTGATCAGATAGCCCGTCACCGAGCGCTTCTTCTCGAGCCATTTCTGCGCGGCGGCGCGCACCTGGTCGGCGGTGACCGCGCGGATGCGGTCGGGCCAGCTCCTGATGTCCTCGATCGACAGGCCCGTGGTCAGCGCGCCGCCATACCAGCGCGCCAGCACGGCCTGATTGTCCTGGGCGTAGATCGCTTCCGCAATGAGCTGGGTCTTCACGCGCTCCAGATCCTCGGCGCGGATCGGGTTCTGCGCGATGTCGGCAATGACGCCGTCGATCACCTGCTCGACCTCGGTGAAGCTGACGCCGGGCTTCGGCGAGGCCGAGATCCCGAACTGGGTCGGGTCGAGCGAGATGCTGGAATAGCTGGCGCTGGCGGAGACCGCGAGCGGCTTGTCCACGACGAGCGCGCGATAGAGATAGGAGTTGCTGCCGCTGCCCATCAGTTGCGCCAGCACATCGAGGGCGGCGCTCTCGCCGGCCGCGGCCGTCGTTGCGGAAGGAACCAGATAATAGCGGCGCAGGTTCGGCTGCTCGACGCGCGGGTCGGCCAGCGTGACGGTGCGCGGCGCCGCCGGCTCCGGCTCCTGCGGGCGGATGCGGCGCGCCGGGATCGCGGGCTGGGCCGGGATCGAGCCGAAATTGCGCTCCACCAGCGGGCGCACGTCGGCGGCCTCGACGTCGCCGGCGATCACCAGGATCGCGTTGTTCGGCGCGTAGAAGCGGCGGTAGAAGGCGAGTGCATCCTCACGATCGAGCTTCTCGATCTCCTGATGCCATCCGATCACCGGACGGCCGTAGGGATGGTTGAGATAGAGCGCGGCCATGATCTGCTCGTTGAGCCGCGCGTCGGGATTGTTGGCGACGCGCATGTTGTACTCTTCGAGCACGACGTCGCGCTCGGGCAGCACGTTCTCGTCCTTGAGGATCAGGCCGGTCATGCGATCGGCCTCGAACTCCATCATGGTCGGCAGCTGCTCCTTCGGCACACGCTGGTAGTAGTTGGTGTAGTCCACCGAGGTCGAGGCGTTCTCGTTGCCGCCGACGCGGAGCACGGTCTGGGAAAATTCGCCGACCGGGTGCTTCGAGGTGCCCTTGAACATCAGGTGCTCGAGGAAGTGTGCGAGCCCGGACTTGCCCGGCGTCTCGTCGGCCGAGCCGACCTTGTACCAGATCATCTCGGTGACCACGGGCGTGCGGTGATCGGGGATCACCACGACCTGCATGCCGTTGGGAAGCGTGAAGCTGGCGGGCGGCGCCGATGTCACCGTGGTCTGGGCGAGGGCGGCACTGGTCGAGAGGACGCTCGTCGAAAGCAGCGCGGCTAGGAGGTTGGCCGCCGATCGGTAAGAGGACATCATCATCCTTATGAAAGGCCGAGCCCGGATGTCCGGCTCGGAGGGCACGGCATGCTACACCGTGCGGCTGAGGCTTCGCGTCACGAAGCAGAGAACTCAACGCGTAGGCAAGTTACTGATAAGCAATTTAAGACCGCGCCGGGCTGCACGAGCCGCCGGCGCGCTCTGTCAGGATGTCGCGGTGGACGAGGAACGCTATTGTTCCTTGTCCTTGCCCGACATGATGTCGAAATAGGTCCGTCGCGACTTGTCCGGGCCGGCGCCATAGGCGTAGTTCGGCGACGGCGTCTGGTAGCCCGGCGGCGGCTCGACCAGCGACTGGCGCGGCGGCTCAGTGGTGAACTGCTTGGACTCGGAGCTGTTGCCGCCCTTCATCATGTTCCACAGGCCGCCGGTGTAGCCGAGCTCGGCGGGGCTGAGCGACGGATTGCCGTTGGTGCCCGGCTGGATCGGATCGTTGCTGGTGCGGGGCGCCGCGGCGACCTGACCGGCCTTCATCTCGGCGGGCGTCAGCGGCTGGGCGGCCTGCCAGTTCTCGGTCGCCTTCACGGCCTTCTTGCGCTGGGCGATGGCCTCCTTGCGGCGCTTCTCGTCGGGGTCCTTCGGCCAGTTCGGCGCGTTCTTGGCTTCGGTGCCCGCGGGCGGCGGCAGGTCGAGCTTGGGCGGCACCACAAGCGGCGACCGCTCGCGGTACTCGATGCCCTTCTTCTCCATGCTCTTGGCGCCGATGCCGGACATCAAATTGTCGATGAGCTTCTCTTCGAAGGTCATGTCGTCGTCATCGTCGCCGTCGTCACCGGCGCGGGCCGCGCCTGTGGACATGACGAGGCCGATGCCGAGCACGACGGCGGACAATTTCAATGCCTGCCAGAACCCCGACCGGGGATCTCGAACCATCGAACCGCTGGTCTTCGGGCTGCGCATCACTGTACCTGTTCCAAATTGTGGCAGTTTGCCGCTCGCATGCGACTGAAAACCCTCGCAAAAGCAAGGTTCCACCTGCCGGTCCGTATCGGCCGGGATCAGGGCGCTTTTGCGGCGGGTACCCCCAGGAAGGAATCATACAATAGGGCCGCCACCCCAGCAACGATGGCCACGTCGGCGAGGTTAAACACGTACCAATTATAGGTATTTCCGCCGATATCGATGTGAAACAGGGCGAAATCGACCACCGCGCCATAGGCCAGCCGGTCGATGCCGTTGCCGATGGCGCCCCCGATGATCAGCCCGAGCGCGACGGTCGCCAGCAGGGTGTGGGAGCGGGCCATCCAGATCGCCAGCGCCACCACCGCAATGGCCTTGACCGCCATTAGCGCGATCTGCGCCGCCTGGCCGTCGTTCTGGAGCCAGCCGAAGCTGATGCCGATGTTCCAGGCCAGCACCAGGTCGAAGAACGGCGTCACCTTCACCACGCCGCGCCGGCCGAGGTCGAACACGTTCAACAGCCACAGCTTGGAGGCCTGGTCGAGGATGACCGTGACCACGGCCGAGAGGATGCCGGCGCGAAGCGGGGTCATGCCGGGATCAGACGCTCACGCCCAACGCCTTCCATTCACGCAGCGCCTGGGCGTCGCGCGGGGTGACGTCGGGATACTCGGCGTCCTCGCCGACGGTCGGCGAGATCTTCCAGGAGCGGGCGCATTTGGTGCCGACCGCCTTCTCAACCACGACGGCAACGCCGGGCACGGCATCGAGACGGAAAGCGTTCGCCGGCGCTTCGCCCTCGCGCACCTCGTAGTTCGAGGTGATGCAGACCTCCGCCAGATCGACGTCGAACAGCGTCATCAGCAGCATGGCGCGGTCGGCGACGTAGATCACCGGCGAGGCCTCGAGCGAGGAGCCGATGTTCTTGGCGGCGCGTTCGAGCTCGAGCGCGCCGGTGACGACGCGGCGGACGTCGCGAATGATCTCCCATTTCGCGGCGAGCTTGTCGTCGAGGAATGCGTCCATCGCATCGGGGAACACCGTGAGATGCACCGACGGTTCGGCCTGCGGCCTGTACATCCGCCAGGCCTCCTCGGCGGTGAAGCTCAGAATCGGAGCGAGCCACTTCAGGACGGACTCGCAGAGCAGATCGATCGTCGTCAGCGCCGCCTTGCGCGCCACCGAGGACGGCGGATCGCAATACAGCGTGTCCTTGCGGATGTCGAAATAGAACGCCGACAGCTCGCTGTTCAGGAACGCCGAGAGCGTGGCGACGACGGTCTTGTAGTCGAACGAGGCGTAAGCCGCGCGAATGATGGCCGCCCGCTTTGCGAGCTCGTGCAGCATCAGCCGTTCGAGCTCGGGCATCTCGGCATGAGCGACCTTCTCGCTCGCCTTGAAATGATGCAGCGTTCCCAGCATCCAGCGGACCGTGTTGCGCAGCTTGCGATAGGTCTCGATGGTGTTCTTCAGGATCTCCGGGCCGATGCGCTGGTCGTCGGCATAGTCGGTGGCGCAGACCCAGAGGCGCAGGATGTCCGCGCCCGAATCCTTGATCACCTTCTGCGGCTCGACCGTGTTGCCGATCGACTTCGACATCTTGCGGCCGTTCTCGTCGAGCGTGAAGCCGTGGGTCAGCACGATGTCGTAGGGCGCGCGGCCGCGCGTGCCCGCGCTTTCCAGCAGCGAGGAATGGAACCAGCCGCGATGCTGGTCGCTGCCTTCGAGATACATCACGGTGTCGTTGCCGCCGTCGACCTTGCGGACGATGTTGCCGAGCTGCGGGAAGTTCTGGCGGTCCTCGAGCACGAAGGCGTGCGTGGAGCCGGAATCGAACCAGACGTCGCAGATGTCGTCGACCTTCTTCCAGTCTTCGCTGGCGCGCGATCCGAGGAAGCGCTCGCGGGCGCCGTCCATGTACCAGGCGTCCGCGCCCTCATCCATGAAGGCTTCGGCGATGCGCTGGTTGACGATCTCGTCCTGCAGGATCTCGGCCGAGCCGTCCGCCTTCTCGCGCACGAACACGGCGATCGGCACGCCCCAGGCGCGCTGGCGCGAGATCACCCAGTCCGGACGATTGGCGATCATGCCGTTGATGCGGTTCTCGCCGGACGGCGGCACCCATTGCGTGACCGAGATCGCGCGCAGCGCGCGGGCGCGCAGCGTGTCGCCCTTCTTCGCGTGGCCGTCCTCGCTGATGTCCTTGTCCATCGCGATGAACCATTGCGGCGTGTTGCGGAAGATCACCGGCTTCTTCGAGCGCCACGAATGCGGGTATTGGTGCTTGAGGCGGCCGCGCGCGAGCAGCTTGCCGCGCTCGATCAGCGCCTGGATCACAGCCTCGTTGGCGTCGCCCTTCTCGCCCTTGTCGTTGAGCACGCGCTTGCCGGTGAAGCCGGGGGCCTGCGCGGTGTAGGCGCCGTTCTCGTCGACGGTGTAGGGGATCGCGCTCGGGATGCCGCGCGCATCGAGCTCGCGGGTGTTGGCCATCCAGACGTCGAAGTCTTCGCGGCCGTGGCTCGGCGCGGTGTGCACGAAGCCGGTGCCGGTGTCGTCGGTGACGTGGTCGCCGGCGAGCAGCGGCACGATGAACTCGTAACCGCCACCGAAGCCACGCAGGGGATGGGCGCATTCGACCGCATCCAGCGTGTCGCCGGGAATGTCGCGCACCTTCTTGTAAGACGTAACGCGCGCCTGCTTGAACACATCTGCGGCCAGCGCGTCGGCCAGGATCAGGAGGTCGCCGGTCTTGGCCCAATTGTCCGCGGGCGCGTCCGTCACCTCAAAGAGGCCGTAAGCGATCTTCGGCGAGAACGAGATGGCGCGGTTGCCGGGCAGCGTCCACGGCGTGGTGGTCCAGATCACGACGCTGGCGGAGGCGAGGGCGCCGTGGGCGGGCGAGGTGACAGGGAATTTCACCCAGACCATGTCGGAGGTGTAGTCCTCGTACTCGACCTCGGCCTCGGCCAGCGCGGTCTTCTCGACCACGCTCCACATCACCGGCTTGGAGCCGCGATACAGCGTGCCGTTGGCCGCGAATTTCATCAGCTCGCGCGCGATCTGCGCTTCGGCCGGATAGCTCATCGTCTGATAGGGATGATCCCAGTCGCCGATGATGCCGAGCCGCTTGAACTCCTCGCGCTGCACGTTGATCCAGTGCGTCGCGTAGGCACGGCACTCCTTGCGGAAGGCCACCATCGCGGTGGAGTCGCGGAAGTCGGGCTTCTGCTTGCCCTTCTTGCGGTAGTTCTCCTCCTCGATCTTCCATTCGATCGGCAGGCCGTGGCAGTCCCAGCCCGGCACATAATTGGAGTCGAAACCGAGCATCTGCTGGCTCTTGGTCACGACGTCCTTGAGGATCTTGTTCAGCGCGTGCCCGATATGGATGTTGCCGTTGGCGTAGGGCGGGCCGTCATGCAGCACGAACTTGGCGCGCCCCTCGGCTTCCTTGCGCAGCTTGTCGTACAGACTGATGTCGTTCCAGTATTTCAGGATCTCCGGCTCGCGCTGCGGCAGGCCGGCGCGCATCGGGAATTCGGTCTGCGGCAGGTACAGGGTTTTGGAATAGTCGTTGACTTCAGACTTTTGGGACTTCTGCGGCTTTTCGGACATGAGGCTGACTGGCTCGGAAGGGCGCGGGAACGGATGGCGACATGGAATCGCGGGGGTGAAACGACAAAATCCCGGTCTTGCGCCGAGCCAAAGCTCAGGCGGAAGCCGGGCCGCTAATCCCTATGATGCGCCGCGCAAACATGGGCTCTCCATAGCAGCCGGGCGGAGGAAGCGCAAAGGTCCGGCAGGGCCGGTTTCAGCCTCAATCGATCACGCCCAGCCGCGGAAATGCGTCGGGAGCGGCGGCCAGAATGGCGCGGGCACGGGCGGAATCGTCGTCCATCTGGCGGATCAGGGCGTCCAGACTGTCGAATTTCAGCTCCTCGCGGATGAAGCCGACGAAGGCGCAGTCCAGCGTCTGCCCGTAGAGGTCGCCCTTGAAGTCGAACAGGAAGATTTCGAGCAGGGGCGCGCCATTGTCGAAGGTCGGCCGGCGGCCGAAGCTGGCGACGCCGTCGAGCCGCTCAGGCCCACGGCCGACCCGGACCGCATAGATGCCGTGCTTGAGGCCGCAATTGGCATCCAGGCGGATGTTGGCGGTGGGATAGCCGAGGTCGCGGCCGCGCTTCTCGCCATGGATCACCTCGCCGCTGACGAACCAGGGCGCGCCCAGCATGGTGGTGGCGTCGTCGAGCAGGCCTTCGGCGAGCGCGATCCGGATGGCGCTGGAGGACACCGGCCGCTCGTCGATATCGACATGCGGCTGCACGTCGACCTCGATGCCGAGCCGGGGCGCCTCGTTCACAAGCAGGCCTGGCGAGCCGACCCGTCCCTTGCCGAAATGGAAGTCGTAGCCGACCGCGATGCCGCTGACGCCGAGGCGGCGGATCAGGTCATGGTGAATGAAATCTTGCGCACTGGTGCCGGCCCGCGCCTTGTCGAAGGTCATGACCACGGCGCCGGCGAGCCCGGTGCCGGCCAGAAGCCGCAGCTTGGCCCGCTCGTCCGTCAGGCGGAATTGCGGGGTGTTGGGGCTGAAAAATCGCCGCGGATGCGGCTCGAAGGTCAACGCCAGCGCAGGGCGGCCATGCGCTCGGCCCATTTCCAGGGCCGCCGCGATCACGGCCCGGTGGCCGAGATGAACCCCGTCGAAATTGCCCATGGCGACCACGGCGCCCCGGGGAATAGCGGAATCCGGCGTAGTGTCGCGGATAACGGTAAAATGCGGGGCCATCAGGGGAATTCTCGAGCCGGCGGGACCGGCCGGGACCGTGGCTTGAGCCGCCCGGCGAAGTCAAGCGCGGCGGGCCGGCCGGATTGAACAGGATTTCAATTCTCCACGGGCGGCCCCAGTTAACGCGCTGTTTAAAGCCTTGGTGCTAGTCCTTGAGGAGTGGAACTGCACGGGCCCCGGCCCGGGAGCTCCGATTGTAATTATTCCTGGGTATGCGTTGGGGGAGTCGAGATGGCGGTTGATTTGTCGATGTCGGTTCTGGTGGTTGATGACTACAGCACCATGATCCGTATCATCAGGAATCTCCTGAAGCAGCTTGGCTTCGAGAATATCGATGATGCCAGCGACGGTTCGGCGGCGCTGAACAAGATGCGCGGCAAGAAGTACGGCCTCGTGATTTCCGACTGGAACATGGAGCCGATGACGGGTTACGACCTGTTGCGCGAAGTGCGCGCGGATCCGAACCTCGCCACCACGCCCTTCATCATGATCACGGCGGAATCCAAGACCGAGAACGTGATCGCGGCCAAGAAGGCCGGCGTGAACAATTACATCGTCAAGCCGTTCAACGCGGCGACGCTGAAGACCAAGATCGAGGCGGTCTTCCCGGACATGGCGAGCGCGTAAGCGCGCTCTGAACCATTCAGTGAATTCGGAAGGCCCGGGCTTGCCCCGGGCTTTCTTCGTTGGGTTTGTCATTCCGGGACGGTGCGCTAGCACCGGACCCGGAATCTCGAGATTCTCAGGTGCGCAATTGCGCACCATAGTTCGCGCTTTGCGCGCCCCGGAATGACGGATCTAGGAGATCACCACTTCAATTCGCGCATCAGCGCTTTCGGCGGATGGCCGAACAATTCCGCCACCGAATTCGCGTCGAGCTGGTCGAGGCCCTCGAACTCCTCGGCATGGATGCCGCGGGTGACGAACAGGCAGTCGATGCCGAATTCGCGCGCGCCGGTGAGGTCAGTGCGGACGGAATCGCCGATCGCCAGCACCTTTCTGCGGTCGATCTGGTGGCCCTGGCGCTCGCCGGCCAGCGCCATGGCGCGCTCGTAGATCGGCCGATGCGGCTTGCCGTAGAAGATCACCTCGCCGCCGAGCTCGCGATAGAGCTCCGCGATGGCGCCGGCGCAATAGATCAGCCGGTCGCCGCGCTCAACCACGATATCGGGGTTGGCGCAGACCAGCGTCAGCTTGCGCTCGCGCGCCCTCAGCATCATGCCGCGATAGTCTTCGGCGGTCTCGGTCTCGTCGTCGTAGAGGCCGGTGCAGACGATGTAGTCGGCCTCTTCGAGCGGCGCGGTCGTCGCGTCGAGGCCGCGATAGATCGAATTGTCGCGCTCGGGGCCGAGCCAGAACATCTTGCGGCCGGGATGCTCGGCGACATAGAGCCGGGTCAGGTCGCCCGATGACACGATGGCGTCATAGGTCTCGTCGGCGACGCCGAGCTTGCGCAACTGCCGCTGCACGGAATCGGCCGGGCGCGGCGCGTTGGTGATCAGGATCACCGTACCGCCGCGGCTGCGATAGGTGTGCAGCGCCTCGCAGGCCTCGGGGAAGGATTCCAGTCCGTTATGGACCACGCCCCAGATGTCGCTGAGCACGACATCCACGCCGCCCACGAGCTCGCGCAGGCTTTCGGCAAAATGCAGCGTGGTCATGTGCGCGGCCGGTCAGATGCGGCGCGCGAGAGCCGCGTTGCCGGTGAGACGCTGGGGCGGAGGCGCCGATGACGTCGCGCCTGAGCTTTGTGTGCCGGAGCCATTGGATCCCTGACTGTCCTGCGCCTGGTTCGGCGCGGCCCCGCCGGTAGCAGATGCCCCTTCCGGCCGCAATGGCCGGGGCGGTGCGAACAGGAACCCCTGGCCGAACCGCACGTCATAATCGAGCAGGTCGACCACCGCGCGCTCGCCCTCGATCCGCTCGGCAATCAGGTCGATGCCGAAGCGGCCGAGCAGGTCCGAGAGGTCGGACGGATGGATGTCCGAGGTCGAGGCTTGCCTGGGGTCGAGCAGCAGCGCGGCCGGCACCTTGATGAAGCGCACGCCGCGGTCGGCGAGTTCGCGCGGCTCGATCCGGAGGTCCGTGACGTGGTCGATCGAGAAGCGGAAGCCGCGCTGGGCGAGCGCGGCAAGGTTCTCGGTCTCGGCCGGGCCGAGATTGCGGAAGGTCGCCTGCTTGAACTCCAGCACTAGCGAGGGTGCCAGCGCCCGGTTGGCTTCGAGGAAGTCGAGGCATTGCGCGAAGGTGGTGGAGTTGCCGAGCGTGGAGGCCGCGACGTTGCAGAACACGCCGACGTCCTTGTTGCGCACCATCAGGCGCCGCAGCACCTGCACACAGCGCAGCATCACCATGTTGTCGATGCGCCCGATCAGCCCGGAGGCCTCGGCGATGCTGATGAACTCCTCCGCGGCGATGAGCTGGTCGCGCTCGTCGCGCACCCGTGTCACCGCCTCGTAGAACCGCACCTTGCGCTGCGGCAGCGTCACCATCGGCTGGAGGAAGATGTCGATGCGGTTCTCGTCGATCGCGTTGCGCAGCGTCGCCAGCAATTGGGTCTGGTTGCGTCCGCTCGCGGTCTGAACCGGATTGGCGGACTGGGTCTGAGCAGCCGCTGCCGGCCGCGGCTGCATTGGGGGCGCCGGGGGAGGCGCGGGAAGCGGCGGCGGCGCCATGGGAAGCTCTTCGAACGTCGCCATCAAATCCATCGGCGCCTCCGGCTCGGGCCTTGCAACCGGAGCGGGGGAGGGGGCGGCGCCCGCCAGGAGGTCCTCATGAGCCGACACGGTGGTGGCGAGCTGCCTGACCAGCCCGCCGAGCTCGTTGATCTCGCCGACCACCGACTGGATGCGGTCGGAGTTGGTCGAATTGGACGAGGCGATGCGCCCCTCGATTGCGGCCAGCCGGCGGCCGAACTCGGCGACCTGGCGGGCGAGGTCGGCGGTGCCGCGGGAGAGGTCGGCGATCTGGCCGCCGACGTCGCTGCGGTCGCGCAGCCGCATCGACACCGCGTTGTAGAGGATCAGGAAGGTCAGCGCGGTCAGCGCCACGATGGCGGATTCAGTCCCGCTGATGCCGGCGACCGCGTAGAGCACCAGCCCGAGCGAGGCCGCGACCAGAACCATGCAGATGGCGATGAAGATCGTCGAAATGCGAATCATGCCGCGCGTTACGCCTCAAGAGCTGACTGCCTCACCCGGGAAAACACGGGCCTCTGTGCGGTCCCGTCACGCCTCATGCTCCCCCAAGCAGCGCAACCCTAACATCATTGTTGATTCGAGGGGATAGCAGCTTGTTTGCGGCTCAGCTCAGTCCAGCCCGGCGAAAGCCTTCGAGGTAGCGCTCGCGGTCGGCGGCAAGCTTGATCGGCATGAACTCGGCGATCCAGGCCAGCGAGATGTTCGGCTGAGCGCGGCGGAGTTCCTTCAGCGCGTCGCTGGCGATCCCGGTCTGTCCGGCCATGCCGGCGGCCGCGGTCAGCACCCGGTGTCCGCCGACGAAGTCGCCGCGCTGGCGCAGCGACTCCTGCGCGAGCCGGATCGCTTCGGCGTAGTCGCCGCCGAGGAAGCGGGCATAGGCGGCGATGCCGAAATAGACGGGGGCATAGGGATCGCGCGGGCTGAGCCGGATCGCCCGGCGCGCCGCCTCGTCGGCCTCCTGCCAGCGGCCGCAATAGCTGAGCGCCAGGCCGTGATAGCCCTGGGCCAGCGCGAAGTTCGGATTGAGCCGCAGGGCGGTCTCGAACTCGGCCAGCGAGTCCTCGAACCGCCGCGCGAACAGATGGACGTGGCCGAGCGCGTTGTGGGCCCAGGCGTCCTCGTCGTCGGCGCGGATCGCCGCCCGCGCGGCGCGCTCGGCGGCGGGGATGGCCGTCGCCATCTCCATCCAGCCCATATGCGCGGTGAACATGTAGCTGGTGCCGAGCAGCCCGAGCGCCTTGCCGTAGCTCGGGTCCAGCGCGATGGCCTTTTCGAGCAGCGCCTGCGCCACGACGTGATCCTGCCGCGTCACCCGCCAGTAGTGCGAGAGCGCGCGCATCAAGAGGTCCCAGGCGTCCATGCTGTCGGGCGGCTTGCGCTGGGCGCGAAAGCTCTCGGCGGCATAGAGCTGCGGCTCGATCGCGGCGACGATCGCCTCGGTGATCTCGTCCTGGACGGCGAAGACGTCGGCGAGCTCGCGGTCGTAGCGCTCGGCCCAGAGATGGCTGCCGGTGGCGACGTCGTTGAGCTGCGCGGTGATGCGGACGCGCTCGCCATCCTTGCGGACGCTGCCTTCTACCACATAGCGCACGCCGAGCTCGTCGGCGATCTGCCGCAAGTGGACCGCGCGGCCTTTGTAGATGAAGGAGGAGTTGCGCGCGATCACGAAGAACCAGCGCAGCTTCGACAGCGCGGTGATGATGTCCTCGCTGATGCCGTCGGAGAAATAATCCTGCTCGGCCTCGCCGCTCATGTTGGTGAAGGGAAGCACCGCGATCGCCGGGCGATCGGGCAGCGGCAGGCCCGCCGGCGGCGCGTGCCACGCGTCGGTCTCGGCCGGCTTGGCGGCGGCGCCGGCCAGCTCGGTCACCGCACCGACGAACCGCACGCCCTTGCGCGCGATGGTGCGGATCAGCCGCTGCTCATCGCCATTGTCGCCGACCGCGCGCCGCGCTGCGTTGATCCGGCTGGTCAGCGTCGATTCCGAGACCACGCGGCCGTTCCAGATCGCATCGAGCAGATTGTCCCGCGTCACCACGCGTTCGCGGTTGCGGACGAGGTAGGTCAGCAGATCGAACACTTGCGGTTCGAGCGCGACGAGCGCGTCCGCCTGCCGCAATTCGCGGCGCTCGGGGTCGAGCAGGAAATCCTCGAAGTGAAACGTCACAAATCCCCCTCGCTCCCATCCGGAAATCAAGGTGCTCTCAGCGTAAAATAACGCCGGTCTCAAGGCCAGCGAGCCGCATGCGCCCTATCGTCCCGGCGTTTTCAACCGCAGGAGATTGCTCATGTCGACATCCGCCGCACTCAAGCCCGCCGCAGCCCAGCCCGATCTTGCCGCCGTCAAGCAGCGCCAGCACGGCGCCTGGTCGTCGGGCGACTATGCCGTCGTCGGCACCACCTTGCAGATCGTCGGCGAGCAGCTCTGTGAGGCAATCGACTTACGCGCCGGCAGCAAGGTGCTCGACGTCGCCGCCGGCAACGGCAATGCGACGCTGGCCGCGGCGCGGCGCTGGTGCGACGTCACTTCGACCGACTATGTGGCCGCGCTGCTCAAGCGCGGGCGCGAGCGCGCGGCCGCCGAACATCTCACCATCGAATTCCGCGAGGCCGATGCCGAAGCGCTGCCGTTTGCCGATGCCAGCTACGACGTCGTGCTCTCGACCTTCGGCGTCATGTTCACGCCGGATCAGGACAAGGCGGCATCCGAGCTCGCGCGGGTCTGCAGATCCGGCGGCAAGATCGGCCTCGCCAACTGGACGCCGCAGGGTTTCATCGGCCAGCTGTTCAAGACCATCGGCAAGCACCTGCCGCCGCCGGCCGGGGTGAAGTCGCCGGCGCTGTGGGGCACGCCGGCGCGGCTCGAGGAGATGTTCGGCAGTCAGGCCGCGGAGATCGCGGCCGAGCCGCGCATGTTCGTGTTCCGCTATCGATCGCCGGAGCACTGGCTCGAGATCTTCAAGACCTTCTATGGGCCGACGCTGAAGGCGTTTGCCGCGCTCGACGAGACCGGCCAGGCCGCGCTGAAGCGCGATCTGCTGGCGCTGCTCGGCGAGTTCAACCATGCCGATGACGGCACGATCGTCGTGCACAGCGAATATCTGGAAGCGGTGATCACCAAGCGCTGACACGCGCGCGATGCGGTCGGGCCGGTGTCGGCCTGACCGCATCGGATCAGGACGGCGCAGCGGCGCCGACCGTGTCGGCCGAGACGGCTTCGCGGGTGCCGAGCGGCCTGGGCGGCCCGATGGTGGTGTCGCGCAGGGTCTGCCGCTCGATCTCCGAATTGAGCTCGGCGCCGAACATGACGACGATCGCCGACATCCACATCCACATCATCAGGCCGATCGCCGCGCCGAGCGAGCCGTAGGTCGCGTTGTAATTGGCGAAGGCCGAGAGATACCAGGACAGCAGCGACGATCCGGCGATCCAGAGAATGGCGGCCGCGAGCGCGCCGACGCTCAGCCATTGCCAGCGCGGTGCGTCGCGGCTGGGCGCAAAGCGGTAGAGCATGGCCAGTGCCACCAGCAGGATGACGAACAGCAGCGGCCAGCGTGCCAGCGCCACGATCAGCTTGCTTTCGGGCGCCATGCCGAGATGGTCGAGCGCGAGCGGGAAGGCGACAACGGCGCCGACCATCAGCAGCAGCGCCACGATGCCGCCGACCGTGAAGGCCAGCGACACCATGTTCAGGCGGATGAAGCTGCGCTTCTCGCGCTCCTCATAGGCGACGTTGAGGGCGTCGAAGATGGATTTCACGCCGGCATTGGCACTCCAGATCGCGAGCACGAGGCCAACCAGGAAGGTGACGCCGAGCGTCGCATTGCCGTTCGAGACGACGCGTCCGACCTGCTCGGCGACGATCTGGAACGCGCCCTCGGGCAGCATCATCGCGAGCGTCTGCAGATTGTCGGTGATGGTCGAGGGATTGGCGAACAGCCCGTAGGACGAGACCAGCGCGGTCACGGCGGGAAAGATCGCGAGCAGTCCGAAGAACACGACGCCGCCCGCGGTTGCGAGCAGCCGATCGTCGTCGATGCGCTGATAGGTGCGCCAGAAGATATCCTTCCAGCCGGCCCAGGGAATTGCGAACGGGCTTTTCGAGTGCCGGCCGCGGCCGGGTTGCGCGGCCGCCCGCACCGGGTTCGTTTCGGGCGAGTTGGCCTCGCTGTTGCGATGGTCCGGCGGCGGCCCCGGACCGATCAGGCCGGAATCCTGGAAGTAGCGCTCCGCCGTCAGCACGAAGACGGCGGTGGCTGCCACCAGCAGCCAGCTGTCGATCTGCCCGGAGCGCCGCACCAGCACGTCACGTCTCCAGGCGGTGCCCGTGGCGTCGCCGGCGCGCCGCCGTGACGCCCAGCAGCCCGACCGCAGCGAGCATCAGGCCGAGCTGCACGGGCCGGTTGGTGCGAACCGGCCTGCCATGACTTCTGCCACGATCGCGTTCGCCGGGTTCGAGTGGCACGAGGGGAATCGTCGTCGCCACCTCCTTCACCGCCTCCTTGACTGTTCCGCGCGGGATTCGCGGTGTGGCGATCGCCACGCGCAGCCGGCTGGCAAGCGGCACGATCGGTCTGGCCTTGCGCTTCATCTGTGCCATGGCCACCCCGGCACAGACCGCCGCCAGCGCCAGCAACACTGCGCCGACGGCGCCAAAGCCCCAGAATTGTCCGTAGTGGATCGCGATCCAACGATACAGGGCGATCAGCCCCACGAAGAATGCCGCGACGACGAAAAGGCCCGCGACCGCGAACAGGGCGCCGGCCACCGCGTAGGAGGTCACCTTGCCGGTGGCGTGGCTGGTCTGGTCACGCAGATAGGATTGCGCGGCGCGTTTGACGTGATTGAGCTTGAGCGCCACGCCGGCGCGCAGCAATTCGCCCGATGGCGCGAGCATGCGGACATCCTCCGAAAGCGCGTAAATGCGTCGGGGGATGAACGTGGCGGAATTTGACTTGTTCCGTGCGGGACGGGGATCGCGGTGACGGATCAGCCGAGATCGGCGGCCGCGATCCAGAACACTTCGCCCTCGGACTCTTCCGTGTCCAGCCAGAGCAGCGGCAGTTCCGGAAAGGCCTCGTCGACCAGGTCGCGGCCGCGGCCGATCTCGCAGATCAAGCCGCCATTCGGTGCCAGATGATCGGGGGCGTCGGCCAGGATCCGGCGCACCACGTCGAGACCGTCGGCACCGCCGTCGAAGGCGAGCTTCGGCTCGGCCCGGCATTCCGGCGGCAGCGCGGCCATGCCTTCCGCATCGACGTAAGGCGGGTTGGTGATGATCAGGTCGTATCGCGCATCGCCGAGCGGGGCGAACAGATCGCCGCGATGGAGCGTGATCCGCTCCTCGAGCCCATATTGCTCGACATTGCGCGCCGCGATCTCGATCGCGCCCTTGGAGATGTCGACGGCATCGATCGCCGCATACGGGAAGTGATGCGCCGCGAGGATCGCGAGACATCCCGATCCCGTGCAGAGATCGAGCACGCTCTCGACGGCGGTGGGGTCATCGATCAGCGCGCCGGAGCCTTCCTCGCCGCCGAAATGTGACTCCAGCAGCTCGCCGATGAAGGAGCGCGGAACGATGACGCGCTCGTCGACATAGAAGGGCAGGCCGCGCATGTAGATCTTGTTGATGAGGTAGGCGGCAGGTTTGCGCGTCGTGACGCGCCGATGGATCAGGTCGAGGATGGTCTTGCCTTCCGCGGCCGTGACGCGGGCGTTGGCGAAGGCCTCGAACTGCTCGGGGTTGAGATGCAGAGCCTCGCTGACCAGGAAGGCTGCTTCCGCGACCGGGTCGGTCGTGCCGTGGGCAAAGGCGAGCTTTGCCTCGACGAAGCGGCTCACCGCATAGCGGACGAAGTCGAGCAGCGTGACGAGCTCGCCGGGGCCCACTTTCGCAAGCTTCGGCGCGGCGCGGCCGCGCGCGGTCTTTTTCGCAACTTTTGCCATCAGGATTTGGTCCAGCGTGCGGCGGCCTCGTCGTCACGGGCGTGGGCCTCGACCCAGCCGGTGCCGGTGGCGCTCTCTTCCTTCTTCCAGAACGGGGCGCTGGTCTTGAGGTAATCCATCAGGAACTCGGCGGCCTGGAACGCGGCCTGGCGGTGCTGCGAGGCGGTCAGCACCAGCACGATGTTCTGGCCCGGCATGAAGCGCCCGACGCGATGGATGACCGTGACGCCGTTGAGCGGCCAGCGCGAGACGGCCTCGTCGGCATGGCGCCTGATCTCTTCTTCCGCCATGCCCGGATAATGCTCGAGCGTGAGTGCTGCGACCTTGGCGCTGTCGTCGTCCGCGCGGCAGATGCCGGAGAAGCTCACCACCGCGCCGATGTCGGTGCGGCTTTTTGTCAGGACCGCGATCTCGCGCGCGATGTCGAAATCGTCTTCCTGGATGCGGATGGTGACGGGGCAGCTCATCAGCCTAGCCGCCGGTCATCGGCGGGAAGAACGCGATCTCGCGGGCGCCGGCGATGGCGGCATCGGACTTGACGTGAGCGTGGTCGATCGCGGCGCGGATCACCTTGGGCTTCTCGAACGCATAGGCGTAGGCCTCGCTCCGGCCGGACAGCCAGGCGATCAGTTCCTCTATGGTGCGCACGGTCGCCGGGGGCTCGATGGTCTCCTCGGCCTTGCCGACGCGCTCGCGCACCCAGGCGAAATACTTCACCCTCATCCCTCATCCTCCTTGATGAGGTGATGGATGCCGGCGCGGAAATAGTCGTAGCCGGTGTACATGGTCAGGATCGCTGACGCCCACAGCAGCGCCAGCCCGATCATCGTGACGACGGGCACCACCTCGTCGCCGGCGGGGCCCGCGAGCAGGAAGCCGATCGCGACCAGCTGGACCGTGGTCTTCCACTTCGCGAGCTTGGTCACGGGCACGCTGACGCGGAGCGCGGCGAGGTATTCGCGCAGACCCGAGACCAGGATCTCGCGGCACAGGATCACGATGGCGGCCCACAGCGACCAGCCGTGGATGATACCGTCGGCGGCCAGCATCAGCAGGCAGGAGGCGACCAGCAGCTTGTCGGCGATCGGGTCGAGCATCCGGCCGAACGCCGATTGCTGATTCCAGATCCGCGCGTAATAGCCGTCGAGGTAGTCGGTGACCGCAGCCGCGATGAAAATGGCGACCGCGAGCCAGCGCAGCCACAGCGGCTGATCCAGGATCGACTGCGCATAGATGCATCCGACCACGACCGGGATCGCGGCGATCCGGCCATAGGTCAGGATGTTCGGGAGGGACATCGCGCGGCTGGTCGTCCCTCGTGTCGTGGCGATGTTCATCCGTCCTACCAATACCGCTCAAGGCTGAAGGTCAACCGTCCCGCTCACAAATGGGATGCGGGATACGACGCCCTTATGACCGCGGTCCCCCTTTAGTTCACCCCGGCTGGGGATGGAAATACTCGAAAATCCTGCGTGCGCTTTCGGCGCTCACCCCCGGAACCTTGCCGAGATCGGCGATCGAGGCCCGTTCGATCTCCTTCAGGGTTCCGAAATGGTGCAGCAAGGCACGTTTGCGTGACGGGCCGATGCCCGGAATCTCCTGCAAACCGGCCTCGCGGATGTCCTTCTTGCGCAGCTTGCGGTGCGAACCGATGACGAAGCGGTGGGCCTCGTCGCGCAGGCGCTGGATGAAATAGAGCACGGGATCGCGCGGCTCCAGCTTGATCGCCTCGCGCTCCGGCATGAACAGGGTCTCGCGGCCGGCGTCCCGGTCCGGCCCCTTGGCGACCGACATCAGCGACACCTGGGTTAGGCCGAGATTGGCGAAGATCTCCTTGACCGCATTGAGCTGGCCGCGGCCGCCGTCGATGATCACGAGGTCGGGCCATTGCGGGAAATCGTCGTCCTTGACCTTGCCGCCGGCGTCCTCGGGCGGATTGATCAGGCGCTTGAAGCGGCGCTCCAGCACCTCGCGCATCATGGCGAAGTCGTCGCCCGGCGTGATCCCTTCCGACTTGATGTTGAACTTGCGGTACTGGTTCTTCACGAAGCCGTCGGGGCCGGCGACGATCATGGCGCCGACCGCGTTGGTGCCCTGGATGTGGCTGTTATCGTAGACCTCGATGCGCTTGGGCGCATGCGGCAGGCTCAGCGTCGCGGCCATGGCCTCCAGCAGCCGGCTTTGCGTTGCGGTGTCGGCGAGCTTGCGGCCGAGTGCCTCGCGCGCATTGGTCAGTGCGTGGGCGACGAGCTCCTTCTTCTCGCCGCGCTTGGGCGTGGAGACCTCGACCTTGTGGCCGGCCTTGATCGCGAGCGCGTTGGCCAAGAGCTCGCTCTCCTCGATCTCGTGCGAGAGCAGGATGTTCTTCGGCGGCGGCTTGTCGTCGTAAAACTGGGCGAGGAAGGAGCCGAGCACCTCTTCCGGGGTGAAGGTCTTCTCCGCGCGCGGGAAATAGGCGCGGTTGCCCCAGTTCTGGCCGGTGCGGAAGAAGAACACCTCGACGCAGAAGAAGCCGCCCTCCTGGTGGACGGCGAACACGTCGGCTTCCTCCACCGTGCGCGGATTGATGCCCTGCTGCGACTGGATCGCCGACAGCGCGGCGAGACGGTCGCGGTAGAGCGCGGCGCGCTCGAATTCGAGCTCGCCCGAGGCCTTCTCCATCTCGCCGGCGAGCTCCTGCTTCACCGCGTGGCTCTTGCCGGACAGGAAGTCGCTCGCCTCGCGCACCAGCGTCGTATAGCCGCCGAAGTCGATCTCGCGGGTGCAGGGACCTGCGCAGCGGCGGATCTGGTAGAGCAGGCAGGGGCGGGAGCGGCTCTCGAAGAAGGAGTCGGTGCAGGAGCGGATCAGGAACGCCCGCTGCAACGCGGTGATGGTGCGGTTGACCGCGCCGGCGGAGGCGAACGGGCCGAAATAGCGGCCGGGACGCGTCTGCGCGCCGCGATGTTTCAGGATCTGCGGCGCCCAGTGGTCGCCGGTGATCAGGATGTAGGGAAATGACTTGTCGTCGCGCAGCTGCACGTTGAAGCGCGGCCGCAGCTGCTTGATGAGGTTGGCTTCCAGCAGCAGCGCCTCGGTCTCGGTGTTGGTCGAGACGATCTCCACCGTCACCGTGGCCGCGATCATGCGCAGGATGCGCGCCGGCTGCGGCGCGCTCTGCCGCGCGTAGTTGGAGAGGCGCTTTTTGACGTTCTTGGCCTTGCCGACATAGAGCACGTCGGCATTGGCACTGAGCATGCGATAGACGCCGGGCGAGGTCGGGGCGAGCCGCACCGCGCGCTCGATCGCCTCGTGGCCGGTCGCCAGCGGCTCCTCGCCGACGGCGCCGCTGTCCTCGAGGATGTCGGGCAGCAGCGCATCGTCCTCGTCCTCGCCGCCGGTGCTGGCGGGGTCGAGATCGGGTGGGGCCAGGCTCTCGGGCGGGGCGTCCGCTGTCGCGCCGCGGGGCGATTTGCGCGTGCGTGCGTCGTCCGGATTGTCGGTGGAATCGTGAGCCATGGTGCGAATTTAGGCGCTGGGAGTGCCGATTTGAAGTTCCGGCCGTGCGGCACGCACAGGATGGCGGCGCAGTTCCCGGTAACGCTTGCTTAAGCCTGTTAACAGCGCGGTAACCCGGCTTAACAGGCCTTTAACTTAAAACTCTCGATAAATGCTACGCGAAAAGGTCGTGGTTCCGTAACCATGCGCTTTTGCCGCGCGCGGCGGCGCGGGCAGCGCAAGGGGACAGCAGTTGCGTTGGAGAGTGTGATGAAGAGGTTGGTCGTGGGCGCAGCCGCGTTGGTTGCTGCCGGCTGGACAGCTTCGGCAGAGGCCGCCGATATGAACTATGGCGGGCGTGCCCCCTATACCGTGAACCAGCCGCTGAATGCGTATAGCTGGGCCGGTCCCTATCTCGGCGGCAACATCGGCTACGAATGGGGTTCTGTCAGCAACAGCCCGGTCAAGCCGTCCGGCTTCGCCGGCGGCGTGCAGGCCGGCTACAATTTCCAGAACGGCCCGTTTGTGTTCGGCGTCGAGGGCGACATCCAGGCCGCGGGTGCCGACGACACCTTCGCGCCGTGGAAGTTCTCCAATCCGTGGTTCGGCACCCTGCGCGGCCGCGCCGGCTATGCCTTCAGCAACGTGCTGTTCTACGCCACCGCCGGTCTTGCCTTCGGCGAGCTGCGTGCGCAGACCTTCGGCTGGACCGAGTCGCACACGACCGCGGGCTGGACCATCGGTGCCGGCGCGGAAGTCGGCTTCGCGCCGAACTGGAGCGCCAAGCTCGAATATCTCTACATCGATCTGTCGACGAGTCAGTTCGCGATTACGGGCGTGTCAAACGGCTATAGCGCCAGCGTTGTGCGCGCAGGCGTGAACTATCACTTCTGATAGCTGAAGAAGAAAATACCGGACCACAGCCTCCCGGCCGCTCGCGGCCGGGATTTTTTTTGCGCCAGATACTTTCGCACCAACTACTTTCGCGACAGGTGCGTTCGCGTCAGGTGTTCGCGGACAGGTCCGCTAGGACAGGATCACCAGGTTGACTGCCTTGGGTCCCTTCCCCTTCTTGTCCGGTTCGACTTCGAAAGTAATGCGCTGTCCTTCGGCAAGATCTTTCAGTCCCGCACGCTCTACAGCCGTAATGTGTACGAAGACGTCGCGACCACCATCATCAGGCTTGATGAAACCGTAGCCGCGCTCGCCGTTGAAAAACTTAACTGTTCCCGTCATGGCCATCGGGAAACTCCCCCTCATTGCTCCTCCGTCGCGACGCAGACGCACGTCGCAACATGACCGGGCCCTACGAAGCCCGGGAGAGCTGGCCATCCTTCGTCGGACCTCAACGGTCCGGCGGGATCTTTCTTAGGCCTTCACTCCGCCGCAACCATTCGCGGAAGCGGAACGTAAAGCCAGTCACGGAAACAGCATAATACGGTTCTTTGCAGATTGACTATGGCTACTGCATATTTTTCCCAAGAATGCCGGAGTGTTACGGCTTGGGTACCTCTAAATGCCGAAGTGTTACGGCTTGGGTACCTCTAATCGGAATCTGGCAGCGCCACCTTGGCCGAGCGGCATTTCCAGCTCCGGCAGGATAGTCTTGAGCTCACCTTGCAGCGTGTAGGGCGGATTGACGATCAAGAGCCCGGTTGAGGTGAGCGGCCCGCCATCGGCTTGCGGTGCAGCGCTGAATTCAAGGCGCAGACATTTGCCCGGTGATTTTGCTGCGGCTGCGAGGCGCGCCACGGATTGCGCCAGCGTGTCGGTGGCACGGCGGCTCTTGGCGGGATACCAGATTACATAGATACCGGTCGGCCATTTCGTGAAGGCTGTCGCGAAGGCTTCGCCCAGCCGCTCGAATTCGTCCTTGGCCTCGAACGGCGGGTCGATCAGCACGAGTCCGCGCCGCTCCTTCGGAGGCACGAAGGCCAGCAGCGCCATCCAGCCGTCGAGATCGACCACGCGCGCCTGCTCGTCGCGGCGCAGCACGTCGATCAGCGCCTTGCGCGCCTTCGGCTCGAGCTCGCAGGCAACGAGGCGGTCCTGCGGTCTCAGCAGGCCGCGCGCAATCAGCGGCGAGCCGGGATACGCCTTGAGCTCGCCCTTCGGATTGAAGGCGCGAACGATGTCGAGATACGGCTTGATCAGCGCCACGGTGTCGTTCGACAGGCGCGCCTGCATCAGCCGCGCGATGCCGGTCAGCCACTCGCCGCCACGTCGCGCCTCGTCGCTTTCGAGATCGTAGAGCCCGGCACCGGCATGGGTGTCGATGACGCGAAACGCGGCCGGCTTGTCCTGCAGATAGGTGATGATGCGCGCCAGCACGATGTGCTTGATGACATCGGCGAAGTTGCCGGCATGGAAGGCGTGGCGATAGTTCATGGCGGACAGTTACGACATCGCGCGAAGAAAGTAACTGCCGTCATTCCGGGATGGTGCGTGAGCACCAGACCCGGAATCTCGAGATTCCCAGGTGCGCGATTGCGCACCAGAGTTCGATGCTTCGCATCGCCCCGGAATGACAAAGAGGGGTTTGCGGCCTCAACCACCCCTGATCGGCGGCATCGTCACGTGGTCGCGGCGGCAGGCGCGGCGGTCGATCTCCTCGCAGGCACGGAATTGCAGGTCCTTGCTGAGGCAGATGCGCACCTCGGACAGCCGCGTCCGGTTGCAGGTGACCGAGACGGCGGCGCTGCTGAGGCCCGGATTGGCCTTGATGAAGGCCTCCTCGACATCACCAGGCGACACGGTCTTGGCCTGCGACAAATCGAGATATTCGGCCGGAATCTTGATCGCGGCGCGCGCCTTGCGGATCGTCTCGAAATAGCTGCGATCGGCGAGCCCCGAGCAGGTGCCGTGCTTGTCCCACTCGTTGAAGATCAGGCCCGGTGCCGGCATCAGGTCGAGCATCGAGGAGACGATGCTGCGATTCAGCCGCGGCGCCGGCCGCTGGCAATATTCCGGAAAGCCGTTCTCATATTGCGGCCACAGCCCGTGCACCACGAAGGCGTAGGGCCGGCCGCTGCACTGGATCTGCGAATTGCGGCCACGCTCGGCGGCTTCCTCGCAGAACGAGGGCGACCATGACAGTGACAGCACATAGAAATCGAATTCGCCGGGCGCGTTCTGCCGCTTGTCCTGCGCCTTCGCGCCGCCGGCGAGGGTTGCCAAGGCGGCAGCGAGGGTCAGCGAGATCATCAGACGGGAGAACGAATGCAATCTGGAATGAAACATGGCAACGCCCCTCAACTAGACTGTGCAAACGAGCCTAGCAGGCAACAAGAACATTTCAAGAACAAAATTGTCGCCAGTGCCGTCCGCCCGCTTGATCGGGCCGAATCAGGCGCAGGGATTTACGGCTTGGCGGCGCGGCAGGCCGGGTTGTAGGCCCAGTTGCGGTCGAGCCCGACCACGCACCATTCGACGCCGTTGCCGTAGCCGGCAAAGCCGCCGTCCTCGATGATCGAGAAGTGTACCTTGCGCACCTTGCCGTCCGTGAGCATGGCCTCGCCGGTGCAATAGCGGCGCGGAATGTTGTCGGACTGCCAGGGCCGGAATGCGACCTCGTGAACGGCCGAGAAGCCCGTGATCTTCAACGGGGAATTCCAGAAGGAGCTTTCCTTCTCCCAGAACTGGGTGGCAATCGTCGGCAGCGCCTTGTCGCAGTCGGCGACGGCGCCGTCATAGCGCGGCCCGCTCAGCCAGAAGTTCAGCTCCAGCGGATTGGCGGCCTTGGCCTCGCCGAGCGAGAGCGCCCCGAACATGAGGCCGAATACGGCGGCGAAGCGGAGCGATTTCAGGGAGAGGGCGCGCATGGGCAATCCGGACAGCTGGGTCTTGCGAAGCACGGACGGTGCCGCGAAGGCCAGGGGAGGTCAAGTGCAGCGCGGCAACACTTGGCCAGGACTTGATCACAACGTCGCAGCCGCCGGGCTTCGGTTCTTTTCACTTCCGTCCCGGCACCGTAAACTGGTGCCAACCAATTGGAGTGACGGGAATGCGAATCATTGCGGCCGCGGGCCTTCTTGCCCTGGGTATCATGGCGAGCCAGCCGGCGCGCGCCGATCTGCTCCCGGTGCCTCCGTTCAAGGGCAACGACACCGGCGGCATCATCGCCTATTCGATGGCGACCCAGGTCGATGCGCGGCAGGTCGCGGTCGATCACTGCGCGCGTTACGGCAAGGTCGTCAAATTCCTGGGCGTGCAGGCCTATGAGGGCGGATACATTTCGTTCTCCTGCCGCTGGGTGCCCTATGGCGCCGCCGAACGGCCGATCCGCACGCTGTACTGAGGCGCCGTCGCGGCGCCGTACTTTCTCAGCCGGGAGCCTACTCACATGACGCGCAAACTCGCTTTGCTCGGCTCGGCCATCTGCTTTGCCTTGTCGGCTGGCAGCGCCCGTGCCGAGGATCTGCCCGTGCGCAAGGCCGGCCTCTGGGAAATGAAGCTGGTCACGACCGGCTCGCCCGTGCCCGAGATGACCATGCAGCACTGCACCGACGAGACCGTCGACAAGGAGATGAGCAACAACGTCTCCCCGATGGCCAAGCAGATCTGTGCCAAGCAGGAGATCAAGAAGACCGCGACCGGCTATGTCAGCGATTCCGAGTGCAGCGTCGCCGGCGTCAGCACGACGTCGCATGCCGAGATCACCGGCGATTTCAATTCGGCCTATATGGTGAAGTCCACCTCGCACGCGCAAGGCGGCGTCGCCGGCGCGGCCGGGCGCGATAGCACCATGACGGTGCAAGCCAAATGGCTGGGCGCCTGCAAGGCGGACCAGAAGCCCGGCGACATCGTGATGCCCGGCGGCTTCAAGATGAACGTGCGCGACATGGACAAGCTGAAGGCGCTGCTGCCGAAGTAGGTGAGGTTCGTAGCCCGGATGGAGCGAAGCGAAATCCGGAGCCTTGTCTCAGTCGCCAAGAAAGAATTCCCGGATTGCGCTTCGCTCCATCCGGGCTACGGCTGCTTTATCCGCTACACCGGTATCCTTACGCTCGCCCGCAATCCGCCCATCGGGCTGTCACCCAGCGTGATGTCGCCGCCATGCGAGCGGGCGATGTCGCGCGCGATCGCGAGGCCAAGGCCGGTGCCGCCTTCGTCCTGGTTGCGGGCGTTGTCCAGCCGCAGGAACGGCTTGAACACTTCCTCGCGCAAATGGGCGGGAATGCCGGGGCCGTCGTCGTCGACCGTCACGGTCAAATAACGGTGATCGCGCTGGCCGGTGATGGCGATCGCCTTGCCGTAGCGCGCGGCGTTGGTGACGAGGTTGGCGAGGCAGCGCTTGAACGAGGCCGGCTTCACCGTCACCACGGGCAGGCCGTTGAAGGCGACGGTCGCGGTGTGGCCGTGGCGCTCGGCGTCGCTGCGCAGCTCCTCGAGCGCCTGCGCCATGTCGGTCGGCTGCGACTGCTCGCCGGAATCGCCGCGCGCGAAGGCGAGGTAGTCTTCCAGCATCATCGACATCTCGTCGACGTCCTTGCGCATGCCCTCCATCTCGGGGCTGTCGCCGATCAGCGCCAGCTCGAGCTTGAAGCGGGTCAGGATGGTGCGCAGATCGTGGCTGACGCCGGCGAGCATCGCGGTGCGCTGCTCCATCGTGCGCTCGATGCGCGACTTCATTTCGAGGAAGGCGCCTGCGGCGCGCCGCACCTCGCGCGCGCCGCGCGGCCGGAAGTTCGGCGCCTCGCGGCCCTTGCCGAAACTCTCGGCGGCGTCGGCAAGGCGGAGGATCGGCTTGATCTGGTTGCGCAGGAACAGCACCGACACGATCAGCAGGATCGAGGACGTCCCCACCATCCAGAACAGGAAGATCTCCGAGTTCGAGGCATAGGCTGCGCTGCGCTGCGCGAACACGCGCATCACGGCATCGTCGAGCTGGATGCGGATCTCGACCAGGTTGGAGCGGCCGACCGTGTCGATCCAGAACGAGCGGCCGATCTGGCGGCCGAGCTGCACCGACAGCGTCTGGTCGAGCAGCGAGAAGAACGGCTTCGGTCCCGGCGGCGGCATGTCGCCGGCGGGCAGGAAGTCGACGACGAGGCCGAGGCGCTGCTGCGCGATGCGCTTGATCTGGTCGCGGTCCTTATCCTGCGGATAGCCCTTGTAGACGTCGATCAGCGCGGCGATGTCCTGCACCACCGCGGCCGACAGGCGGCGCGTCACCGTGTTCCAGTGCCGCTCCATGAACACGAAGGCGACGACCGACTGCAGGATCACCATCGGCACGATCATGATGAGAAGCGCGCGGGCATAGAGGCCGGTCGGCATCCAGCCCTTGAACGCGTTGCCCATCCAGCCGTTCGCGGCGGAGACGCGGCCCGCCGCGCTCTTGAGTAGCGTCAGGCCGGTGTCGATCGTGCTCATCGGTTGCGGTTCACTGATCTATGGCGAGGCCACCAGGCGATAGCCGATGCCGCGCACTGCCTGCAGGAACAGCGGATTGGCGGGATCGGTCTCGATCTTGCGCCTGAGGCGGTTGATCTGCACGTCGACGGCGCGCTCGTTGACGCTGCCATTGCCGGTCAGCGCGCTGCGCGGCACGGTCTCGCCTGGAGTCTCCGAGAGAATGCGCAGCATCTCGCGCTCGCGGTCGGTGAGGTGGATGACCTCCTCGCCCTGGCGCAATTCGCCGCGATCGAGATGGTAGACGTAGGGACCGAACGCGATCTTGTCGACCGCTGCGGCCTGCGGCGGCGGCGCGGCGCGCTTGAGGATGTTGTTGATGCGCAGCGCGAGCTCGCGCGGCTCGAACGGCTTTGCGACGTAATCGTCGGCGCCGATCTGCAGGCCCTCGATGCGCGCTTCGGCCTCGTGCCGCGCCGTCAGCATCACGATCGGCACCGAGGAGGAGGTGCGGATGAAGCGGGCGAGGTCGAAGCCGGTCTCGCCGGGCATCATGACGTCGAGGATCAGGAGATCGAAATGCAGGCCGAGCAGCTTCGAGCGCGCATCGCCGGCGCTTGCAGCTGTTGTCACGCGATAGCCTTCGGCGGCGAGGAAGCGCGAGAGCAGATCGCGGATGCGGCGGTCGTCGTCGACCAGCAGCAGATGCGGGGCGTCGTCGGCGGGCTGCACCGGCGGACGGGCGAGCGTGGCTGCGAGCGGCACGGTCACTCCTTGGCGTCGTGGTTGACGGAAGCGAAGATCGTCTCGAGCACCTTGTCCGGATCGTCGCGATCGATCATGGCGCGCAGGAAGCGCTTCACCGTCTCCGCGTCCTGCGGACTCATCTCGGCGAGCGCCTTGGTGATCCGCGTGGTCTGCAGGCCGGCGAGCTTCTGCACCAGCGTCTCGCCCTTCGGCGTCGCGTAGAGCAGGCGCTGGCGGCGATCATTGTCGCCGGTCTTCTGCACGATATAGCCCTCGTCCAGGAGCTGCTTGAGCACCCGGCCGAGCGACTGTTTTGTGATGCGCAGGACGTCGAGCAGGTCGGCGACCTTCAGCCCGGGATAGCGGTAGACGAAGTGCATGACCCGGTGATGGGCCCGGCCGAAGCCGAAAGCCTCCAATTCCTGGTCGGGATCGCCGACGAAATCGCGATAGGCGAAGAACAGCAGCTCGATGATATCCCAGCGCAAATTGCCTCCATCGCCTGCGGCCGGCCGCGGCTCGGCAGCGTCTTGAGAGGAAGTCGCGAAATTTATGTCAGGCATATTGACGTATCTTGGGTTCAATGTTACAAAACGATCGATCCGCACGAAATTTTAGATCGTTTCGCGTCGGGTGGCATCGTAGCAGGGCGGCCAGAGAGAGCCGGACAGGCGGCGACGGCCGAAGCAGATCTACCGTGCGATTGTCGAGCGGCATTTCGGCAAAACATACTGGACTTCCGCCTTCCGCAAAAGCATGTCCTCGGCGGACATGCTGGCCACGGAAACCGGCCGTAACATGGCTGGCGGCGGTCCGGCCAGAAACCCAATCAAGCCAGCCGGGCCCGGAAGCGGGCAGGCGGGCGCCAGAACAGCGCCGCTCCGGCAGCGGGAGGCAAGGACATGACTATGAAATTCGACATCCAGCCCGCAACAAATCCGACCCCCGAGAAGGACCGCGTCGCCAAGCTGGTGGACCCCGGCTTCGGGCGGGTCTTCACCGACCATATGGCGATCGTCCGCTACAACCAGGCCAAGGGCGGCTGGTACGAGGCGAAGATCGAGGCACGCGCCAACTTCCAGATGGATCCGGCCGGCGCCGTCCTGCACTACGCCCAGGAAATCTTCGAAGGTCTCAAGGCCTACAAGCGCGACGACGGCGGCGTGAACCTGTTCCGCCCCGACGCGAACGCGCGGCGCTTCAAGGACTCCGCTGACCGCATGGCGATGGCGCAGATCCCCGAGGACGTCTTCATCGAGGCGGTCGAGCAGGTCGTGCGCATCGACCGCGCCTGGATGCCGGGCGGCGAGGGCAGCCTCTATTTGCGGCCCTTCATGATCGCGAGCGAGACCTTCCTCGGCGTCAAGCCGTCATCCGAGTACATCTTCTCGGTGATCGCTTCGCCGGTCGGCTCCTACTTCAAGGGCGGACCCGCCCCGGTCTCGATCTGGGTGTCCGAGAACTACACGCGCGCTGCGATCGGCGGCACCGGCGCCGTCAAGTGCGGCGGCAACTATGCCGCGAGCCTGCGCGCCCAGGCCGAAGCGATCCAGCACGGCTGCGACCAGGTCGTCTTCCTTGATGCGGTCGAGCGCAAGTACATCGAGGAGCTCGGCGGCATGAACGTGTTCTTCGTGTTCGACGACGGCTCGCTCTCGACGCCGCCGCTCGGCACCATCCTGCCCGGCATCACCCGCGACTCCATCATCGCGCTCGCCCGCGATA
>Ga0207426_1000504_pt1 | contig 57637 bp, 60 predicted proteins | sample AraplaMF_Cvi_mMS_FD_184265 | JGI IMG/M metagenome (GOLD analysis project Ga0207426, IMG submission 184265) | Arabidopsis root microbial communities from the University of North Carolina, USA - plate scrape MF_Cvi_mMS (SPAdes) (version 2) | ecosystem: Host-associated > Plants > Roots > Endosphere...
CGGCACGCGCCAGCATGTCGTCGACCTTGGCCAGCGCCTCCTTGGTCTGCTGGGTGATGTCGGCGGTCTTGGTGTCCGCCACCTGGCCTGCGAGGAAGACGAGATCGCCGAACACGGAGGCGCGGCTGCGGCGGGCGTTCTGGTCGATGCGGGTGATGTCTGACATGGGATGTCCTTGTTCTTACTTGCCGGTGGCGATGATGCGGCTGCAATGGTCAAGCGCAGCGCCGATGAGGTTGTCGCTGGCCTCGGGCGTGCGGAACGCCGAATGCGCCGACAGCGTCACGTTCGGCAGCTTGGTCACGGGATGACCGGCCGGCAGCGGCTCGATGGTGAAGACGTCGAGGCCGGCATGGCCGATGTGGCCCGAGCGCAGCGCGTCCAGCATCGCGTCCTCGTCGACCACGGCGCCGCGCGCGGTGTTGATCAGGATGGCACCCTTGCGCATCTGCGCGATGCGCTCGCGCGACAGGAAACCCTTTGTCTCGTCGTTGAGCAGGAGATGCAGCGAGACGACGTGGCTCTCGGCCAAGAGCTTCTCAAGCGACACGAACTCGACGCCCGGATGCGTCTTCGGCGTCCTGTTCCAGGCAATTACCTTCATGCCGCAGCCCGCGGCCATGCGCGCGGCTTCCGCGGCGATGCCGCCGAAGCCGATCAGGCCGAGCGTCTTGCCGGTGAGCTGCATCGCGTCGCGGCGCAGCCAGTTGCCCTCGCGCATGCCGCGGTCCATCTCGCCGAAGTTACGCGCGGAGGCCCACATCAGCGCGATCGCACATTCGGCCACGGCCGTATCGCCATAGCCCTTGATGGTGTGGACGGAGATGCCGCGCTCGGCGAGCTCTTCCGGATTCATGTAGCTGCGCGCGCCGGTGCCGAGGAAGACGACATGCTTCAGCGCCTTGCACTTTTCAGCAATGGGCGTCGGCACCGCGGTGTGGTCGACGATCATGATCTCGGCATCGCCGAGCAGGCCGGGCAGATCGTCGGGCTTGATCGAGGGATTGCGGTTGATGCCGACCGGCAGCTTCTGCGCGGCCAGCAGCTTGTCGGCCACCGCCGCCAGGGTCTCGTTCGCATCGACGAATAGGGCGCGCACAGGCCTCTCCTTCAGCTTGCATTCAAATTGCGTTCAGTCTTGTATTCAGGATTGAATGCGATTTGCAATCCCTCGCTTCCAGGAATTTTGCGCAATCCTGCCAAGATATTGGGCTCAATTCTGCGTTGCCGCCCAAATGGTCAGCAAATCGAAATACCGTATTGCATTTTATCCTGAATACAGAAATAGTCCAGAGGCCGGACACGATCCGACCGAAATTCCAGGGAGACAGAGACCATGAATCGCAGGGACGCTCTCACCACTGTCGCGCTCGCGGGCGCAGCGATCGCCGTTGCCAGCGGCCCGGCCAAGGCCGACGCGCCGGCCTCGACGCTCGACCGCATCAAGAAGAACGGCGTGCTCCGCGTCGCCGTCATCGTCGGACAGGAGCCCTACTTCCATAAGGATCTCGCCACCAACGAATGGTCGGGCGCCTGCATCGACATGGCCAAGGACATCGCGAGCAAGCTCGGCGCCAAGCTCGAGACCCTGGAATCGACTTGGGGCAACCAGATCCTCGACCTGCAGGCCGACAAGGTCGACCTCGCCTTCGCCGTGAACCCGACGCCGGAACGCGCGCTGGTTATCGACTTCTCCACGCCGATCCTGGTGCACTCCTTCACCGTCATCACCAAGAAGGGCTTTGCCAAGCCGCAGACCTGGGCCGAGCTCAACAAGCCCGAGGTCAAGATCGCCGTCGATATCGGCTCGACGCATGAGACCATCGCGCGCCGCTACTGCCCGAAGGCGACCATCCTCGGCTTCAAGAACCGCGACGAGGCGATCCTTGCGGTTGCGACCGGCCGCGCCGACTGCAACGTCTCGCTCGCGGTGCTCTCGGTCTCGACGCTGAAGAAGAACCCGAACCTCGGCGATCTCGCGATCCCGCGCCCGCTGCTGACGCTGCCGACCAACATGGGCATCCGCGCCGAGAGCGACCGCCGCTACAAGGATTTCCTCAGCGCCTGGGCCGACTACAACCGCTCGATGGGCCAGACCCGCGAATGGATGCTGAAAGGCTTCGAAGCCGTCGGCCTCAGCGCCGACGATCTCCCGAGCGAAGTGCAGTTCTGATCGATGTATGTCTGGGACTTCGCGGCGCTCAAGCCGTATTGGGGCCTGATCTGGCAAGGGCTCCTGGTCACCGTGTATTACACGGTGGCCACGGTGATCGCGGGTCTCGTGATCGGACTGTTCGTCGGCATCCTGCGCACGACGGCACCGCGCTGGGTCACGGTGCCGCTGCGTCTCTATATTGAAGTGTTCCGCTGCACGCCGCTGCTGGTGCAGCTGATCTGGGTTTATTACGCCCTGCCCGTCCTGATCGGCGTCGACATGTCGCCGGCGATGGCCTGCTTCATCGCGCTGTCGCTCTATGCCGGCTCGTTCTATGCGGAAATCTTCCGCGGCGGCATCGAGGCCGTCGATACCGGGCAGTGGGAAGCCGGCCGCGCCATCGGCATGCGCCGCGGGAAAATCTTCCGCCGCATCGTGCTGCCGCAGGCCACGCAAGTGATGATCCCCTCCTTCATCAACCAGACCATCATGCAGCTGAAGAACACCTCGCTGGTGTCGGTCGTCGCGGTCGGCGATCTCCTCTACCAGGGCACGGTGATCACCGCGTCGAGCTACAAGCCGCTCGAGGTCTACACCACGATCGCCGTGCTCTATTTCGTCGTGCTGTTCCCGCTGACGCTGGTCGCCGACCGGGTCGAGCTGAAGATGGGAGCGCATCGATGAGCGCCTTGATCGCTGACAACATCCACAAGGCGTTCGGCGACCACGAGGTGCTCAAGGGCGTCTCGCTCTCGGTCGCGCGCGGCGAGGTCGTCACGCTCATCGGCGCCTCCGGCTCCGGCAAGTCCACCTTCCTGCGCTGCCTGAACCTGCTGGAGATGCCGCAGCAGGGCGAGCTTGCGATCGGCACGCACAAATTCGCCTTCGGAAGGGGCGTTCGCCCCGCGGGCGATGGACAACTTGCCCTGCTTCGCCGCAGCGTCGGCATGGTGTTCCAGCACTTCAACCTGTTCCCGCACATGTCGGTGCTCGGCAACGTCACCGAAGGCCCGGTGCAGGTGAAAGGCATGGCGCAGCGCGAGGCCAACGAACTCGGCCGCGACCTGCTCGCCAAAGTCGGCCTCGCCGACAAGGCCGACGCGTTTCCAAGCCGCCTCTCCGGCGGCCAGAAGCAGCGCGTCGCGATCGCGCGTGCGCTGGCGATGAAGCCCGAGGTGATGCTATTCGACGAGCCGACCTCGGCGCTCGATCCCGAGCTCGTCGGCGAAGTGCTCTCCGTGATCCGCAGCCTTGCCGCCGAAGGCATGACCATGGTGCTGGTGACGCACGAGATGGCCTTCGCCGCCGACGTCTCCACCCGCGTCGGCTTCATGAACGACGGAATCATGGCCGAGATCGGCACGCCCGAAGAAACCATCCGCCAGCCGCGCAGCGAACGGCTGAAAGCGTTCCTGAGCCGGTTTCACGAGACGCATTAGCTACCCAGCACCCACCCCGTCGCAATCGCGCTCGCCCAGACCGGCATGCCCTTGCTGCGCGCCATTGCGGCCATCGCAGTGGTGTCATGAGGCACGTAGCGGATCGTCCCGGACCAGCCTGCCCTGCCATGCTCAAGGATGGCGTAGCATGCGTGCGGTGTGCCGGTCTCGACCACGTAGGGCACCGGCAGCTTGCCGTCATAGCCGGGCAATCCGACGCTGCCGGGATTGACCGCCAGCCGCCCGTCCCGCAAGCGCAGCACCCGCGGAATGTGCGTGTGGGCGCACAGGATGATCTCGGCGTCGATCCCTTCCGCTCCCGCCTCGATGATCTCGATCGCGCTCGGACGCGTGTGACCGTCCGCGTCGATGTGATCGAGCCAGAATGCCGCGTCGTCCTTCGGCGATCCGTGGCACAGAAACACCCGCTCCTTGTAGGTGAGCGAGGACGGCATGCCGGCGAGCCAGTCGAAATGCCTGCGACCGAGTTCGCGGAAATCGCTGCGCTTCGAGGTGTCCTCCTGACGCAGCTCCAGCAGAATGCGGTCCTGGTCGCCCCGTATCGACGGGAAGCCGCGCTCCATCAGCAGGTCCGCCGTCCGGGCTGCTTCGAGCGGACCGCTGACATGGTCGCCGAGATTGACGACGTCATCGATGCCGAGCGCGGCGATGTCCGCGAGCACGGCTTCGAGCGCCGGGCGATTCCCGTGCACGTCGGCAATGGCGGCAAATTTCATGGATCCCTCCCGTTCGGAATCCGATTGATCTCGCGATGCGGGAGGATGCAGGGACGGCCGTTTCCAATCGGCCTCGTCTCTTTAGCTGCATTTGTAAAAGCGCCCGCAAGCTGAGGATCAAATCGGCGCTGGCTGAAGGATTGCACAACCGCATCAACCAGGCAAGCGAGGCGAACGAACTGTCGCGGCAATGGCGGCGTGACCTCCGGAAAATAACGCGCTACGCTTCCCGGACAAGAACAAGAGGAAACGCCAATCGTGTACGACTATATCATCGTGGGCGGCGGCTCGGCGGGGTCCGTGCTGGCCCATCGGCTCTCCGCCAAGAGCGCCAACAAGGTCCTGCTGTGCGAAGCAGGGCAGGACACACCACCGGGCAACGAGCCCGCCGAGATCAGGGACAGCTATCCCGGCACCGCCTATTTCGACCCGCGCTTTCACTGGACCGAGTTGAAAGTCACGACTCAGGTCGTCAGCCACAACAATCCGAACGAAGCACGCCCTCCCTTGCGCAAATACGAGCAGGCGCGCGTGCTGGGCGGCGGCTCGTCCATCAACGGCCAGATGGCCAACCGCGGCGCACCGACCGACTACGATGAATGGAACGCCCGCGGCGCGGAAGGATGGACGTGGAACGACGTGCTGCCCTTCTTCAAGAAGGTCGAGCGCGATCTCGATTTCGACGGGCCGTATCATGGCAAGGACGGCAAAATTCCGGTGCGCAGAATTCCGCGGGAGCACTGGACGCGGCACTCCCAGGCCTTCGCCGACGCCTTTCAACAGGCCGGTCATCAATACCTGGCCGACCAGAACGGCGAGTTCGTCGACGGCTTCTTCCCGGTGACACACTCCAACCAGTCCGAGCAGCGCGTCTCGGCGGCGATGGGCTATCTCGATCGCGACACCCGCAAGCGCGCCAACCTCACCATCTCCACCAACACGCAGGTGCGCGAGCTGCTGTTCGAAGGCACGCAATGCATCGGCGTGAAGGCCATCGTCGACGGACGCGAGCAGGAATTCCGCGGACGAGAAATCGTTCTCTCCAGCGGCGCGATTCATTCGCCGGCGCATCTGCTGCGCGCCGGCATCGGCCCGGTCGGCCACCTCAAGGACATGGGCATTCCCGTGCTGATGGGCTTGCCGGGCGTCGGCCAGCGCCTGATGGATCATCCGTCGATCTCGCTGTCGTCTTTTGTCCGCCGCGGCGCCCGCATGAACGAGCACACAAGGCGCCACATGCAGCTCGGCTTGCGTTATTCGTCCGGTCTCGCGGGTGTGCCGAAGGGCGATATGTTCGTCGTCTTGCTCTCCAAGTCGGCGTGGCATGCGGTCGGCGAGCAGATCGGCTCGCTGCTGACCTTCGTCAACAAGACCTATTCCGAGACCGGACAGGTCAAGCTCGCCTCGCGTGATCCATCGGCGGAGCCGATCGTCGAGTTCAATCTGTTGTCCGACCGGCGCGACCTCGATCGCCTGATGAGCGGCTTCCGCAAGATGGCGGCCATTCAGATGAGCGACATCGTCAAGAAGGTGACCGACAAGCCGTTCCCCGCCGCCTACACCGACAAGGTGCGCAAGATCGGCGTGGTCAACAACAAGAACAGGGTCTTGACCAAGATCGCCGCTACCTTGATGGACGGGCCGGCAGCCCTGCGCCACTACATGATCGACAACTTCATCGTGGAAGGTTTCACCTTCGATCAGGTGATCAACGACGACGAAGCGCTGGAATCCTTCGTGCGCAAGGCGACCATCGGCGTCTGGCACGCCTCGTGCTCATGCCGCATGGGCCGGGCCGACGACCCGATGGCGGTCGTCGACAACCAGGGACGCGTCAAGGGCATCCAGGGCCTGCGTGTCGTCGACGCCTCGATCTTCCCGGTGGTGCCGTGCGCCAACACCAATTTTCCGGTGCTGATGTCGGCGGAGAAGATCGCGGCGGCGATGGTGCAGTGAGCGATGGCGAGGATCGCGGGCGACACCGGTTTGCTGTTGCCGCGATCCTGCTTTGGGTAGAAACTGGCGGGAGTCACCATGATGCTCGAGCGCATGACTTCTCCCTCCAAGCGCACCAACGATCCTGAGCGCACCAAGCGCGACATCCTCGAAGTGGCGATGGCCGAATTCGCCTCGGAGGGCTATTCCGGCGCGCGCGTCGATGCGATCGCGGCGCAGACGCGCACGTCGAAGCGGATGATCTATTACTATTTCGGCGGCAAGGAGCAGCTCTACCTCGCGGTCCTGGAAGAAGCCTATCGCAGCATCCGCGCATTGGAAGACCAACTCGACATCGCCAGCTGCGATGCCCGCGAGGGACTACGCCGGCTGATCGAGGCGACCTTCGACCACGACGAGCGCAACCCAAACTTCATCCGCCTCGTCTCGATCGAGAACATCCACCACGGCAAGCACCTGAAGCATAACCTTCAGTTGCGCCAGCTCAACGCCAGCGTGATCGCCACCCTCGACGGCATTCTCGAGCGTGGCCACGCCGAGGGCGTCTTCCGCGACGACGTCGATGCCATCGACCTGCACCTTGCCATCTCCTCCTACTGCTTCTTCCGCGTCGCCAACCGTCACACGTTCGGCGCGCTGTTCGACCGGGATCTCAGCGAGCCGAAGATGCTGGCGAAAGGCCGGACGCAGATCGTGGAGATGATTTTGGCGTGGCTCGCGAAGGCCTGAGGCCGCTGCACTGCCAGGACTTCACCATCGTTGCGAGGGCATCAGTTCGCGGTCAGCACCACCTTGACGCTCTGCGAGCGATCGAGCGCCAGCCGCAGCGCCTCGGGCGCGGTCGACAGCGGCCACTCGGCGGTGACCAGCGACAGCACGTCGATGCTGTCGGCGCTGATCAGCTCCACTGCGGTCGAGAATTCGAGGCCGAAGCGGAACGAGCCGCGCAGGTCGATCTCCTTCGCCATCACCGCGTTGGACGGCGTCGGGATCTGGCCGCCCGGCAGATTGCCGATCTGCACCACCACCCCGCCGCGCCTGACGATACCGATGGCGCTGGCCAGGCCTGCGGCCGTGCCGGACACCTCGAACGCGACGTCGTAAGGACGCGACAGGGCCTGCGCCTTCAGGCCCTCGTCACCGGCAGAGACATTCTCGACATGCGTGGCGCCGAGCCGGCTCGCGAAGCCGAGCGTCGCCGGCGCGATATCGGCCACGGTGATGTCGTCCATGCCCGCGCGCCGCGCGGCCAGCATGGTCAGCAGCCCGATCGGGCCGGCTCCGAAGATGATGCCGCGCTTGCCCTCGATATTGCCTGCGCGCGCGACCGCGTGCAGGCAGACCGCGAGTGGCTCGGCCAGCGCCGCGGCCTGAAACGACACGTGGTCGGGAATCTTCACGCACTGTGCGGGAACGGCATCGAAATAGCTCGCGAAGCCGCCCTGCATGTGCGGGGTCTTCGAGGCCGAGCCCATGAAATAGATGTTCTCGCAAAGATTCTGACGGCCCTCGCGGCAGGCGCCGCAATGACCGCACCAGCGCGACGGATTGACGGCGACGCGGTCGCCGACCTTCAGGTTCGGAGCCGAGCCCGCGATCTCCACGACCTCGCCCGAGATCTCATGTCCGAGCACGAGCGGCGACTTCACCACGAAATCGCCGGTGCGGGCGTGACGGAAGTAGTGCATGTCGGAGCCACAGATGCCGCCGGCACCGAAGCGGAGGCGAACCATGCCGTCGGCGAGCTTGTCGAGCGGATGCTCGATCATGCGCAGGTCTTCGGGTCCGAACAGGGTTGCAGCGAAAGCAGTGGATGTCATTTGAAAGATCCCATGTATGGCGGAAGCCAGAGGGTGAGTTCGGAAATGCAGATGATCTCGACTGGCGCGATCATCAGCGGCGCGCCTTGGCGCTCTTGGCGCGTTTCTTTGTCTCTTTCCTTGACTTTGCCGGCTTGCCGGCAGCCCGCGCCGGGCGGCCTCGTCCGGCAGACGATGCAGCGGTGCCCTCGGCACCAAAATTCCGCGCAAAGCGTTCCTGCGAGCGAACCAGGTGCTTGCGCATGGCCTCGCGCGCGGCTTCCGCGTCATGCGCGGCGATCGCGTCGCGGACGGCTCGATGCTCGTCCAACGCGGTGCTCCAGGTCTCGGGATTCTCGAAATGACGCGCAAGCTGCGCAAAATAGGGATTGAGACGCTGGTCGAACAGCTCGCCGACCACGCGCACCAGCACCGCGTTGCCGAGACTGCCGGCGATCGCGATGTGGAAGGCGCGGTCGTGCACCATCGAGGCTTTGCCACGGTGTACGACCTTCTCCATCGCAATGACGGACGCATCGATGCGAGCGAGATCGTCCCTGGTCGCCACGCGCGCGGCCTGTTCGGCGATGGCGCTTTCGAGGAATTCGCGGGCGCGCAGCAGTTCGAATGGACCTTCGATGTCCGCAGCGGCCGGCGCGGGCTTGGCGTCCGCGGGCTCGTTGACATAGATGCCTGAACCGACGCGGATGCGAACGCGGCCTTCGACCTCGAGCGCGATCAGGGCTTCGCGCACCGTCGGTCGCGAAATCTTGAGCTGCTCGGCGAGCTCGCGCTCGGTCGGCAAGCGGCTGCCGACCGCGTATTCGCCGCGATCGATCAGGCTTCGCAATTGATCGGCGACCTGGCGATAAAGCCGTCTCGCCTCCACAGCTTCCAGCGGCACGCTGGCCTCCCTGAAAAAGGGTGATGAGCAGTCCAGAAATGCAGCTCGTCAATTTTTGGAGAATTGGCCTTACCAATTGACCCGAGCATTGACCGACGTCGGACGTCGTGTCAAGCAGCGGCAAAACAGACGGAGACGTCCATGCGCTCGCGTACAATGCGCCTTGGCCTCGCCAATCTTGATCAGCTGCCGCAAGCCATCCGCCGTCCTGCCTATGATCGCGCGCGCGTCACGCCCGGCATCGTGCATCTCGGTCTCGGTGCGTTTCATCGCGCGCATCAAGCCGTCGTGATCGACGATTGCCTGACCGCGGGCGCAATGTCCTGGGGCATCGTCGGCGCGAGCCTGCGTAGCCCGGATACGCGCGATGCCCTCGCGCCGCAGGATCATCTCTACACGGTCGCGGTGCGCGCTGCCGAAGGCACCGAGCATCGCGTCATCGGCGCATTGCTCGACAGCGTCGTTGCGCGCCGGAAGCCGTCGGCACTGATCGAGCGGATGGCCGATCCGGCCACGCGCATTGTCTCGCTGACGGTCACCGAGAAGGGCTATTGCCACACGCCGCAGACCGGAGATCTCGACGAGCGGCATCCCGACGTCGTGCACGATCTCAACGATCTCGACGCGCCGCGTTCGGCGCCCGGCTTCATCGTGGCCGCCCTGGCGCGCCGGCGCGCACTGGGCGCAGCGCCCTTCACCGTGCTGTGCTGCGACAATCTTGCCGCCAACGGCCACACCGTGCAGCGGATCGTGACGCAGTTCGCCGCGCTCCGCTCCAAGGATCTCGGCAAGTGGATCGCGGACAATGCCGCGTTCCCCTCGACCATGGTCGACCGCATCGTGCCGGAGACGACCGATGCCGACCGCGACGCGATCTCGCACGCGCTTGGCCAGCGCGACGCCTGGCCGGTGATGACCGAGCCCTTCACGCAATGGGTGGTCGAGGACCGCTTCACAGCCGGCCGGCCCGACTTCGCCGCCGCGGGTGTCGAGCTGGTCACCGACGTCAAGCCGTTCGAGCTGATGAAGCTTCGGCTGCTCAACGCCAGCCATTCGGCACTGGCCTATCTCGGCTATCTCGCCGGCTACGAGACCATTGCCGACACGATGGTCGATCCGCACTTCGCGCGCCTCGCCGCACAGGTGATGGAGGAGGCCGCGGTGACGTTGACGATGCCCGCGGGCACGGATCTCGCGGTTTATCGCGCCTCGCTGCTCAAGCGCTTTGCCAATCCGGCGCTGCATCACCGCACCTGGCAGATCGCGATGGACGGTTCGCAGAAGCTGCCGCAGCGCCTGCTCGGCGCAATGCGCGACCGCCTCGCCAAGGACATGCCGATCGCAACGCATGCGCTCGCGGTGGCCGCCTGGATGCGTTACGTCACGGCGCTCGACGAGCACGGACGCGCCATCGACGTGCGCGATCCGCTCGCGGCCGAATTCGCCGCGCTCGCGCGCGAGGCAGGTCCCGTCGCCGAGCGGCTCGCGCCCGCATTGCTTGGCGTCGACAAAGTATTCGGACCGCTGGGTGCCGACCCACGCCTGCGCGAGGCCGTCACCGCGGCGCTCGGCCGTCTCTACAAGGACGGTGCGCGGCGGGCGGTGGAATTGCATGTCGCGGCGTGATCATAAAGCAGGCAATGCTGCACTGCGGTCGAAGTCGCACGTAACCTCGGACGGAAGTCGCGCTTGATTTTTGTCGGCCATTGCCGCACCCGAGAGGCATGGCAAAGGACACCAAGGTCATCGCCGCGAACGCGGCCTTCTACGACGCCTTTTCGACCGGCGATTTCGACGGAATGGAGCGGATGTGGGCGGATGACGACGCCATTTCCTGCATCCATCCAGGCTGGCCGGCGATCGTCGGCCGCGCCACGGTGATCGGGAGCTGGCGCGATATCCTGCAGAATCCGGAACGGCCGCAGATCGTTTGCGCCGAACCGCAGGTCATCGTCGACGGAGACAGCGCCCGCGTGCTCTGCATCGAGATCGTCGACGGCACCGCTTTGGCCGCCGCAAACCATTTTCGGCGTGTCGGCGACGGCTGGCGGCTGGTGCATCACCAGTCGAGCCCGATTGCGCAGATTGTCGAGCAGGCCGAGGACGATAGGACGAGTCACCGCGTCCACTAGCGGCAATTTTCACGGCCGCGTGATCTACTGTGCATGGGGTTGTTTTTCACGTTTTTATTTTGAGCCTTCGAGTTCCGACAAATCATCCAGCACCATGTGCGCCCCGGCGAAGTCATCGTCCCGGAAGAACATGCTTCTGACGACGAGGACGGGCATGCCGGCTCGCGATGCCGAGACCAGCCCGTTGCGGGAATCCTCGATCGCGACGCAGTCGGACCCATCCAGCTTCAACCGTGCCAGCACTTCGAAATAGACATCCGGCGCCGGCTTCTTGTGCCTGACGTCGTCGCCCGCGACGACCGCATCGAAATCCCCAGCCCAGCGCGCTCCCAGCGCCTGTGACAGCAGCGCATCGATATTGCCGTGCGAGGTCGTGGTCGCAATCGCAAGCCGCTGCCCGCGCGCCCTGGCCGCAGCCAGCAGCTCCGCCACGCCCGGCCTCAACGGGCAGCAGCCGGTTTCGATCAGTTCGGCGTAGTACGCGGTCTTGATGCGGTGGAGCTCGGCGATACCGTCGTCCGACAACGGCGGCGCGGCCCCCAGCGTGGCGTGGTAGGCGCGAATGCGTTCCTTGCCGCCGGTCACCCGTAGCAGATTCTTGTAGACGGCGCGGTCCCAGTGCCAGCCGAGACCGTGGCAAACAAAGGCATGGTTGAAGGCCTGCCGATGCAGCTCCTCCGTCTCGGCCAGCGTACCGTCGACATCGAAGATTAGTGCCTTCGCACGCCCGATCAGCTTGACGCCGTCGGCCGGCGCTGGAGCCAGCGTTTCCGCCTGCATGGTCGATGCCTCCCTGTGACAGGCGAACATCGCCCGCTCGGACAGGCGAGTAAAATCGCAATATCTTTTGCCCGCCCCAAAAATCTCTTATGAGCGGGGACGCGCCACCGGCGCGAACGGGAACTCCGACCTGCACGGGAGACGCATGCGCCTCTTCATCCTCGGCCTCGGCTACAGCGCCCGGCATTTCATCCGCCAATTCGGCGGCAGCTTCTCGCACATCGCCGGCACGGTGCGCGATCCCGCGACGCGAAACGATCTCGACGGCATCGAGGCGCACGCCTTTTCCGGCGATAGCCCGGCGCGCGAGACGGTCGAGCTCGTCCGCAAGGCCGATGTCCTCCTCGTCTCGATCCCGCCGGGCAGCACCGGCGATCCCGCACTCGCGGCGTTCGGCGAGGTGCTGGCGGCGGGCCGCCGCAAGGTCGTCTATCTCTCCACCATCGGCGTCTACGGCGATCACGCCGGCGGATGGGTCGACGAGAGCACGCCGCCGCGGACGACGCTCGAGCGCACGCGTATGCGGGTTGCCACGGAGCAGGCCTGGACCGACATCACGGGCGGCGATGCCGCGATCCTTCGTCTGGCCGGCATCTACGGGCCCGGCCGCAATGCGCTGGTGACGCTGCGCGCAGGCACGGCCCGGCGCATCGTCAAGCCCGGCCAGGTCTTCAACCGCATCCATGTCGACGACATCGCCCGCGCCATCATGGCCGCCGTAAGCCATCGCGGCGGCGGCATCTGGAATGTCTGCGACGACGAGCCGACCCCGCCACAGGACGTGATCGCCTACGCGGCCAAGCTGATGGGCGTTGCGCCTCCCCCCGAAGAGCCGTTCGAGACCGCCGAGATGTCGCCGATGGCGCGCAGCTTCTATGCCAGCAGCGCCCGCGTCTCCAATGCGGAGCTGAAGCACGAGCTCAGTGTGACGCTGGCCTATCCGACCTATCGGCACGGCCTCGACGCACTGTGGCGCACGGATGACGGACGGTAGGGGTTCCGGCTTGAGCGGCGCGCGCCAGACATGCCCTGCCCGCGCTTGACTTCGCATCGGCGCAGTCGTGATCTAGACCGTGAGCGAGCCGCTGCATGAGCTCGCCTGGGAGGATCCAATGAACAAGACGATCGCCATGATCGCGGCGGCGGCTGCCGTCATCACGTTCGGTGCGGCACGCGCCGCGCCGCTGCCCGAAGCCAATCCCGACGACGTCGGCTTCTCGAAGCAGGGCCTCGAGCGGCTCGACAGCTTCTTCGCGCGCGAGATCGCCGCCAAGCGCGTGCCGGGCGCCGTTGTCGCGGTGGCGCGCGACGGCAAGCTGGTGCACTACAAGGCCTACGGCATGCTCGACCCAGGCAAGGGCACGCCCATGACGGTCGATGCGATCTTCGCGCTCGCCTCGATGACCAAGCCGATGGCGGCGGTCGCGGGCCTGACGCTGATGGAGAAGGGCCGGCTGCCGCTCCAGGCCAAGCTGTCCGATTACTATCCCGGCTTTGCCGACATGAAGGTCGGCGTCCAGCAGGCTGACGGCTCGCTCAAGCTCGATCCCCAGGCTTCGCCGATCTTCATCCACGATCTCTACCGCCACACCTCTGGATTAATGTATGGCGGCCGTCCGGACTCATCCAGCGTGCTTGCGCGACAGTATCCCGAGGGTACCGCGCCGGCGATCGAGGGCGACACCCAAGCCTTCATCGATCGCATCACAAAACTGCCGCTGGCGCATCAGCCCTCGACCGAGTTCGAATACGGCTTTTCGATCGACGTGCTCGGCGCCGTCGTCGAGAAGGTCAGCGAGCAGAAGCTCGGCGACTATCTCGCCGCAAATGTCTGGCAGCCGCTCGGCATGAAGGACGCGACCTTCCACCCGACTGACGCGCAGCGCCCACGCCTTGCCCGGCCGTTTGCAAATGATCCGCTGACCGGCAAGCCGCAGGCGATCAAGCTGCTGGACACACCGACCAAGTTCGATTGCGGCGGCGCCTGCTCGTTCGCCACGATGGGCGACTATGTCAGGTTCGGACAGATGCTGCTCAATGGCGGCGAGCTCGACGGCCAGCGCATTCTGTCGCCGAAGACCGTGCACCACATGACGACCAACCATCTCGGCCCCGAGATCAAGAACAATGTGGCGAACATCGAGCCGCATCGCGCCGGCTTCGGATTCGGCCTAGCGGTTGCGGTCCGCACCAGCGAGGGGCTGTCGTCGGTGCCCGGCAATCCCGGCGAATTCACCTGGAACGGCGCCTACGGCACGCAGTTTTTCTGCGATCCCAAGGAACGTCTCGTCGTGGTGGTGGGAACGGCAGCACCGGGCGAGCTGCGCAAATATTATCGCGAGCAGGTGCAGGACATCGTCTACGGCGCAATGACGAAGTGAAACCTGCGTCCTGAAAGAGAAAGGGCGGCCACACGGGCCGCCCTTTTTTGAATTCTGCCGTCAGCTCAGCACGCCGTATTTCCTGAACCAGGCCTCCGCCTGCTTCCAGGCATCTTCCGCCGCATCCTTGCGATAGCTGCCGCGGTAGTCGGCGTGGAAGCCGTGCGGCGCCTCCGGGTAGATCTTGAATTCGGCCGTCTTCTTGTTCTCGGCGAGCGCTGCCTTCAGCTGCTCGACCTGCGCCACGGGGATGCCGGTATCGGCGCCGCCATAGAGACCGAGCACCGGCGCCTTCATCTCGGGCGCGAGCTGTAGCGGGCTCTTCGGCCAGAGCGGATTGGGCGCATCGACCGGCGGACCATAGAAGGCGACACCGGCCTTGAGCGAGCCGTTATGGGCGGCATATTCCCACACGGTGCGCCCACCTCGGCAGAAGCCGATGATCCCGAGCTTGGTGATGTCGCCGCCCTGCGATCCCGCCCAGGCCGCGGTCGCATCGAGGTCGGACAGCAGCTCGGCGTCCGGCTTGGCGTTGACGACCGGCAGCAGGTCCTTGATGTCGGTGATCTTGGTGAGATCGGTGCCCTTGCGGAAGTAGTAGTCAGGCGCGACCGCAAATGCGCCGAGCTTGGCGAGACGCCGCGTCACGTCCTTGATGTATTCGTGCAGGCCGAAAATCTCCATCGCCACGATGATCACCGGCGCCTTGGTGTTGCCGGCGGGACGGGCGAAATAGGCAGGCATCTCTTCCGAGCCGACCTTGATCTTGACGTCGCCGGCCTGGAGGCCGCTGGTATCGGTCTTGATGACTTCGGCGCGGACCGGTCCGGCTGCGAGCGTATAGCCGGCGGCCACGGCCGCGGTCGCGCTCATGAAGCCGCGGCGCGAGACCGGGGCGACTTTCGTCAGCCCGACGGCGTCGGCTGTCATGGTGGTTTCAATGCTCATCGGCGTGTCCCTTCCTGATGCCTAGTCCTGATCTTTCAGGCGACGCATTCGCCGCCAAATGACGGCGAAACGCAAGTCACCAGCCTGCGAGCACGCTCTTTCAGGCCTGCCGACCGCGCTGTTTCACCGGGGCAGTCTCGGGCATCAGGCTCATTGCGACAAGTCCGACGATCGCAGCGAGCAGCAGATACCAGGCTGGTGCCAGCGGATCGCCGGTGACATGGAGCAGCCAGGTGACCACGAGCTGCGCGGTGCCGCCGAAACTGGCGATCGCAACCGCATAGACGGTCGCAAACACGCCGCCGCGGATGTTCTGGGGCAGCGCCTCGGTGAAGGTCGCGTAGAACGCCGTGAAAGGCAACGAGCCGATCACTGACAGCACGCCGAACCCGACCAGCAGCGACAACGCGCCGGGTGCGTGGACGATCCAGAGGAAGGTCGGATAAGTCAGTAGCAACGTGGCAAGCTGCGGCCAGATCATCACCGGCTTGCGGCCGAGACGATCGGCCAGCCAGCCGCCGATCAGCGCACCGGCGAATTGAATGCCGTTGCTGACCAGCGACACGCCAAAGGCGAGCGTCGAGGACACATGCAGCGTGTTCTGCGCATAGGTCGTCATATACTGTGTGACGTAGGTCGAGATCGTGCCGCTGGCCAGGATCATCAAGGCCAGCGCGATGAGGCGAAGATGACGCCGGGCCTGCGAGAGATGCCCCGTATGTTCGACGGGACGGCTGACGGCTTGTGCTTGGGTTTGGGCTTGCGGGATTGTCTCCGGCAGAGTCCGTCGCATCCAGAAGCCGAACGGCAGACAGATCGCCCCGATCAGGAACGCCACGCGCCAACCATAAGCGTCCAGCATCTCCGGCGTCATCGTCTTGCTCAGGATGACGCCGACCAGCGCGCCCGCGGTCGCGGCGATCTCCTGGCTCGCCGGCTGCCATGCCACCACCAGCGCGCGATGCTCCAGCGGCGCGATTTCGATCAGATAGGCAGTGGTCGGACCGACCTCGCCGCCCAGAGCGAAACCTTGCGCCATGCGCGCCGCGATCACGATGATCGGAGCCGCGATGCCTATCGCGTTGTAGGACGGCGTGAGCGCGATCGTGAGGATCGCGGCGCCCATCAGCGCAAAACTCAACAACATCGCGGGCCGCCGGCCGATCCGGTCGGAATAGACGCCGAGCACGATCCCGCCGATCGGCCGCGTGACGAAACCGGCGCCGAAGGTCGCGAGCGACAGCATCAGGCTGCCGTACTCACTCCCGGCCGGGAAGAAGGTGTGGCCGATCTGGATGGCGAAGAAGCTGTAGGTGATGAAATCGTAGAATTCGAGCATGTTGCCGACGGTTGCGGCCAATGCCGCGCGCGCGACGCTGAAAGGGTTTGCCTGCTCGATTACAGAAGACACTCTGGCGCTCCCGGCTCTGATCATCCTCGGATTTAACCGCCTGAATGCATTGCGCCGCAACATCCGTTAACCGAGAATGGCGGTTCTCTCACGGTCATTTGCGCGGCTCCGACTTGAAAGCGATCCAGCTGCTCGCGCATTCGAAACCACCTTGCGGCAACAAATGGGCTTGTCGTCGCCAATACGACAAATGATGTTGCTCGCGCACGCCACACGATCGGAATCCCGCACGCGAACCTCGGTCATTTGACTGAAGTTTTCAGAACAGTTGAGCCGTTGTGTTTACTCGAACTTTCTGTGTGACGCTCTAGTTCCAGTTCCCGAAACATCAAATCTCCAGAACGGAGAAGCGTCTTCGATGCGCGGCAAGTCATTCCGATTTCGAGCGAAGCATTGCTCGACGGCTTCATTCCCGTGGCCAGATTGCGCAACCAGAGACTCAATTGAATAAAGCTTTATCCGATTCCGGACCTGATATGATTTTAGCTCGCGAAGCGATCGAACTGTTGGGGCAGATGGCCCGCATCCTGTGGTTCGAAGGCACCAAGCATGGCCTGCGCGACCGCGAATGGATGGCACTGCGCTTCCTCTCCCGCGCCAACCGCTTCTCGCGGACACCCTCGGCGCTGGCGAGCTATGTCGGCACCACGCGCGGCACCGCCTCCTTCATCATCGGCGAGCTCGAGCGTCTCGGTTATGTCGAACGAACGCGCTCGGCCACGGACAAGCGCTCGGTGCTGCTGAGCGTGACGCAGCAAGGCAAGAAGTTCCTGGTGCGCGATCCCACGGGCGTCCTGCTCGAAGCGATCGCGGTCCTCGACGACGAGGCCAAGATGCGCTTTCGCGACACGCTCCGCCACGTGCTGGATCAGGCGGACGCGGCCGAGCAGCGGCATCATACCGACGTCTGCAAGCGCTGCATCTTCCTGCGCGAAGATCGCCCCGCCACGGACGGCAAGACCGCGGCCGAATTCAGCTGCCGCCTGTTCCGCGCACCGATCGCGGACACGGAGATCGATCTGCTGTGCACGAGCTTCGAGCATCATCGCCCATAGAGGCGATGCGCGATCAAGGCGCCGCCTTGCGGGACGAATAGATGACACCGCCGCTGGTTTCGACCACCAGACGGCCGCTCTCGTTTTTGATGTCCTCGATACGCCCGAGACCAGGCACCTGCTGTCCCAACACGGCCTCGATGACGCCGTTCGGGCTCTGCAGGATCGCAATCCCTTCATAGGCCTGGCGTACCGACCAGCCCTTGACCACTTTGCGCGGCGCGGACGGAGCCACCGAGCCGGTGATCTCGGGAGCCGCAACCGAGGCCATCATCGGCATCGCCTGCGACGGCAGCTGTGAGGCGACGGTTGCCGGCGCTGCCTGGGCTTGCGCCTGCGCCTGGGCGAGCTTGTCGAGCTTCACGGTCGATGACGAGCTCACCCGCTCGATACGGTCGAGATTCTCAGCGAACCTGCCGAAGCGATCGTTGGTCGCCTTGCTCGATTGGTCCACCGCGGTACGCAAGCCGTCGAGATTCTCGGACACGCCCGACACCTGCTTGCGCAGCTGTGCGACCGTCTCGCGGAGGTTTCTGATCTCCGTATTGGCTGCAACGTTATTCTGGGCAGGCTGCGTGGTGAGATAGGCGATCACGCCGGTGCATGCGCAGACCACCAATATTGCGGCAACCGCCAACGATGCGAGCGGCATGACCCATGTCGGGCGCGGCGGCGGCGGCTTGGCCACGATCACGGCCGGCTTGATGACGGTCGGCGCGGGCTTCGGTATCGCCATCTTGTCGAGCCGCGCTTTGGCGCGAATGCGCTTCAGTCCTTCGAGCGCCTCTTTCGCAAGAGTTTCGTCGTTCGCCGCGGCCGACATGCGCTTTGCATTGGCAGCAGTTGCTGCGGGCTTTGCGGATTGCATTGTGCCCGTCGCACGAATGTCTGGAGCCGGCTTCGCTGCCGCGGAAACATCAGCGGTCTCGTTGGGACGAGCTTGCCCGTCGGACAACATGTGAAATGCTCCGTTCAATTCAATCTATCGAGCAGTGACGTTATTTGTCGAAGCTTGCCTGAAACGTGCGCATCGAAAACGCTTCATCGCGCGATAAACGACGCCGCATGAGTCGAACGCGTCATTCGGGTGGCGAGAGTGCGACTCGAAAGACACACACTCGCCAAGATTTCGCCAAGCTGGAGTCGCCTCGCCGCACATGAGTCGAATTGTCGCACGTGAAAACCTGCGCAGGAGAGACAATCCCGGGTTGAAAACCGTTGCCTGCACGCGACCCGGAGCACCACCCAAAATAGCTGTGTTTATACGGGGATGCGGAACTTTAGAAACGCTACAGTGCAAAACTAGTTCAAAAACCAAATCAATCGCTACGTTTAGAAATACAAAGAAACAACCCGACATGAATCAATAGCATCAAACAGACATAACAACCGCTTCGCTACGCGCGCTTGATCGGAAATCGGCAATTGTTACGGTCCTACTCAAGTGATTCTCGCCGGTTGGCGAGGAGATCGACTGAGTTCAGTAGCGTTCGAATAAGCAACTTGGCGCAACTGTTCTGGGTCGCTGTCTCAACCCGCTCCGCGAGGTGGTCCGCAAGACACCCGCCGAGCCTCACGTCGTAAGCGTTCAGTATCGAGTCGAAGTAGCAGGCCCGCACATGTGGGCACTGAATGCGTAGGGCTGCCCGCGAATATCGAAACCATAACAACGGTTCGCGGGAGGGAAATATCGTCAAACAGCATGGTTGCCGAGCCGGGCATCACAACAACCATCCGGCCGCGACACGTGCGAAACAGGGGCGAAAGACTGATGTATATTATCGTTGATGATCGCGAGAGCGTCACGAACAGCTATGTTGGAGGGCTCGTTCGCGAGGGCGTCTCGTCGATCGGATTCTCCTCGGGGGAGTTCTGGGACTGGCTGCAATCCGCGAGTGACTCGGATCTGGCAGCGGTCGACGCCTTCCTGCTCGGGGATTGCGATGCCCGCGCAAGCCTGCCACGGGCGATGCGCAAGCGCTCATCGGCGCCCATCATCGCCATGAGCGGTCAGAAGATGCTCAAGAACACCCTTGAGCTGTTCGAATCGGGCGTCGACGACGTGGTGCACGTGCCGGTACACCTGCGCGAGATCCTCGCCCGGACGGCCGCAATCGCGCGCCGCCGGGTGGGCGAACTGCCGAGGCCCTGCGAGACCCGGATCCAGGTCTTCTTCAACGGACGTGACCCCGAGATCGCGGGCCACGCGCTCACCCTGCCCCGCCGCGAACTGCGCATTCTCGAATATATGGTCAGCAACCACGGCAAATGGATCACCAAGACGCAGATCTTCAACGCGGTCTACGGCATCTTCGAAGCGACCTTCGACGAAAGCGTGATCGAAAGCCACGTCAGCAAGCTTCGCAAGAAGCTCCGCGACCGCCTCGGCTTCGACGCGATCGTGGCCCGGCGCTACGTCGGATACCGCCTCAACATCCCGGCCGGCGAGACCCCCATCGACGTGCCGATGCAGGATATCGACGACGAGGTTGGCATCCTCATGAACCGGGCCCATGCCGCGCCGGCGGCATACCCCGCCGGAAACTGACGCGGTAACGAACTGCCACGACAACGACAACGGCCTCTGCGAAACATCCCTCGCAGAGGCCGTTGGCATTTTGCCGCAATGCCCGCTCAAGCAAGCCGATACCCGGCTCGCATGACCGGCTCTATTGCTTCTGGAATTCTTCCTTCGAGACGTAATTGAAATCCTCGACCAGGACGTCCTGGACGACATCGGCCTGCATCCGCTGGTTGACGCGCTGCTTGATGGCCGTGGTCAGGACCGAGAGGTCGTAGCGGGCGAGCTTCCTGAAATCGAGCTTGTCGTCGGCATAGATCCGGCGGAAGGCCTCATCGACCACGAACGGCTCCGGCGGAACGGTGAGCTGGTGCAGGGTCCGTCCTTCCACCGTGTAGACGAACCGCGCGACGATATAGCCCTGCACGCTGCCGCTTTCGACCATCGGCACGCTCAGTGCCCGCGTCTTCTGATACTGGAGCCCCTCCAGATATTCGTCCTTCGCCGGCAGCAGGGTGCCCTTCTCCTTCCAAAAGGCCACGGCATAGCTCGTGCCTGCAGTAAGGATGCATACCCAGAGTCCGGCCAGCACCAGCCTGATCATTTTCCGTCCTGTGCTGCACGGCCAGTATAGGTACCGTCCGACTCGGCGTCCCTGATCGCCTTGACGATGATGGTCGCGACCTCGCGTACCGCATCATAGTGCATTTCGAGAAGCGATCGATTGCGCTCGAGCTTCTCGCGCAGCCGCTGAATCTCCACGGTAATCTCGACCTCGCCGCCGAGATGCATCCGGGCTCGCATCAGGCGAACGAATTCGAGCATGCTCCGGCTCTTGCGGGCGCTGAAGTCGTCGAAATCGACCTTCTTGCCGGTGGCCAACGCGTCGGTCTCTTCCTCGATGATGGCCTCGAGGCGGCGGATCGCCGCCAGCAGGCCAGCCACCTCCTCCGCTCGCAGTATGTGGGTGCCATCGCTAACCGGCTCTACACCGGCATCCGGCAACAACGCGGGCAACATGGCATCGCCTGCGGCCGCGTCCGTCGTCATCAGATCGCCATCCACGACCGGCTGCTCCATCACCGGGGCCGTCGCGCCTTCTTGTGTCTGCATAGGAAATTTACCCCTCAACTTCTGTCACCCATTCCCCGATCACGAACCGTCTTTCGCTGCTGCTTCCGCCTTCGCCGCGTTCGCGGCCGCCAGTTGCTTGGCAATGCCGATGCCCTTGCCTTTCGCCAGCTGCGCACCGAGTTGCTCTGCCAGCATCGATTTCCAGACGCCGCCGGCCGTGCCCTTGCCGAAGACTTCCTCCGACTCCTTCGGCAGCATCGTCTCGACGAAGGTCTGGAGAATGAAAGCCTCGAACTTCCGGTACACCTCGCCGGACTCTGGCGCCTTGATCACCTTCACCGGCGGCCCGTTCACTGCGGTCGATTGTGTCTCGGCGACGCTCGCTGCCGATTGGGCGGCGGCCGCCACCTTGGCTTTGCCGACTTCCGCATCCATCGTGGCCGCGAAATCGGTATCCGATGATTTCAACGCATCGAGCTTCGCCGCTGCCGCGCGTTGCGTCACCGGATCGGCGGCATCGAGGACATCGAGGACGAGGTCGGGCGTGGCGGTTACGATCATGGCTTGTTCCGGTTGGCAGACCGCGGCGCCGTCTCGCGCACGGCCGGGCTGATTCCTGTGATCTCTTCCAGCGCGCGTGCCTCGACGTCGCGGAGCTTGTCTGCGAGTGCAGCCTTGGCGACCTGCTCGAGCTGTTTCACACGGCGGGTCTCCGAGCGGACCTGGTCGAGCTGATGAGATGCCTGCTCGCGAACCACGCGCGCACCGGCGCTCGTCCTGTTCAGGCGCCGCGCGATCGAGTCGCTCGACGAGCCCGCCGGGGGCTTGCCCCCATTGAGGGCGCCGACCAGCCATTCCTGCTCGTCCTGCAGGCTGCGCTCCTGCTGCCGCAGGTGCGCGAGCTGCCATTCGGACAGCCGGAGCTGCAGCTTCACCAGCAAAACCATCCTGCCGAGCTTGTCCGCGCGGGACGTCATGACCGGTCACTCCGCCAGCCACGACGAGACGCCGAGCATGAATTGCGTCAGCAGCTCGTCGCTAGTGAGGTAGAGCAGCAGGAAGCCGCCGAACAGCACGAAGGGCACCGAAATGAAATAGACCGGAATCGCCGGCGTCAGCTTGTTGATCAAGCCGACCGCGAAGTTGACCACGACCGAGTAGACGATGAACGGGCTGGTGATCCGCAGCGTCAGCACGAAAGCCTCCGACAGCCGGCCGACAAACTGATCGAGCGCCATGCTGCCGCCGAGTTTCGTGCCGGGTTGCCAGACGTCGTAGGAATTCATGATTCCGCGCAGGATCTGCCAATGCTGGTCGGTCATGAAGAACAGCGTGGTGACCGAGGCCATGATCAACGGCACGAGAGCCGGCGCCGGATCGGTGTCGGCGACCGGCGTGCCCGGGATGTTGCTCAGGCCGATCGCACTCGCCATCACGGTCGCCATGGTCTGGAGCGCCAGGAAGAACACGCGGCCCCCGAGCCCGATGACGCTGCCGATCAGGAGTTCCGAGAAGATCAGGACCGCCAGCGTCAGCGGCGCCGCATTGTCGGTGAGAGGCTTCAGGACCGAGATCAGGATCGGCGTCAGCGCAAAGGTCGTGACGAGCGCGACGAACAGACGGACCTGGGCCGGCACATTGACACTGGAATAGCCGGGCACGAGCATCAGGCAGGCGCCGATGCGGCAGAACACGATGAACGTGACCAGTACGCTGTCGGCGAGACCATTGATCACGAGATAGCTCCGAGCGCCCTGATCTCGGCGCTGCGCGCGACCTCGACATGCGACAGGATCGGCAAGGTCGGGAACACCCGCTCCAGGATCATCCGGACATAGGGGCGCGCTTCCGGGGTCACCGCGAGAACGACGCTGGTGCCGTTCTCGGTGAATTTGCGGATCGCCGTGCTGGCCTCGGTCGCGAATTGCTCGATCAGGCGCGGATCGGCGTCGAACTCGACGACGTCGCCCTTGCCGTCCCGCTTCAGGCTCTGGTGAAACGCCAGGTCCCAGCGATTGCCGAGGCGGACGACGTTCAGCACGCCATTCTCGGAGAGATCGCCGCAGATCTGTTGGGCAAGGCGCGTTCGCACGTGCTCGGCGACCTGCTCGGAGCGGCGCACATGCGGCGCGATTTCAGCGATGGCCTCCAGGATGAGATGCAGGTTGCGGATCGACACGCGCTCGGCCAGCAGGATCTTCAGGATCGCCAGCAGGCCCGAATAGGAGATCTGCGAGGGACAGAGATCCTCGACCAGGCGCTTGTATTCGGGATCGAGACGGTCGAGAAGCCCGCGCATGTCCTTGTAGGACAATAGCTGGGCAAGGTTCGCCCTGAGCACCTCGCTGAGATGCGTGAGCAGCACCGACAGATTGTCGACCGGCTTGCAGCCCTGTCGCTTGACCTCGTCGGTGAACGCGTCCGTGACCCAGAGCGCCTTCATGCCGAAAGCGGGCTCGATGATCTCCTCGCCGGGCACGTCGGGCTTGCCGTCCTTGTCGACGAGGACCAGCACCTCGCCGAGCCGCAGTTCGCCTTGGGCAACACGGGTATCGTGAATCCGGATCTGGTATCCCTTGGGATCGATCGAGAGATTGTCGCTGAGCTTGATCTCGGGAATCACGAAGCCGTATTGCTTGGCGAACTTCTTGCGGATCTTGCTGACCCGGTGCGCGAGCTCGGTGCGCGATCCCAGGAAGTGGACCGAGAGGTGGCTGCCCAGCGACACCTCGATCTCCGCGGTCTTGAGCGATTCCTTGACGGCGTCCTTGGCCTCGGCCTGGGCGCGCTCGTCGGCCTTGCGCGCGTCTTCCTTCTGCTTCAGGGCCGCCTGCCGCTTCGGCAGCGAGTAGCCCACGAACGCCATCACGCCGCCGAGCAGCAAGAACGGCGCCATCGGCAGGCCGGGCATCAGGGCAAGCACGAACATCATCAGCGCGGCCGCCGACACGGCGCGCGGATAACCGCCGAGCTGGCGCAGCACGGCCTGTTCCGCCGAACCCCTGGTGCCGCCCTTGGAAACGAGCAGGCCGGCCGACAGCGACACGATCAGGGCGGGCATCTGCGATACCAGACCGTCGCCGACGGAGAGCTTGGTATAGACGTCGGCCGCGCGCGACAGCGTCAGCCCGTGATGGGTAACGCCGATGATGATGCCGCCGAAGATGTTGATCGCGGTGATGAGAAGGCCGGCGATGGCGTCACCACGGACGAATTTCGAGGCACCGTCCATCGCGCCGAAGAACGCGCTCTCCTCTTCCAGCTCGCGGCGCCGGCGCTGGGCTTCCTTGTCGTCGATCAGGCCCGCCGACAGATCGGCGTCGATCGCCATCTGCTTGCCGGGGATGGCGTCGAGAGTGAAACGGGCGCCGACTTCGGCGATACGCGTCGCGCCCTTGGTGATCACGACAAAGTTCACCGTGACCAGGATGGCGAAGATGATCAGGCCGATGACGAAGTCGCCGCCCATGACGAACTTCGAGAAGCCGGCGACGACGTAGCCGGCGGCCTGCTCACCCTCTCCGCCGCGCGACAGGATCAGACGTGTCGTCGCGACATTGAGCGCCAGGCGCAGAATCGTCGCGATCAGCAGCACGGTCGGGAAAGCGGAAAAGTCGAGCGGCCGCTGGATCCAGAGCGCGACCATCAGGATCAGCGCCGACAGCGCGATCGAGAATGCGAGGCCAAGGTCGATCAGAATCGGCGGGATCGGCAGGAACAGGATCGTGAGCATGGTCACGATGCCGCCTGCGAAGAAGGCGTCAGCCCCGAGGCGTCGCGGGGTCGGCAGGCTAGCAGCTAACGTATCGGCCATAGGTCACCGGCAGGGGGTCCGCGCCCAGTCTGCCGTGCAAAGCTTACGCGGGGGTGGTGCCCGGCGCTGCCAGCGGATCAGAAGCCGTGCTCGATCCGCGAGTACACCAGCTCGGTGAAGGTCGAGAGGTGCGCGCCGATGAAGGAGCCGGAAACAGCGACGACCAGGAGAATGACGATGATCTTCGGAACGAAGGTCAGCGTCACTTCCTGGACCTGGGTCAACGCCTGGATCAGTGCAATGATGGTGCCGACCAGCATCGCGGCGCCGACCGCCGGACCGGAAGCCACGATGATGGTCCAGATCGCCGCCTGGACGATGTCGAGGGCATCCCGCTCGTTCATGACTGACTGATCGTCAGTCCGGGGCCGACCGCGACCTTGGTTCCGTTCTCCAAAGTCGCGATGGAGCCGTCGTTGTTGATGGAGACCGAGACGACCTTTCCGCTGAAGTTCGCGCCGGTCGCGTCGGTGAAGCTGACTGTCTTTCCGATCAGGCTGTTGGCCTGCGACAACGATTGCGAGGACAGCAGCGCATCCAGTTTCGAGTTGGTCTGCATGGCCTGCTCGACCGTCGAGAGCTGGGCGAACTGGCTCATATATTGCGACGTGTCCATCGGATTGGTCGGATCCTGATTCTTCATCTCGGCGACCAGGAGTTGAAGAAACGTATTGTAGTCGACGCTGTTGCTCGCCGGGGTCGAGGACGTCGGCGGGCTGGAGTTGCTGGTGTTGTCGGTCACGCTGTTGACGTTCATATTGCCTCTCCGCTGTCAGGCAGCCTCGAATGGGATCGCGGCGGCGGCGCCGGCCAGATTGGCCAGGATGCCGTCCTCCACGGGAAAGAGCGCTCGGATCCGCTTGAGCGCTTCGAAATAACGCGTCGTCTTGACCAGTTCGTCGACCGCGGCGAGCCCGTCGAGCATCTCGCGGCTTTCACAGACCGCGAGCAGGGCCGCATGGTGCTCGCCATAGAGCGCGGCAGCCGCGACGGCGTCCGTCGGGTTCATCAACATCAGTTGGACGATGAAATAGAGCTGCCGCATCGCCGTGGTGGCGTCGGCGGCCTGCATGACCTGCCCTTCCAGCAGGAACATCACGTCGTTGACAAGTTCGACGGAGACCTTGCGGTCCACGCGCAGCACCGCGCCGTTGATGTAGATGCGTTCGCCCGCCCGCAAGGATATCTTCATCAGAGCGCGTCTCGGATCAGGCGGTTGATTTCGATGAGCTGCACAACGTCGTTCGACCTTTCATCGCGCAGCCGGTCGGCTTCCTTGACGACCCAGAGGCCGATCGAGATGATGTCGGCACGCAGCTTCTCGGGCAATCCGTTCTCGGGATGCGCGAGGTCCTCGATGAAGATCGTCCACAGCCGCCGCACGTAGAGCAGGCTCTCGACCTGGTCCTCGTAGCTGAAGCGGCCAGCCTGGAGACGTTCGAGCCGGTCGATACCAAGACTGAGCGCCTGGCGCTCGCGGGCCCGCGCCTCATACCCGCTATCGTCGACGACCATTTCATAGGCTTCAAACGTCATCAGCACCACTCTGCGCAGGAGATCGAACAAGACAAGCGATACGAAGCTCTCAGGGGGAGACCCTGGCTCATAGGTAGTTGATCAGGCTGATCTGCTGGAGCTGGGACGTGAGCGCGAGCGCGGTCTTGATCTGGGTCTGCAGCGTATTGACCCGGACCGACGCCTCGGTCGGATCGACCGCCTCCAGCTTGAGGATCTGGTCGTTGAGGATGTCCTGCTGCAGCTTCAGCTTGCCGGTCGCGCCGGTGACGCGCTGCTGGACCGTGCCGACATTGCCGCCGAGCGTAGCGAGGTCCGTGATCGCGCTGCCGACGAGGCCGATAGCCTTGTCCACGACGACCTGGAACGTCTCCTGGTTCATGTTCACGTTTCCGAGGTCCGCCATCATGGTGTAGGCCTCGGCGAGCTTGCGGAAGCCGGTTTCGTTGGCGCTGACGGATGCATCGACGACCTGGGTTGTCGAGATACGGCTGGACAGCGTCTGGTCGCTCGCAGTCGACCAATTGGCGTTCCAGGCAGGGCTCGCGAACTCGGCGTCGAAAGTGGTGTTCAGGAAGGTCTGCATCTGGGCCGGCGTGATGGTGTTCACCGCTGCCGAGGACTGCGGGAAGCCGAAAGCCGCCAGGAAATCGGCATCGACCTGGTTCTTGCTGGCCGAGCCGGCCGCATAGGACGTGATCGGCACGTTCTGCGTATTGATGCCACCGAACAGGTAAGAGCCGTTATAGGACACGTTGAGCGCGCCGATCAGATCCTGGAGATTGGAGGACGCCGGCGGCAGAATCACGCGCCCACCACCGTCGGTGCTGCGAGCGGCGATCAGATCCTTGAGGAACGACGTTGCGGTGTCGCTGAGCTGGGTAATCCGGTTCTGCGTCACGTCCAGACGCCCCGAAACAAGCCCATTGGTATCGACGATCTGATCGGCGAAGTTCAGATCCGCCCGCAGGGTCACGTCGCTTCCCGTCGTGGCGCCGAGCTCGAGGCCGACGTCATAGAAGCGGCCTGTGGTGGCTTCCTTCGAGGCCCTGGTCAGCGCGGCCTGGTTGTTCGTGATTGACGACCTCAAGGACGATGACAGCATCAAGGTCGAGATGTAGTTAGCGCTCATCATGGCTTAATTCCCCACGGCAGCCAGCAGGCTCTGCAGCATTTGGTCGACAGTCGAGATGATCTTGGAGGACGCCGAATAGGTCCTCTCGACCTGGAGCATCAGCGACATCTCGTCGTCCATGTTGACGCCGTTGACGTTGGACAGCGCAGCATTGCTGCGGTCGAGCAAGGTGTTCTGGTAGGTGACGCTGTCGTCCGCGGCCTTGCGCTTGCTCTCGATCCAGCTAGCCGAGGACGAGGCGAACTCGATCACGCTGCCGGTCGGCTTGCCCTGGGCGGAGACGTCGAACGGTTGCGGCGCATCCATGTTGTTGATGAGCTGCTGCAGCCGCGTCGAGAAACCGGCATTTCCGGTGGTATTGTAATTGTAGGCGGGATTGCCGCTGATCGCACCGTCGCGCAGCAGATTGGGGTTGCCACCCTGTGTGGGATCGACCGAAGCAGCCACGCTGATCAAGCCGGCAAGACCGACCGAGACGGTGGCGCTGGCGGGCATCGCGGGCGCGCCCGGATAGGTGAAGAGGCCGGGACGATCAGGCAGCGCCGCGCCGGACTGGTCGGTTTCCTTGAAAGATTCGACCAGGCCGCGCGCGATTTCGTCGAGCTGGCCCTGATAGGTGACGGTGGCGTTGTCGCGCAATTCGGCAAGGCCGGCGAGCTTTCCGGTCTTGATCGGCATCACCGAATTGGCGCCGGTGACCGGGACACCGTCGATGAACACCGCATTTCCGGTCGTACCGGCCGTGTAAATGTTGGTCGCCGTGAAGCTGACCGAGCGTGCCGTCTTGTCGAACAGCACGACGCCGCTGTCGGTGTACAGCGCAGCGTCGCCATTGGCTCGGAGCGTCATCGAGACGCCGACTTCCTGAGACAGCCTGGAGACGATGCTGTCGCGCTGATCGAGATAGTCGGTGACGTCGTCACCGGAGATCGTTCCCTTCACGATCGCCGTGTTGACCTTGTCGAACTGGGTCAACAGTTGATTGATGTTGGCGACCGACGTCGCCATGTCGGCATCCGCGCCCTCGCGCACCGTCTGGACGGTCTTGGTGGCCTGGTTGAGCGCGGTCGCCATGTCCTTGGCCGACGTCACCGCGGCCTGTGCCAGCGTGACGTTGTCGGTGGAGTTGGCGTACTGCTGGAGCGCCTGCTTCAGCTTGGTGAGTTGCGCGGTCGGCGACTGCTCGAGCTCGGGATCGTCCACCGTGGCGGCGGAGATCTTCTGGAGCCCGTCGAGCAGCACGCTCTGCTTGGCGGACGACGACGTCGCGATCAGAACGTTGTCGAACAGGCCACCGCTCGCGGCGCGCTGGATCGCGGCGACATAGACGCCGGTATTGGGCAGATTGTCCAGCACGGCGATCTTGCGCGAATAGCCGGCAGCGGTGGCACCGGCAATGTTGCGCGAGATCGTGGACGACTGGATGCCCGACGCCATGAGCGACGCGCGTGCGGAGTCGAGAGCAGCAGTAAGGGACATGATGGACTCTTGCCCGGAATGCGCGCCGATGGATTCAGCGCTTCAGGTTGACGACGACGTCGAGCAGGTCGGCGCCGGTCTGGAACGATTTCGAGTTCGCGGTGAAGCCGCGTTGCGCCTCGATCATCCCGGTGAGTTCGTCCGCGAGATCGACGTTGGAGTCTTCCAGCGCGCCATTCTGGATCGTGCCCAGTCCGCCGGTGCCGGCATTCGCCGCCTGCGCATTGCCGGAGTTGGAGTTGGTCGAATAGACGTTGCCCGGCTCGGGCGTCAGATTGTCGGGGCTCGCGACGTCGGCAAGCATGATCGTGTAGAGCGTCAACTGCTGACCATTCTTGAGAACAGCGACGACGTGACCGCCTTCGTCGACATTGACCTTGTCGATGGCCGCGGGAACGCTGCCGTTGACCGCCGCCTTGAAGCTGAAGTCGGTGCCGACTTGCGTCATGTTCGACAGGTCCATGGTCAGTGCCGCACCGCCGGGGACGTTCACGGTAAAGCCCGTCGGGCTGGCCGCCGCGAGCGCGCCTTTGCCGGCTGCCGTGGTGTCGAAAGTGAAGGTGGTGGCCGGCGCGAGCGATGTGCCCGTTGCGGAATCATAGACCTGGATCTGCCAGGTGTCCGAACCGGCTGCAGTCGCGGTGTGCGACATGTAGACGTCAAGCGTCACGGCCTGACCGATATTGTTGTAGGCCACGATCGAGCTCTTCGACGAATAGGCGCCCGGGCCGGGCGGGCCGGCGATAACGGCGGCCGTCGGATCGAGATTGCCGGTCGTGAGCGTGCCAGCCGTCGACGGCACGGGCACCTGCGAAACCTGCGCAATGTTCACGATCTGCATGCCCGCCAAGCTATTCTGCGAGAAGTTGCTGACGAGGCCCGGCTGACCGAGCAGATAGTAGCCGGCTGCGTTGACCAGATTGCCCTGGCTGTCCGGCACGAACGAGCCTGCGCGCGTCAGGAACTGCTGCGTGTTGTTGGCGTTCGACACCACGAAGAAGCCGTTGCCCTGAACGGCAAGGTCGGTGGTCGACGTGGTGAATTGCGTGTGTCCGGCATCGCTGATGGCGTAGCGGACAGTGGTCTCGACGGCGCCGGAATCATAATTGCCCGAGCCGCTCTTGAGGATCAGCGAGGAGAATTCGGTCGAAGCCCGCTTATAGCCGGTGGTGTTGACGTTCGCGATGTTGTCCGAAACCGTCGACAGCTTGTTGGACTGCGCGGCCATGCCGGAAACGCCGGTGCGCATAATGCCGTAAAGGCTCATCGAAGGGGCTCCTTTGGTAGGTTGGAATTACAATGAGGGTTCTTGCTTGCGCGGGGCTGATCGTTGGGAACCATGCACAACTTCTTGCTACGACGTTGTCTTCGGCTGGCAGAACGAGCGCGCCTTTTCGGTCCACGCACCGAAGCCGCTTGAGACGAGATGCGCCACGATGTGACAGACGTAGCGCTTCTGCGCGGGCTGATTGTTCGGGCCGGCGTTGTAGCGGGCGACGGCCATGGTCCAGCTGCCCTCGCGCTGCTTCAGCTCCTTCAGAAAGCGCGCGGCATATTCGACGTTCTTGGCAGGATCGAACATGGCGCGCACCGAGGCGAACTTGTCGCCGTGATAGTAGTGGTTGATCTGCATGCAGCCGAGGTCGATCAGCTTGATGCCCTTGCTGCGCATCGCCTCGAAGTTCGCGATCGCGTCGTCCATGTCCTTGGCGAACACGGTCTGGCCGTCGGCGCCGAGCGCGTAAGGATAGAGCGCACCGCGCCGTCCGGTCTCGGTGAGGCCGACCGCATAGAGAATGCCGAGCGGAATCCCGTGCTGCTGAGAGGCGCGCGCCATCTCGCGCTCGCAAGGGCGCGCGATATCGGTCGCCGCTGCCGCGACGCCGGCGTTAGAGATAAACAGGGCCGCGATGAATCTGCGGGCCCACGTCTTGATCATGACGTATCTCCTGGTTGGACTGGCGCTCCTGCCGGGCCTGCCTCGCGCCGTCATCGGATTGCCCCGACGAGGTGCCGGCGCCGTTGAAAGAGCCTTGCGACTGCGACGACGGCTGCTGCTGGCCGGAAAGCTGCGGCTGCGACTGGCCGGAGCCGCTCTGGAAGCCGTCCAGCGAGCCGTGCTGGACCGGCGCGACGTCGGCGACATAGCCGGCCGACTGCATGAGATCGCGGATCGAGTCGCGCTGCTGGTCCAGCATCAGGCTGGTGTCCTTGCGCTCGGCCGCGAGGTGGACGGAGACTTCCGAACCGACGAGACGAAGGCGCACGGTGACATTGCCGAGCGCCGGCGGCTCGAGATTGATGGTGAGGATCTTGAGCGGCTCGGGAACGTTGGCCGGCGACGCCGCGAAATCCGGGGCCGTGGACGCTGCAGGCGCCGGCGATTCCTTCAGCTCGGCAACGACCGCATTGGCGACCTGCTGCGGCGCGCCGAACTGCGTCGGCGGCAGGTGAGTTTCCTGCTGCACCACGGTCACCTTCGTTGCTTCAGGCAAAGCCTCGCGCGCGGAGGCCTTGACGGCGCGCTCGACATTGGCCGTGACGGCCTCGAAGCCTGGTGCTGCCGGCATCGGCTTTGATGACGACTCGCTGCCGGGCAGCGCGGTAAAGGCGGGCTGCGACGAGGCCGCTTGAGAGCGCGTACCTGTCGACGGCGGCGTGGCGGGCGCGGAATCGGCGACGGCGACCTTCGCGGTACCTGCCGCCTGAACCTCGCGCCTGGTCGCGGACGAGCGCTCGTCCCGCGCCGTCATGTCTTTCTTCTCGCCGGCGGGCGATTGCAGCTGCGGCCTGACGGCCGGCATGGCAGCAACGTCTTGTCCCACGATCGCGGGAATGTTCGGTCGGACTTCCGTCCTCGCACCGTGATCGACCGGCGCTTGCGTGTCCGACACCTTCTCGGTCCGCTCGTCAGCGGCTTTGTGACCGGATTTTGTCTCGTCGGTCCCGGTGTGCCCGTGCACCGTTTCGTCCTTTGTCTTGTCCCTTGCGGCCGAATGCGCCAGGCGCGTGCGCGGCGCCCCGGCCTTCATGCCGGCATCGTCGCCCTCTTCGCTGATCGCCTTCTTTGCAAGCTTCGAGACGGTATGGAGCAGATCATTGAACGACGAATCCGCCGGCGCTTTCGCCCCTCCGCTCTTGCCGGAGCGCGACGTGCCGCGCAGGTTGAGGCTTTCGGCGAGGCCCGAGAACACCTGCCCTGTGGTTCCACTGAGTTTCGTCATGGACGGCGATCCTTGGTGAGAAGCTCGAGTTCGCCGAGCTGCTTCTGCGCGCGCGCGAGCGCCGCGGTCGATGACGCGAGATCGATGCGCGCCGGCGTGACCGGAGGTTTGTCGGCCGCGGCAGCGGGTCCCCCCGCGAAAGGCTTCCGGACATCCTGCGCAAGCTGCAGCGTCGCGTTCAGCAGGGGGATGTCGCGCTCGGGCAGCTTGGACCGGTCGAGCTCTTTCAGCTCCGCGACGCCGCCGTCATACTCGTCGGTGAGCGCGCGCGAGACGCCGCGGAAGAAATGCGCGCGTTCGCGATCCGCCGACGCATCGGCGCTGAGCGTCAGCGCGCGCTCGCCCGCGAGCCGGGTCACGGCCAGCCGTCCGTGCACCATCGCACTGCGCGCGATCGCGAAGTAGAGCTTGAGGCGGCTTGCACGATCGACCTGCTCCAGCAGCGTGACGATTCGCGCGAAGCGGCGCTCGTCGAGCGCGAGGCTCGACTGGGTCAGCCCCGAGGAAAAGCGTTGCCAGAAATCACCGGCATAGACCGAGTTGCGGTAATGGCGGATATAAGCCAGCGTCAGGAACTCGAACTTGTCGAAATCCTCCGCCTGCCCGATCAGCAGGATCTCCCGCCGCAGCGCCGCCTCTTCCACGAGCGTGCCCGGCAGCAGCAGGCGCGCGTCGTCCAAGCGCTCGATGGCGAGCGAGGCCTCGGACCGCGCAAACAGCGCGCCCTGGACCAGCGCGACCTGCCCGCCGAGGCCCGACGGAAGCGTACGTGGCTTGACGTCCTTGAGCAGCTCGCGCGCTTCGTCCTGGCGTCCCTCGACATAGGCGAGCGCACCGTTGAACAGCTTCTCGTCGACGTTCAGTTTGCCACGCGGCAGCTTGCGCACGATTTGCGGTCCACCGCCGCTGAGCAGATAGACGACGACCGCCTGGCCGTTCTGCGCATTGCTCCAGACATTGGCATCGGCGGCCAGAAATTTTTCGCCGATCTGGCGGATCAGGGCGATGTGACCGCCATGCGCCGCAGTGTCGCCGTTGGCGATACCGTCCTGCACGGCCTGCAGCGCGCGAACCAGTTCATAGGGCTCGTTCGCGGTTGATGCCGGTGCTGGTGCCGCGGCGGGTGCAGCCGCAGGCGTCGGTAGCGATGCTGGCTCCGCAACAGCGCGCACCGCGATCAGCGGCGACACCGTCAGCAATGCGACGCAGAGCAGCGGCCTGATCAAGGGCGCTTCTCCCGGATCAGGATCTCGATCCGGCGGTTCTGCGCCGCAGCGGGATCGTTCGGCAGCTTCGGCCGCCGGTCGGCATAACCTTCGACATGCTCGATCCGCCGCTCATCGACACCGGAGCGAACCAGCATGTAATAGGCCATCTGCGCGCGGGCGGTGGAGAGCCGCCAATTGTCGTAATTCTCCGACTTGTAAGGCCGGTTGTCGGTATGACCGCGTACGATGATCACGCCCTGGCGTTTCATCAGCAGCGGTCCGATCTTGTCGATCACGCGGATCAGCTCTGGCCGCGGCTCGGCCGATCCGACCGCGAACATGCCGAAGGTGGCATCGTCGGTCAGGCTGACCAGCAGGCCCTCCTCGACCTGACGAACCTCGGCGACCGGTCCCGCACCGGCCTTGATGTCCGACAACGCATCCGTGATCGCGGATTGCAGTTGCTTGACTGTCGGCTGCTCGGTCTGGGCCGCATCGCGCGGATCGGCGATCTTCGTTTGATCGCCGGCACGTGGTTGCGCGGCGGCGTTGGATTGGGCGGCAGCCTGCGCGCCGGCCTGCGGATTGGACGAGATGTTCGCCTGTACGTTCGCTTGGGCACTCCCATCGCGCGGCGCCTGCGCCGCTGCAGGCCCCGGCGGCAGCAGGGGCGACAGATTTGCGGACGAGGCGTCTGCATTTGGAGCCACGCTTCCGCCGGCATCATCCTGCGGGGCCTTCCGCGGTTGCGGCTCGCCCTGCCCGGCTCCGGACGCCATATCTCGCGTGGATGCGTTCGGCTTCGGCTCGCTGTCCATGAAGCGATCCGCATCCTTCGCCATCTGCGGCGCCAGCTTCCAATAGCCGGGATCGAAGGGATCGCGATAGGCATCGCCGCCCTTGAGGCCATCGTCCTCGGCGGAGTTCAGTGCTCCGGCACGACGCTGGCCGGAGGACTGGTTCGCGCTGTTCGCGATCTCGGCGAGCGTCGCGAAGGGGTCGCGGAACAGAACTTTCTCTTCGAACGATGCCGGCTTCTCGTCTGTCGGCGAGTCGCCGCGCCGCTCTTCGTTCGGTCCGGCCGGCTGGCGCTTGCCATCCTGCCCCTCGAACTGCTGCGGTTCCTTCTTGGTGAGGTCCTTCAAACCTTTTGGCGCGGGCGCATTCTCCGCGAGCTTGATCGGATTGAAATAGCTCGCGACCACCTGCTTCTGGTCCTGATTGAGCGCGTTGAGTAGCCACATGACCAGGAAGAATGCCATCATCGCGGTCATGAAGTCCGCATAGGCGATCTTCCAGACGCCGCCGTGGTGCGCCTCTTCGGCAAAGGCGCTGCGCCTGCGGATAATCACCAGCTCGTGCTTGACTTCTTCGACCATGGCGGTTTACCGACGCGCGTCCTTTAGGCGTTCGCTCCACGCCGAGATCTGCGTCTCGATCACGGTCTGATCGGCGACGACACGAACCTCGAACGTCTCTGCGGCTTCGTATTCGATACCCTTGCGTTTGCTTGCCTCCAGCTGTGTCCGCACCAGATCGAGCAACTCACCCGGGCCGGTGACCTTGAACACCGGCACCGGTGAATTGCCGGTCAGCGCCGAAATCTGCTCGACCAGCGATCCGATCGCCTTGTCACGAACCGCTTCGGCGAGGAAGGGCAGCAGGATGCGTGCAACCGAGCTTGCAATGTTGGTTTCGATCTCGCGGCAAGCCGTCTCGAATCCGCTGACGATCGCGACCGCCTGCTGGTCCGACCATTTCGAACGCTCCTCGCCGAGCCTTATGGCGCTGCGAACGCGCTCCTCGGCAACCCTGGCATCGCCTTCGGCAACGCCTGAGGCATGACCGCGACGATAGGCGTCTTCGAGGAGGTTGGCCGGCGGAGCTTCTGCCTCGGGCACCGGAGGCGGCGATTGGAATTGCGGCTGCGTCTGGGCCTGACGCTGCGGTGGGGCCTGAGGCTCGCGCCGCGGCTCCTTAGGCCGCGTCAGCACGTCCATCTTGGGCGGCGGAGGTGGCGGTAACTTGGCCCGCCCGTTCGCGTCGAACTGCGTCAGGAGTTTTCCGATAGCCGCGTTCATGCTGCCTCCTCGCGTCGCATCCAGTCTTTAAGGATCGCTGCCGCTTGCATCTGATCGAGCCGGACAATCTGCTCCAGCCGCTTCTGCGGCGTTCGCTGCATTTTGCCTTCGAGATCTTCGACGAGGTTGAGCTCGGGGTCCGTACTGTCAGCCAGGGCAAGAGCCGCCGCGGCTTCGAGCTCGGCGGCTTCAGCCGCCTCGGTCTGCTCCTGCGCCGCGCGGTGGGTCAGAATGCCATTGACCGCAGGCCGCAGCCCGAACCAGACCAGCATCGAGGCAACGGCCAGGATCGTCACCGCATTGATAACGCTGCCGAGCTGCTTATTGATCATCTCGACGAAGCTGATCGGCGGCACCGGCGCAAGCTCGCGCGAGCCTTCGATGAAGTCGACGGCCGTGACCTGGATCTGGTCGCCGCGCTGCTTGTCCAGCCCACCGGCCGTTGCCGCGAGCGCACTGATCTCCGCGAGCTTGCTGTCGACGATGGCCTGGTTGCTCTTGTCGCCGAGATCGGCAACGAGCCGCGCGCGGTTGACGAGGACGGCAATGAAGAGCTTCTTGACCGAATAGCCGTCGCTCACCGTCGTCGTGGTCTTCGACGACACCTCAAAATTGGTGACGTCCTCGCGCCGGGTCTTGTCTTCGCTGGAGTTCTTCGTGCCGCCGGCGTTGACCTGTTGGTCCGGCAGGTTCTGCTGCACCGTCGTCGGCGTCGACCGGTCGGCGTTCTGCGACGATTCCTTCTCACGGACGTTTCGCACCGAACGCTCGGCACGGCTTTCCGGATCGTAGACAGTCTCGTTGGTCTGCCGCTTGTCGGTGGAGAGTTGCGGGGCAACGCTCACCTCGAAATTGTCCAGGCCGAGATACGGCGTCAGCGCCTTGCGGATGTTCTCCTGCACCATGCCGCCGACCGTCTTCTGCAGGCTCGCCATCTTGGTCGGGGCGGCGGTCGCTTCATCCTCCTCGGCGAGCAGCATCGAGCCATCGGCATCGAGCACGGTCACCTTGTCGCGGCTCATGCCGGGAATCGCGGCGGCGACGAGATGACGGATCGACTGCGCCGTGCGCGCCTCGATCGCACCGTCGGTCCGCAATACGACGGACGCCGACGGCGGCTGCTGTGTCGCACGGAACGAGCCGCGCACCGGCAGCACGATATGGACGCGCGCGGCCTTCACGCCCTTCATCAGCTGGACCGTGCGGGCGATCTCGCCTTCCAGCGCCCGGAGCTTGGTAACCTCCTGCATGAACGAGGTGAGGCCGAGCGAGCCGATCTTGTCGAACAGCTCATAACCGGAATTGGCGCTGGTCGGCAGCCCCTTCTCGGCCAGCAGCATGCGTGCCTGCATGGTCTGGCTCGGGCGCACCGAAACGGAGTCACCGGCGGTATTGACGTCGAAGGTGATGTTCTGTTCGCGCAGCGCCGCGCCGATGCGCGTGACATCTTCGCGGTTCAGGCCGGTATAGAGCGTTTCGAACTCAGGCCGGCTCAGATAATAAGCGCCGCCGACGACGGTGACGAGAACGGCAAAGCCGATCAGTCCCAGGGCCATCAGACGTCGCGGCCCAAGCTCCAGCAGATTGTTGAGCAGTTGCTGTACCTGCGCACGACTGAGCATATGACCTCGTACCAATGCGAACGTAGGAGACACTCCGCTGCCAACCTTGTCTGAAGGTTGCGCGAGAACACGAATGTGTCAGTTCGCAGGCGCGACGTTGCAGATTTTCAAGAATTTTGGGCGGCGCAATCGGTTCAACGGCAGCACAAGAGCACGCGAGCGCGAGACCTTGCAATCGTTGCGTTGTGTTGGATGATATCTGGCGCCTGGAAATCAAATACGGGCACATCATGTGCCGTTACATCCGCCGCTCACGGCGGGGACCATGCTTCCGTGGAAGCACGGTCATTTCCAAAGCCGAGGCTTACTTGAACAGCGAGAGGATGCTCTGGCTGTTCTGGTTGGCGATCGAGAGCGCCTGGACGCCGAGCTGCTGCTGGGTCTGGAGCGCCTGAAGGCGGGTCGATTCCGCATTCATGTCGGCGTCGACGAGCTGGCCGACACCACGATCCACCGAGTCCATCAGGGTTTTGACGAATTCCGTATTGGTCGAGATGCGGTTCTTGACGGCACCGAGGTCGGCGGCGGCGGACGCCACCGAATTGATGCCGGTGGTGACCTGCGCGATGCAGCCATCGAGCGTGGCCATGTCAGCCGTCGAGTCGGTCAGCGCCGAGATGTCGATCGTGTTGATCGAGGCCGGGCCGCTCACCTTGTCCAAAATTCCGGTCTGGGTCGCGGTATAGAGCGAGTAGTTGGCGATCGTCAGGGTGATGGAGCCGATCGTCGGCGTGCCGCTGACGCGCGAGAACGACGACACCAGGTTGAAGGTCGCAGGCGTGGCAGCCGTTGTGCTCAGCCAGTTGACGCCGTTGAAGGTGGCCGCATCCGCGGTGCCCTTCATCTGCTGCTGGATCTGGGTGATGTCGGCCTGGATCTTCTTGCGATCGATACCGGCGGTCTTGGCTTCGACCAGCAGCGCCTGGAGCTTGGTCAGGCCACCGGTCTTGTCGCCGACGACGGCGGTCAGAGCAGTATATTCAGTATCGACCGTCGCGGCCGACAGACCGAGCGAGTCGGAGACGGCGGAGAGTGCGGCGTTGTCGGCGCGCATCGACGTCGCGATCGACCAATAGGCAGCATTGTCCGAAGCGGTCGAGACACGCATGCCGGTCGAAATCCGGTTCTGCGTGGTCGCCAGTTGCGAGCTGACGCTCCGGAGAGTCTGGAGCGCAGTCATTGCAGCGGAGTTGGTAAGCAGGCTCGAGGCCATTTTTGACGTCCCTTTGGAGCGAAATGAATTTTTGGGGACATACCGGACTTGCACCGGTACGGCAGGACGGCATCATGCCTTTGGTCACCCGGAAATGCGGGCCCAACCTGTCGTAGCGGCACGATAGCTCGCGAAGTTTGTGCGAGGCTTGCGGCTCCGTGAGCCGACTGCGACGAGGAGCCAGATCAATGTGCTGAATGCGCCAGTCCGAATCATGGCACGACCGCCGAGCGTCACAATGAAAAAGGGCCGCGCTTCGCGAGAAGCGCGGCCCTCCTCAGATGGTCTTGAGGCTTAGCGGAACAGCGAGAGGATGCTCTGGCTGTTCTGGTTGGCGATCGAGAGCGCCTGCACGCCGAGCTGCTGCTGGGTCTGGAGCGCCTGAAGGCGGGTCGATTCCGCATTCATGTCGGCATCGACGAGCTGGCCGACACCGCGATCCACCGAATCCATCAGGGTCTTGACGAATTCCACGTTGGTCGAGATGCGGTTCTTGACGGCGCCGAGGTCGGCGGCGGCAGATGCCACCGAATTGATGCCGGCGGTGACCTGCGCGATGTAGCCATCGAGCGTGGTCATATCGGCCGTCGAGTCGGTCAGCGCCCCGATGTTGATCGTGTTGATCGAGGCCGTGCCGCTCACCTTGTCGAGGATGCCGGTCTGGGTCGCGGTATAGAGCGAGTAGTTGGCGATCGTCAGGGTGATGGAGCCGATCGTCGGCGTGCCGCCGACGCGCGAGAACGACGACACCAGGTTGAAGGTCGCAGGCGTCGCGGCCGTCGTGCTCAGCCAGTTGACGCCGTTGAAGGTGGCCGCATCGGCGGTGCCCTTCATCTGCTGCTGGATCTGGGTGATGTCGGCCTGGATCTTGGTGCGGTCGATACCGGCGGTCTTGGCTTCGACCAGCAGCGCCTGCAGCTTGGTCAGGCCACCGGTCTTGTCGCCGACGACGGCGGTCAGAGCGGTGTATTCGGTATCGACCGTCGCGGCCGACAGACCGAGCGAGTCGGAGACGGCGGAGAGCGCGGCGTTGTCGGCGCGCATCGACGTCGCGATCGACCAATAGGCAGCGTTGTCCGAAGCGGTGGCCACGCGCTGGCCGGTCGAAATCCGGTTCTGCGTGGTCGCGAGCTGCGAGCTGACGTTGCGGAGGGTCTGCAGCGCGGTCATTGCAGACGAGTTGGTGAGCAGACTAGAACCCATTTTAATGTCCCTTTTGAAGATTGATTGAGTGTGGGGACATACCGGGCTTGCACCGGTACGACAGGGCGGCATCATGCCTTTGGGCTGCGGAAAAGCGGGTTGGACCCAACCTGTCGTAGCGACGAATCTAACCGGCGAAGCTTGTGCGGGGCTTGTGGCTCTGTGCTCCGGTCGCAACAGGGCGGCCGAAATCACGGCGCGGACTTAGGCGTCACGCCAAACGAAAGGGCCGCGCTTCGCGGGAAGCGCGGCCCCTCTTCGGATGGTGTTCAGGCTTAGCGGAACAGCGACAGGATGCTCTGGCTGCTGTTGTTGGCGATCGAGAGCGCCTGCACGCCGAGCTGCTGCTGAACCTGGAGAGCCGCCAGACGAGTGGACTCCTGGTTCATATCGGCGTCGACGAGCTGGCCGATACCGCGATCAACCGAGTCCATCAGCGACTTCACGAAGTCCGAGTTGGTCGAGATACGGGTCTTGACGGCACCAAGGTCGGCGGCGGCCGAAGCGACCGAGTTGATCGCGGCTGTGACCTGCGTGATGTAGCCGTCGAGCGTGGTCTGGTCGGCGGCCGAGTCGGTCAGCGCGGAGATGCTGAGGGTGTCAACCGAGGCAGCGCCGCTCAGCTTGTCGAGGAAGCCGCTCTGCGTGGAGGTGTAGAGCGAGTAGTTCGCGGTGGTCAGCGTGATCGAGCCGGTGGTCGGCACGGCGCCGACGCGGGAGTACGACGACACCAGGTTGACCGTCGCCGGCGTGGTCGCCGTCGTGCTCAGCCAGTTCACGCCGTTGAAGGTCGCGGCGCTCGCCGTCGCCTTCATCTGCTGCTGGATCTGGGTGATGTCGGCCTGGATCTTGGTGCGGTCGATACCGGCGGTCTTGGCTTCGACCAGCAGCGACTGCAGCTTGGTCAGGCCGGAGTCCTTGTTGCCGATGACCGTGGTGAGAGCGGTGTATTCGGTGTCGACGGTCGCGGCCGACAGACCCAGCGAGTCGGAGACCGCGGAGAGCGCGGCGTTGTCGGCGCGCATCGACGTCGCGATCGACCAGTAAGCGGCGTTGTCCGAAGCGGTGGCCACGCGCTGGCCGGTCGAGATCCGGTTCTGCGTCGTGGAGAGCTGCGAGCTCACAGACCGCAGGGTCTGGAGCGCGGTCATGGCAGTCGAGTTCGTAAGCAGGCTTGACATTGCGAATGTCCCTTTATGTACGCGTTACATTTTCACGAGGGGACATACCGGGCTTTCACCGGTACGGAGGGGCGGCATCATGCCTTTGGACTGATGTGGGTGGGGTCCAACCCGCCGTGCCGCATTGCTAGCACACCGAATCTTGCCCGCGGATTAAGATCGGCTCGAATTTCTAAGCAATATCAGATGGTTAACAATAGCCTCTGCTAACCATAAGCCGGCACGTCTCGCTAACCATAATCGTCCGGCCGGCGGTCACGGCGATCAGGAGAACGAGCGCACCAGTCCAGAGGCGAGCAGATTCCAGCCGTCGATCAGCACGAAGAACAGCATCTTGAACGGAAGCGCGATGATCGTCGGCGGCATCATCATCATGCCCATCGACATCGTCAGCGTCGCCACGATCATGTCGATGACCAGGAACGGCAGCATGATCAGGAATCCGATCTCGAAGGAGCGCCTGAGCTCGGAGATCATGAAGGCCGGAATGATGACGCGCAGATCGATGCGCTTGTCGTCGAACTTGCGGCGGAACCTTTCCGCGGCGAGCGTTTCGAAGGTCTGCAGATCCTTGTCGCGGACATGAGCCAGCATGAACTCACGGAACGGATCGGTGATCTTGAGGTAGGCCTCCTCTTCCGAGATCTCGTTCTTCATCAGCGGCTGGACGCCGGTCTCCCAGGCGCGGTCGAAGGTCGGCGCCATCACGTAGAAGGTCATGAACAGCGCGAGGCTGACCAGCACCAGATTGGCCGGCGTGGTCTGGAGGCCGAGGCCGGAGCGCAGGAACGACAGCGCCACGGCAAATCGCGTGAAGCTCGTCACCATGATGAGCAGGCCCGGTGCCACCGACAGCACCGTGATCAGCGCCATCAGCTGGATGATGCGGCCGCTGGTCGAGCCGTTGCCGGGCGGCAGCAGCGAGTTGAGATCCGGAATCTGGGCCATCGCCACTTCGGGCAGGACGACCAGAACCAACGCGAGCAGCAGGACTCTCAATTTCACTGAATCACCAACGTCTCAATGATCAATTCGCGAACTTTGCCCGACGATCGGATGCCGGCCCGCTCGGTCAAGTCGTCGCGCAGATGCTGAAGCCCGCGCGATCCTTCGAACTGCGTGACCGAGGATGACCGCAGATAAGTCACGATGTCCTCGCTGATATGGGCGGCCAGAATGCCGGCATCCTCGTCACTCATGCTGTCGGTCACCATGGAGGCCTCGACGCGGGCCCAGTTGTTGGCCGGCGCGCCGAGATTGGTCACGATCGGGGACAGTTTTCGCAGCCGCGCGCTGCCGGCGTAGCTCGAGGCAAGCGGCGGCGGCGTTGCGGTCTTCTTCGCATCGGCAACGCGCTCGGCCGCCGCGAACAGCTGCAGGCCGACCAGAGCGCCCACGCCGACCGCGACGAGGGTCAGCGCCACGATGGCCGCGATCAGGCGCATCATGTCACCTGCCCTCGCGCCGGGGCCCGGCCGGTCTCAGAACGGTGCCACGGCATCATAGATCCGATGTCCCCAACCAGGCTGCTGCACGTCAGACAGATTTCCGCGACCGCCATAGGAGACGCGCGCCTCGGCGATCTTCTCGTACGAAATCGTGTTGGTGCGCGAGATGTCGCGCGGGCGCACGATGCCGCCGACATTGAGCACGCGCATCTCCGTGTTGACCCGAAACTCCTGCGAGCCGCTGATCATCATGTTGCCGTTCGGCAGGACGTCGGTGACGACGGCCGCGATCGACAGCTTGATGTCTTCGGTGCGATCGATCTGTCCGTTACCCTTGACCTGGGTATTGGTGCTGAGATTTGCGCTGGTCGAGCCCTTGTCGTTCCATCCGGCCACGTCCATCAGCCAGTCCAGCCCGAACTTGATCTGCGAATCGCGCGAGCGATCCGTCTTGTTGTCGAGCTTGGCCTTGTCCTGCATCGAGATGATGACGGTCACGACGTCGCCGGTGCGCCGGGCGCGTGGATCGCGGTAGAGGTCAGTACCGTCGTCCCAGGTCGAACGATAGCTGACCGGCGAACGCAAGCGGGGCGTCACCGGGATAGGGTCGGCCTGCGTCCTCAGGCCGCTTCCCACCGGCGACAGCCGCGGGCCGGTGAGGACCTCCGCCGGGTCGTTGACGCAGCCGGCAAGCGACAGCAGCGACAGGATGAGGATCAGCTTCTTCATCTATTTGGTCTTTCCGTCATCGACGCGACGCATGCCGCCGAGCAGGTCGGCCAGATGCGCCGCGCGAGCCGTATCCATCTCGTTGAAGATCGCGCTGGAACTCCGCGGGCTGAGTTTCGCGAGCACGGCAGCGGCGGTCTCGTCCGCCATGCCGGCGATCTGGCTCGCGGCGGCGTCCGGCTTCATCTTCGAATAGATCTCGACGACGTTGGCTTCGGCCTTCTTCAGGAATTCGTCGCGCAGCGCCATCCACTGCTCGTATTCGGCGCGCTTGGCCTCGACCTCGGCGATCCGTTCGCGGAGCTGCGTTTCGGCCTTCTCCAACTCCTTCAACTGCCAGGCCAATCGCGCGTCGACGGCGGGATCGGCCACGTTGCTGCAGAACAGGGCGACCTCGTTATCCCCGGGCGCCGCCGCCGGAGTGGGCTTTGGCGGCGCCGTGACATTGCCGGGCTTGGCCGGCCGAGCGGGCGCAGTTGCAGGCGTTGGCGCGGCGGCACGTGCAGGTGTGGGCGTCTCGCCTCCCGGCACAGCGCCGGTGGTGGTGGGTCCGGAGTCCTCAGCCGCCCACGCCGTCGCCCGGATCGAAGCGTCAGCCGACGTCGACGAGGCTGACTTTGGCGGTCCGGGCGCGCGGGCTCGCGCGAACGACAGCAAATTGAGCGGCTTCGATGGCTTGGCTTCATCCAGCGCGAGCACGGGCGATGCGCTCGCGAGCGCGGAGGCCGCGATCAGGAGGAGAAGCTTGGCTCTATGATCCAGTTTCAGCATCGGGCCGTGCGCGATTCTCGGTCAAGACCTGAGCATTGAGCGACCAAGCTTGCACGACGCTTACGCATCATTGCACGATGACGTCAGCCTGGAGCGCGCCGGCCGTCTTGATCGCCTGGAGGATCGCGATGATGCCCGACGGTTTCAGGCCGATCTGATTCAGCCCGCGCACCAGGCGCTGCAGATCGACGCCGCTCAGGATCGCCACCTGCGATCCGGCCTCGTTGGCCTCGACGACGGTCTGGGGCACGACCACGGTCTGTCCCTGCCGCGAGAACGGCGCCGGCTGCGACACCACGGGAAGCTCGGTGACCCGGACCGTTAGATTGCCGTGCGTTACGGCGACCGTCGATATCCGCACGTCACGCCCGATCACCACGGTGCCGGTGCGTTCGTTGATGACCACCCGCGCCGGGGTATCCGGTTCGACCGTGAGTTCGCCGACTTCTGCCAGGAAGCGCACAGGTCCGACGTAGCGCGGCTTCGACAGCACGATGGTGCGATAGTCGCGCTCGAAGGCGATCTGCGAGCGATAGCGGCCGCCGGCGTAGCGATTGATGGCGTCGAGGATACGCGTCGCGGTGACGAAATCAGGGTTCTTGAGCTCCAGCACCAGGAACTCCATTTCGTGCAGGCTTCCCTGGACCTCGCGTTCGACCAGCGCGCCGTTCGGGATGCGGCCCGCGGTCGGCGTGCCCTGGCTGACGTTTTGCGCCTGTCCACCGACGCTGTAACCGGCAACGGTGACCCCGCCCTGGGCAACGGCATAGACGGCGCCATCCGCCGCGCGCAATGACGTCATCACCAGCGTTCCGCCGAGCAACGACGTCGCATCGCCGAGCGACGACACGGTGACGTCCATGCGCTCGCCGGGGCTGATCGAGGGCGGCAGGTCGGCCGTGACCATGACCGCCGCAACGTTGCGCGTGCGCAGCGTGGTCGGACGCGTGGGGTTATTGGTACTCGTGGTCTCATTCCTTACATTGATGCCCATGTTCTCGAGCATCGATTGCAGGGATTGTTCCGTGAAGGGGGCATTGCGGAGCGTATCGCCGGTGCCGTTGAGGCCGATGACGAGGCCGTAGCCGACAATCTGATTCTCGCGCAGGCCCTTGATATCAGCGATGTCCTTGATGCGGACGGCGGCCTGGGCGCTGGCGGCGGAAACGAGCAGGATGAACGCTAGCAGGAATCTGGTCATGACCCGTCCACGACCTTCACTGTGCCGTCCGCCTGGACGATGCCCCTGATGATGACGCCAGTGTCGGTGTTGCGCACTGGAATGAGCGCGCCGGCCGCACCCGACTGCATGGCCGAGCCGTAGGTGACGATCGAAAGGCCGCTGTCTTCCACCACGACCTTGACCATGGCGCCGCGGGCGATGGTCCAGGGATCTTCCACCGAATTGGACGGGATCGGCTGGCCCGGCAGCAAGGCGCGGCGTGCCATGCGGCCGACCAGCACCTGGCGCGCCTCGATGAACATGGCAACGCCGAGCACCGTCGGCGCGAAGCTCCGCTCCGTGATCATGTCGTCCCGGATCAACTCGCCGGCACGGATCGACACCGCGGGCACCGGAAGCCGCTTCTCCTCGGCCACGGCGACGCGCGCCGAGACCAGAACCAGCAGCACGACGACCAACCCGCGCACCATCAAGCCCACCCCGTTCAACATGGACACACCGAAACTAGCGACTGAGACCCTTCGAGACGGTCGAGGCCATTTCATCCGACGCCTGGATGACCTTGGCATTCATTTCGTAGGCGCGCTGCGCCGAGATCAACTCGGTGATTTCCTTGACGGGATCGACGTTCGAGGCTTCGAGATATTGCTGGTTGATCTTGCCGTAGCCGGCATCGCCCGGCAGGCCGACGACCGGCGTGCCGGACGCCGTGGTCTCGCGATAGAGATTGCTGCCGAGCGGCTCGAGGCCGGCCTCGTTGGCGAAATTGGCCAGGTTGAGTTGACCGATCTGGCGCGGGTTGATTTCCGTGTCCAGCTTGGCGAACACCTGCCCGGTCTGGTTGACCGTGACCTGAACCGTTCCCTGCGGCACGGTGATCGCGGGATCCAGCAGGTAACCGTCAATTGTCACGAGCTGGCCGTTGGCGTTGGTGTTGAACGAGCCGGCACGGGTGTACTGCACCTCGTTGTTCGGGCCGAGCACCTGGAACCAGCCGCGGCCGTTGATCGCGAGATCATAGGGGTTGCCGGTCTGCGTCAGCGCGCCCTGGATATGCAGCTTGCGGATCGCGGCCGACTTCACGCCGAGGCCGAGATTCGAGCCTTCGGGGATCGGCGAAGAACCGTTGGTGTTCGCGACACCCTGCATGCGATCCATCTGGTAGAACAGATCGGTGAACTCCGCGCGCGCACGCTTGTACGACGTCGAGTTGATGTTGGCGATGTTGTTCGCGATGACTTCGATGTTGGTCTGCTGGGCGTTCATGCCCGTGGCCGCAATGGCGAGCGATTTCACAGCTTCACTCCTTCAGATCAAATCGACATCCGAACGACTTCCTGGTAGGCCTGCACGACCTTGTCGCGAACCGCGACCGCCGTCTGCAGGGCCTGCTCGGCCGACATCAGCGCCTCCACGACGCGCCGGGTCGATTCCTTGCCCTGCATCGCCGAGATCGAGGCCGCTTCGCCGGCCTTCAGCGTGCCGATTGCGTCCGTCGTCACCTGCTTCATCACCGATTCGAATCCGACATCGTCCCCGGTCTGGATCGCGGTCGGCGCCGCGGGTCCGATGGCCTGCGTCTCGGTTGCGCGAGTGGCCGCATGACTTCCGGAAACCGCGGTGGATGAAATCGCTTCAAGCATTGTCAGCTCCTCAGCAGGTCGATGGTCATGCCGAGCATCGACCTCACCTGTTTCACGACCTGGAGATTGGCTTCATAGGACCGGTTGACTTCCCGCATGTCCGCCATCTCGATCATCATGTTGACGTTCGGCAGCTTGACGTAACCGGCCTTGTCGGCGGCCGGATGACCCGGGTCGTACTCGACGCGGTACGGCGTGGTATCGACCCCGATTTCCTTGACCTTCGACAGCTGCGCGCCGGAGGCACGGTCCAGCGCGGCATCGAACGTGATGGTCTTGCGCTGATACGGATCAGCACCGGCCGCACGCCCGGTTGACGTGGCGTTGGCCAGGTTTTCCGAGACGATGCGCATGCGCGTCGACTGCGATTCGAGCCCCGAGCTCGCGACCGTCAGTGACGTTTGCAGGGAATCCAGCATGTCAATTCACCTCAGGCCTTCGCACTCGACAGGACCATGCGGTGAAACGAACGCACGATCGCCGCGTTCATCGAGTAATCACGGTTGACGTCGCTGCCCTTGATCATCTCCTGCTCGAGGCTCACCGAGTTGCCGGAGTGAACCACTTCCCAGCTGTCCTTCTTCGCGGTCGCCCGCGTATCGGTCTCGGCCGGAGACAATTGCAGGTGCGAGGGCGACGTTGTCGCGAGCCTGACCGGCATGCCGTCGAGCACCTTGTTGAAGGGCTCGACGTCGCGCGCCTTGAAACCGGGCGTGTTGGCGTTGGCAACGTTGGTCGCGATGGTCGACTGGCGAAGCTCAAGGTAGCGCGCCTGCGACGATGCGAGTTCGAAGAGATAAAGCGGTCCCACGTCGGCCCCATTCTGATCCAATGGGGAGAAGCTTAGAGCTACAAGCTTTCGTCAGGCTGATGGAGCCGACGCCATCCTCGGAAATCTACTGAACCTTCTCGGTCTTCGGCGCTTGCTTCGACTGCAGGAAGTAGATGATCTCGGCGACGGGCCGGAAGAATTCGGCAGGAATGACTTGATCGACCTGCACCGCTTCGTAAAGCGCGCGCGCCAGCGCCTTGTTCTCGATCACCGGGATGCGATTCTGTTCGGCGACTTCACGGATCTTGAGCGCAATTACATCCATGCCCTTGGCGACGACGAGCGGAGCCGCGTTCTCCTCGCGCTTGTAGCGCAGCGCGATCGCAAAGTGCGTCGGATTTGCAATGACCAGCGTCGCGCGCGCGGCTGATGCGATCATGCGCTGACGCGAGCGGTCGCGCGCCAGCGAGCGCAGGCGCGCCTTGACCAGTGGATCGCCTTCGGCCTGCTTGTGTTCGTCCTTGATCTCCTGCTTCGTCATGCGCAGCTCGCGCCGCCAGTGAAAGCGCGACCAGGCGAGGTCGATCGCGACCAGCACGATCGTCGCGATGCAGATTGCCGAGACAATCCGCATGGCGATGTTGAGGATCATCTCCGGCAGCGCGACCGGATCGGTGTACATCGCCTCGAACGCCCTTGCCTCCGAGGAGCGCAGCACGACAACGACGACGGCCGTCACCGAGACGAGCTTGAACAGCGATTTTGCGAATTCCACCAGGCCTTGTGATCCGAACAGCCGGCTCCAGCCGCTCATCGGCGAGATTCGCGAGAGGTCCGGTTGAATGCGCTGCAGCACCATGCGCGGCGCGTTCTGCAGCAGCGAGGCCGCAAGGCCGAACACCATCATGATCACGATCAACGGCACCAGGAATCGCAGTGCCTGGAGCCCGATCACGGCAAGCAGGTTCTGCGCGTCAGCACCATTGTTGAGCGGGTATCCTTCGGGATCGTCGATCAGGCTCGTCAAGGTCGGCATCAATTGCTGCACGCCCTGAGCGATCAGGAAGGACATGATCACCATCAGCGCAGCCATCGAGGCAAAGATGGACGCCTCCCGAGAGACCGGGATTTTGCCCTGTTCGAGCGAATCTCGGACTTTCTTCTCGGTCGGCTCTTCTGTCCTGCTCTCCTTGTCGGATGTTTCTGCCATGCCCGTTCAGCGGTCAGCGGAAGACCAGCTCATCCTCCTGGTCGGGATTGAGCTCGATTTCGCCCTTCTCCGCGAGTTCGAGCGCGAGGTCGGTGATAACGCGGCGCGCTTCCAGCACGTCGCGCTGGTTCGACGGCTCGCCGATCGCGAGCTCGTGCTCGACGACGCGGCGCACGCGCGAGGCGACCGAGGACAGGATGGTCTCGCGAAAATGCTTGTCGGTGCCCTTGAGCGCGACGACGATGCGGTCGGTCGGCACCTGATCGAAGATCATGGTGCGTGCCTTCGGCGTCAGATGGATGACGTCATCGAACGTGAAGAGCAGTTCCTTCAGTACTTCGGCCGACTTCGGACGCTTCTCCGACAGGCTCTTGAGCATGTCCTCGATGTGGCCGCGCTCCATCTTGTTGATGATATCGGCGACGCGCGCGTAAGTATCTGCGCCGAGGTTGCGGGCGAAATTCAGCGTCAGGTCTTCGTGCAGGGTCTTCTCGAGGACTTTCATGGCGTCATCGACGATCGGCTTGAGGCTGAGCACGCGCCGCATCAGTTCATTGCGCAAGCTCGACGGCAACTGGCTCATCACCTTGGCAGCACAGGACGGCTTGACCTTGGACAGGATCAGCGCCGCGGTCTGCGGATGTTCCTTCGAGAGATACGTCGCCAGTGAGTTCTCGGACACCGACGAGACGCGGTCCCACACCGACCGGCTGGAATTTCCGAGCAGGTCCGACATGATCGCCGTAACCTGGTCGGCGGGGAGCACGTCGCCGAGCACGGCCTCCAGGCCACCGATGGTGCCGAGGATGTTGGCGCCCATCGAGAATTGCTGGGCGAACTCCTCGACGATTGCCTCGAGTTCCTGCGCCGTGATCGGACGCAGCTCGGCCGCGGCCTTGGTGACGATGCGGATGTCCTGCGGCTCGAACTGCGCGAGCACGCTCGCGGCTGCCTGACGGCCCATGGCCAGCAGGAGCGCCGCGACCTTTTCCGTTCCGCCCAGCGTGGCGACGCCGCGCTGCTTGATGGGAGCGACCTGTGCCGCCATTGTCAGTTGTCACCTTGCCCCAAGGGGCCAACGATCTCGGTGAGCGAGACGCCGAAGCGGGAGTTGTCCTCTTCGACCACGACCACTTCGCCGCGGGCGACGACCCGGCCGTTGACCACGACGTCAACAGGCTCGCCGACACGATGATCCAGCGGAACCACCGCGCCGCGGCCGAGCTTCATCAGGTTTGCGACCGGAATCGTCGCCGAGCCGAGCACGACCTGCATCGTGACGGGAATGCGCAGGATGGCATCGACATTGGCGAACTTGCCGGTCTCCTCGGCCGTGCGTGCGGCAATCTCCGCCAGCCGCTCCAGCGGCGATGCTTCACTGTGCCCTTCTTCGGGGGCGTGGGTGGCCGTGTCGAAGTCGTAGGATTGCGCCATTGGGTATCGCCTCTTGGTATTTCCACCGCCGGAACGCCGCGATGTTCCGGTGTATCTGGTTCGCCGTTACAGGCTTCAGTGCTTGTTCGCTTCGGAGCGGCCCAGAGCCGCGGCAGGCTGCAGCCCGTTGCGCGCATCGAGCGCGGCAATCGCCTCGTGAGCTTGATCAATCTTCGTGCTCAGCACGCTGGCGAGCCGTCCCAGATTGGCCGTAGAATCGTGCGCCGCGGTGATGACCGTATCGAAGGCACCAGCCGTCTCGTGGACGATGGTCGAGAACTCGCCCTGATAACTGCGCAACCGCGCCAATTCGCGGTGCATGCGCGTCACCCTCATGCTGGTGAACGCCAGTGCAATCAGCAGAACTGCATCAACGAGATAGGATATCATCGACGAACTCCCGTTTCTGATCGACGGGATCCGCCACCTGCATGGCGTAGTAGCCATCCAACTGGCCGATCTGGCACCAGAACAGCACCTGATTGTTGCTCTCGAGCCGCGCGAGCGTGCGCGGCGTGGCTTCGAGCTCGAGCACCTGCCCGACGCGGAATTTCACGACGTCATCGAGCGATATCATCTTCTCGTCGAGCACCGCGCTCAGCGTCACCTCGGTACGGTGAACCTCGCTCTCCATCTGCTCGCGCCAGCGCGGATCGGTCGTGCGGCCGTCACTGGCCGTGACGGTTGCAAGCTTCTGCCGCAGCGGATTGAGCGCGGAGTGCGGAATGATCAGGAACATCTGGCCACCGCGATAGAGCGCCTGCACCATCATGTTCGCGCAGATCGACATGTTGCTGGCACGCCCGATCGCCAGCGATGCCATCGCCGTCTCGACGCGCTCGACACGGAACGTGACGTTGGACGTGCCGGCGAAGGCACCCTGCAACGCTTTGGCGAACCGCTCGAACAGCGCCTGGACCAGGCGGATCTCGATGTTCGAGAAGGTGCGTTCGACATCGAGCGGCGGCTCGGCGCCGTCGGAGCCGAACATCGCCTCGACCATTGTGAACACGAAATCGCGGTCCAGCATGATGATGACGCGCGAGTCCCACTGCTCGGCATAGAGCACGGCGGCAACCGCGTTGCCCTCGTAATCCTTGATGATGTCGCCGAGCGGGTCGTTGGTGATGCCGTTGACCGAGAAATAGCAGGGCGTTCCGGCCATCGGCTGCAGGCTGTCGGTGCACGATGCCGCCATGCGATCGAAGATCACATTGAGCATCGGCATGCGTTCGATCGAGATGCCGGCGGCATCCAGCAGATAGTTCGGCAGCTGCTTCTTCTGATCCACGCCGATGTCGTCTTCCATCATCATGCGCGTGCAGCCTTCGGTTCAGCGTCGCTCACGACGGCCTTGGGGCCCGCGATGGTCTCGTTCTCGACGACGTCGATCGACGGCCGCTCGGTGCTCGCGATCATCTTGCGGCCATGCTCGACGGCAATCTGCGGCATGGCGCCGTTCATGAATGCCAGCAGCGTCTGCTTGACGATGATGTAGGGCCGGCATCGCTTCTCGCGGGTCATCTTGATCTTGATCGCGAATGGCGAAAGCACTCCGTAGGACAGAAAGATGCCGGCGAAGGTGCCGACCAGCGCCGCGCCGATGAAGCCGCCGAGCAGCTTCGGCGACTGGTCGAGCGCGCCCATGGCCTTGATGACGCCGAGCACGGCGGCGACGATGCCGAGCGCCGGAAGCGCCTCGGACACCACCACGATCGAGTTGTAGGGCGCCAGCTTGGCCTTCACGATGGTGTGGATTTCCTCGTCCATCAGCGCTTCGATCTCGTGCGTTCGCGCATTGCCCATGATGATGAGGCGAACATAATCGCAGATGAACTGGAGCAGCGGCGGGTCGCCGAGCACGCTCGGGAATGCCTTGAATATCTCTGAGGAGGCGGGGTCGTCGATGTGAGCCTCGACCTCGTTGCGGCCCTTGCCGCGCAATTCGCGCATCAGGGAATGCAGCGCTCCGAGCAGGTCGAGGTAATAGCGTTCACCCGGCACCGCGCCGGTGATGGCCTGCATGCAGGCGACCCCGGTGTCGACGACGGTCTTCCACGGGTTGGCCACGATGAAGGTGCCGACCGCGGTGCCCATGATGATCACGAATTCCCAAGGCTGCATGAGCACGGCCAGATGGCCGCCCATGGCGGCAAATCCGCCGAGCAGCGCCGCGACCGTGATGAAAATCCCCACGAAACTGCCCAACACACCGCTCCATCGCCAACCCCACCGCGAATATCTAGTCGCCGACGCTTGCGCGAAGCTGGCTTCGACCTCGTCAGCTTCGCGCAAGCAATTCGCGGCAGCTTGCGACCATGCCGCAGAAGCGGCCAGAGAGGCGCGCCCCATGCTATCCACGATCGCGGACTACACCAGACTGACCAAGGACATGGGCAAGTCGCTGACGCAGGTCGCGACACAGCCGGATGTCAGCCGCGACACCGATTACTTCCTGAGCCACATCGGCAACGTGAAGACGATCGACGATTTCCTGAAAGACTACCGCCTCTACTCCTACGCGATGAAGGCCTATGGCCTCAGCGACATGACCTACGCCAAGGCGTTCATGCGCAAGGTGCTGACCGAGGGGATCACGGACAAGGACGCCTTCGCCAACAAGCTGACCGACACCCGCTACCGGCAATTCGCCGCCGCCTTCAATTTTGCCGGGCTCGGCGACCAGGCAACCCAGACCGCCGCGGCGACCACCGGCACGGCGACCCAGTACGTCACCCAGACGATGGAGGAGAACGCCGGCGACCAGAATGAAGGTCTGCGGCTGGCGCTCTATTTCACCCGCAAGGCCTCCACCGTCTCCACCTCCTACCAGATCCTCGCCGACAAGGCGCTGACCCAGGTGGTCCAGACCGCGCTCGGCCTGCCCTCCACCATCAGCGCGGCGAACATCGACGCCCAGGCCAAGCTGATCTCGAGCAAGATCGACCTCACCGACTTCCAGGACCCGGCCAAGGTCACCAAATTCGTGCAGCGCTTTGCCGCGATGTGGGACGCCATGCAGGCCCAGGACGACATCAACAACGGCAATTCGACCAATTCCGCGCTGGTGCTGATCGGCGGCGCGTCGTCGTCGTTCGGCATGGACACCGACATGCTGACCAAGCTTCAGTCCATCCGGTTCGGGAAGTAGATCATGCAATCGGCTCTCTATGTGGGACTGTCGGCGCAGGTTGCGCTGGAGAAGCGTCTCCAGACCATCGCCAACAACGTCGCCAACGTGAACACGGCGGCGTTCCGCACCGACGTCGTCAAGTTCGAGACCATCCTGTCCAAGGCGGGGGCCAACCCGGTTGCGTTCTCGTCGCCTGGCGACAACATCATCTCGCGCGAGATGGGCAGCATCACCGAGAGCGGCAACCCCCTCGACGTCGCCGTGGTCGGACAGGGCTGGATCGCCTTCGCCGGCCCGAACGGCACGGTCTATACCCGTGACGGCCGCCTCCAGATCGCCGCCAATGGCGACCTCCAGACCGTGTCCGGCTTCCCCGTCGTCGACGCCGGCGGCGCGCAGATCACGCTCGACCCCAATGGCGGCCCGGTTGCGATCGCGCGCAGCGGCGCCATCACCCAGGACAACAACGAGATCGGCACGATCGGCCTGTTCGACATTCCCGCCGACGCCAATCTCGAGCGCTACGGCAATTCCGGCGTCACGCCCGACCGGCCCGCGACCGCCATCGCCGACTTCTCGCGCAACGGCTTCAAGCAGGGCTATGTCGAAGGCTCCGGCGCCAATCCGATGATGGAATTGACCAAGTTGATCGCGGCCTCGCGTGCCTTCGACGGAACCAATTCGATGATCGAGGGCACCGAAGGCTCGCTTCAGAACGCAATCCGCACGCTGGGCGAGCCCGGCAAGTAGGCATCAGAGTTTGCGCCCCGCGCGCATTGAGGGTGGACGGTTTCCTTGAACGCTCTTCGGCAACTCGAATGGGCGCTGCTGGAGCTTCAGCAGAGCACTCCCCTGGCCAGCGTCAGCGGCGCGATCTCCGAGATCGCGCCGACGCATTTCCGCGTCTCCGGCCTGTCGCGCTTCGTCAGGCTCGGCGAGCTGATCGGCGTCAATACCGGCGGCAAGCCGCAGATCGGCGAGGTGGTGCGGATCGATAGCGAGGGCATCATCGCCAAACCGTTCGACCGCCAGTTCGGCGGCGGTCTCGGCTCCGTCGCATACCGGATGCCGCCTTTGTCCTTCGCGCCTGACCCGAGCTGGAAGGGCCGCGTCATCAACGCGCTCGGCGCGCCCCTGGACGGACAGGGGCCGCTGACGCCGGGCTCGCGCACGGTTTCGGCGGAAGCCGAGGCGCCGTCGGCCATGAAGCGCGCACGGGTGCACAAGCCGCTGCGCACCGGGGTGCGCGTCATCGACCTGTTCGCCCCGATCTGTGCCGGCCAACGCGTCGGCATCTTTGCCGGCTCCGGCGTCGGCAAGTCGACGCTGCTGGCGATGCTCGCGCGCAGCCAGGGCTTTGACACCGTCGTGCTGGCGCTCGTCGGCGAGCGCGGCCGCGAGGTGCGCGAATTCATAGAGGACGTGCTCGGCGCCAACCGCAGCCGCGCCGTCACCATCGTATCAACCGGAGATGAGAGTCCGATGATGCGACGGCTGGCGCCAAAGACCGCAATGGCAGTGGCGGAATATTTCCGCGACCGCGGCGAATCGGTCCTGCTCGTGGTCGATTCGATCACTCGTTTCGCCCACGCCGCACGCGAGGTTGCGCTCGCCGCCGGCGAGCCCGCGGTCGCGCGCGGCTACGCGCCGACGGTCTTCACCGACCTGCCGCGCCTGCTGGAGCGCGCCGGCCCCGGCGAAGAGGGATCCGGTACCATCACCGGCATCTTCTCCGTGCTGGTCGACGGCGACGACCACAACGAACCGATCGCCGACACCATCCGCAGCACGCTCGATGGCCATATCGTGCTCTCCCGGCATATCGCGGACCAGGCGCGCTATCCGGCCGTGGACGTTCTGGCCTCGGTCTCCCGCCTCGCCCACAATGTCTGGGACCCCGAAGAGCGCGAATTGGTGAGCAAGCTCCGCACCATGATCGCCAAATACGAGGACACGCGTGATCTCCGCCTGATGGGCGGTTATCAGGCGGGACGTGATTCGGGGCTGGATCAGGCGGTCGACATGGTGCCGCGCATCTATAACGCGATGCGGCAAGACGCCTCAGCCGGACCCAGCGCCGATCCGTTCCGCGAGCTGCGGGACATGCTCAAGGGCGAATAGCCGAGCGTTGCTTTACGGATTCGGTTGCGCGTTTGGCGCGCACCGTCGGCGCGCCACCTTCGTAACACAGTCGAACAGCAAGCGGTCGCGCCGGCGGCGCGCGTGCGGTGCACGGCCGGCCGCATTTCGTCGTGCGCGTCTCAACCGTTCGGGGGAGGACCACCGTGTCAGGTGAAAGCGACTCGGACGATCGCGTTGGCATACCAATTACCACAACAACCGCTACGTGCAATCCTTACGAGTTCCCTTGGCGATTCCTGGGCGGATCGTACAAGTTGTGGATGATGCGCCGATACGCGCCGCCGCCGTGCACAAGCTTCCATCAATTTGCATCAAGGTCATACAGCGGCATGATTGCAATCAATCCGCAGCATAGTCGTGCGCAAATGGCTTGTTACACAGCGTATAACGATCACCATCATGTGTTCTCGACGAGCGGGATTGTCTTGAACGTTACAATTGCCTCGAACGACATTCGGTCTCGAAGAGTGTCTCTACTTGATTTTGTTGAGAAGCTCATTCATCGTTTCGATGGAACATAAGAAACGTCTGCGTGTGACTTGAACTTCAGGGGCTACGGTTGAACAATTCCGATCCATCGTCCGCCAGTGACGGCAACTCGGACTCTCGTTCGACATCGCCACGATTGGCATGCCATCGACGACACCGCTTCTCGCGACACGACTTGTCTTCGCGAAGCGATCTGCAGCGCTCATCAGTCCGGATCGAGCGCCGGACAATCGATGTTGTCGCGCGAACGCCGGTCGCGGCGTACATGCCTGACGTTGTGGACAAGGCGGACTCTCGTGAAGCACGTGTGCATGACGGCGGAAGGCGGCTCCGGGGCGCCGCAGACGTGACTCCCGGGGCGAGGTAGGAATTCATGCCGTTGGCACGCGAGGCAGTCGAGCTGCTGGTTCAGGCGGCGAGAGCCTGGTATTTTGAAGGCAATCAACACGGGTTGCGCGACCGGGAATGGATGGCACTGCGCTTTCTCGGCCGCGCCAACCGGTTCTCGCGCACCCCGTCCGCACTCGCCGGCTTCATCGGCGCAACAAGGGCGACCGCGTCGCAGATCGTGAAGACGCTCGAGAGCAAATCGTTCCTCGTGCGCAAGCCGTCGCATGAAGACAAGCGCTCCGTCGTGCTGCACGTCACGCCGCAAGGCGAGAAGTGCCTCGGCCAGCATGATCCGATCAATCACGTGGTCAATGCCGTCACCTCGCTCGGCACCGACGAATGCGTCCGGCTGCGCGACTCGCTACGCGAGATCCTCAATCACCTCGACGCTGCCAATCAGCGGCTCGACGCCAGCATCTGCCGCGACTGCATGTTCCTCGCCGAGCGTGGCCCCGGCACCGGCAAGGGCCGTACGAGCGTTGAGTTCATGTGCCGGCTGTACCGCGCTCCTGTTTCCCTCGAGGAGACCGAGTTGCTCTGCACCAGCTTCGAACGCACCCGCGACCGCCCGAAGATCGAGGAGCATCTCGATCGCGCGCGTGTAGCGAGCCAGGAGCGCGCGGGCTGAGGTCTTGCGCGCACGTTGCGCGCGATCAATCTCATTGCAGGACATAACGTCTTTATCGCGCATTGAGACGCATTGCGCTGTGTCCGCGGCACCATAATGACGTGTGGCGTGCGCTCCCTCTTCCTCGTCATTGCGAGCGTAGCGAAGCAATCCAGGATTGTCTCCACGGAAAGACTCTGGATTGCTTCGCTACGCTCGCAATGACGGAGTATGAGGCGGCCGCATCGCTCATCAACAACCGGAGTCGATCCCCGCAAAGGCGGGGAATCCAGTACGCCGCGGATTCTCGATTCAATCATGATCGTCTCTGGAATACTGGATCGCCCGATCGAGTGGGGCGATGACAGCGCACGTCAATCGCAGACACACCTTCGCAGCCTCGCGGCGCGTTTCGCCCGAGCTTTGACTGATGGCTCTGCCCTGAGATCCAAGAGGGCGCAGGGAAGGCCGGGTGCCGACCTCGCACCCACGGTCCGCTGCGCGAAGATGTAGCGCAAAAAGACCGCACAGCAGCATAGAGGTGGTGCCGATCACTCGGCCTTCCCTGCGCGATGGTTGGACGGCTTATGCCGTGCTCTCCCGGGAGCCGACCTTTCCTGATGGTCTCCCTCACCCCGCGAATTGACGATGCCGTCTGCCCGGTTGGGCTCGCGCACATCTCCGCGACAGGCTTGACCGTAGCAACGACGGCCAGGACC
>Ga0207426_1000505_pt1 | contig 57583 bp, 53 predicted proteins | sample AraplaMF_Cvi_mMS_FD_184265 | JGI IMG/M metagenome (GOLD analysis project Ga0207426, IMG submission 184265) | Arabidopsis root microbial communities from the University of North Carolina, USA - plate scrape MF_Cvi_mMS (SPAdes) (version 2) | ecosystem: Host-associated > Plants > Roots > Endosphere...
GCTCCTTCCTGCGGCTTCCGCTCGGAGCCCGCATTGGTCATGACAGTGTAGAAGATCCAGCAGACGATCAGGATGATGAGGTTATAGACCAGCGAAAGCGCAGCCGCCTTGCCGAGGTCGAACTGGCCGAGCGCGATCTTGACCAATTCGATCGACACGAAGGTGGTCGAGTTTCCGGGGCCCCCGCCGGTGACGACGAACGGCTCGGTGTAGATCATGAAACTGTCCATGAAGCGCAGCAGCACCGCGATCAGCAGCACGCGGTTCATCTTCGGCAGCTGGATCGCCTTGAACACGGCCCAGCGCGAGGCGCCGTCGATTTGGGCCGCCTGGTAATAAGCCTCGGGAATCGACTTCAGGCCGGCATAGCAGAGCAGCGCGACGAGGCTGGTCCAGTGCCAGACGTCCATCACGATGACGGTGACCCAGGCATCGATCTCGTTGGAGACGTAATTGTAATCGATGCCGATGGCATTGAGGACGTAGCCGAGCAATCCGATGTCGGGCCGGCCGAAGATCTGCCAGATCGTGCCGACGACGTTCCACGGAATCAGCAGCGGCAGCGCGAGGATGACGAGGCAGGCCGCCACGGTCCAGCCCTGGCGCGGCATCGACAACGCGATGACAATGCCGAGCGGCACCTCGATCGCGAGGATCACCAGCGAGAAGAACAGATTGCGGCCGAGCGAGGCGAGGAAGCGGCCGCCGAGATCGGTCGAGGGATCGAGCAGCTCCTTGAACCAGCCGACGCCATTCCAGAAGAACTGGTTGTTGCCGAACGTGTCCTGCATCGAATAGTTCACCACCGTCATCAGCGGCAGCACCGCCGAGAAGGCGACGACCAGGAACACCGGCAGCACCAGGAACCAGGCTTTTTGGTTGACGGTCTTGTCCATCAGGCGGCTCCCTCCACCAGAAGGCTGTCGGCATAGACGTGAACATGCGACGGGTCGAACTTCAGCCCGGCCGTGCCATCGGATGGCGTAAAGCCGGCCGGCGCGCGCGCCGCGAGCTTGGCCTCGCCAAGGCGGGTCCGCGCGAAACGGATGCGGCCGAGATCGTCGATCCGCTCGATCCTGGCGGTGAGCAGGCCGGGCCCGGGCGCGACGGCCTCGACGAACTCCGGACGGACGCCGATCTCGATCTTGGCACCGGCCGGAATGTTGTCGTAGCTGCGGTTGAGCGCAATGACGTGGCCGTCGATCCGCGCCTCGCGCCCCTTCACCTCCGCCGGCAGGATGTTCATGCCCGGCGAGCCGATGAAATAGCCGACGAAGGTATGCGCCGGCTTGTCGAACAGCTCGGCGGGCGTGCCGCTCTGCACCACGCGGCCGTCATGCATGACGACGACGGTGTCGGCGAAGGTCAGCGCCTCGGTCTGGTCGTGGGTGACGTAGATCATCGTGAGGTCGAGCTCGCGATGCAGCGCCTTCAGCTTGGAGCGGAGCTGCCATTTCAGCTCGGGATCGATCACCGTCAGCGGCTCATCGAACAGCACGGCGGCGACGTCATTGCGCACGAGGCCGCGGCCGAGCGAGATCTTCTGCTTGGCGTCGGCCGTGAGGCGTGTCGCCTTGCGGTTGAGATAGGGTTCGAGGTCGAGCAGGCGGCCGATCTCGGCGACGCGCCGGTCGATATCAGCCTTCGGCACCCCGCGGTTCTTCAGCGGAAACGCCAGGTTCTCCCCCACCGTCATGGTGTCGTAGATCACCGGAAACTGGAACACCTGGGCGATGTTGCGCTTCTGGGTTGACAGCAGTGTGATGTCGACGCCGTCGAACAGGATTTTCCCCCGCGACGGCGTGATGATGCCGGAGATGACGTTGAGCAGCGTGGTCTTGCCGCAGCCGCTTGGACCGAGCAGCGCATAGGCGCCGCCCTGCCGCCAGGTCATCGTGACAGGCTTCAGCGCAAAGCTCTCCTGCGGCGCAGCATTGCCGCCGTAGGAATGGGCGAGATCGACGAGGTCAATGCGGGCCATGGCGCATCTCCCTCAGGAAGCCGGTGCAGCGACCAGGCGGTCGGCCGCATCGAACACGAAGACATCGTTGGGATCGAGCACGGCGTCGATGGTCTGGCCGGGCTCGAATTCGTGCACGCCGTGCAGCACCGCAACCCAGTTCGATCCGTCGCGGGTCAAATGCACGAAGCTCTCCGAACCGGTGATCTCGGTCACCGTGACAGTGGCATGGAAGGCGTGGCGGTTGGCCTCGCCATTGGCGAGCGCAAGCTGATGGGCACGGAAGCCGACGCGATAGGCGCCGTCGGCCAGCGACGAATAGAGGCCCGAGGCCGGCGAGGACGCACCACCGGCATAGGCGACGTGCCCGTTCTTCTTCTCGATGCCGACGAGGTTGAGCGGCGGATCGGAGAAGACCTGCGCGACCCGCAAGGTCTGCGGCCGGCGGTAGACATTGGCGGTCTCGCCCATCTGCAGCGCCTGGCCTTCCCACATGCAGACCGTGTTGCCGCCGAGCAGCAGCGCCTCGGTCGGCTCGGTGGTGGCATAGACGAAGATCGCGCCGGAGGCCTCGAAGATGCGCGGCAGCTCGGCACGCAGCTCCTCGCGCAGCTTGTAGTCGAGATTGGCGAGCGGCTCGTCGAGCAGCACGAGATCGGCGCCCTTGACCAGCGCGCGGGCGATCGCGGTGCGCTGCTGCTGGCCGCCGGAAAGCTGGAGCGGCGTGCGCTTCAGGAACGGCTCGAGCCGCAGCAGCTTTGCCGCTTCCGCAACCCGGGTCGCGATCTCCTCGCGCGGCTCGCCCTGCACGCGCAGGGGCGAGGCGATGTTCTCGTAGACCGTCAGCGAGGGATAATTGATGAACTGCTGATAGACCATGGCGACCGAACGCTGGCGCACGTCGGCGCCGGTGACGTCCTTGCCATTGACCAGGACCTTGCCCGTGGTCGGCTTGTCGAGGCCGGCGAGCAGCCGCATGATCGAGGTCTTGCCCGACAGCGTCGGCCCCAGCAGCACGTTGAGCGTGCCGCTCTCGAGAGTCAGCGAGACGTCGCGGATGTGTGGAACTCCCTCGACGGTCCGGGTCACGTGATCGAGTGTCACGCTCATGAGCGTCCTCCCGCTTCCAGCAGGGGAGTTTGCGGCAGGGCGTGGGTCCTGATCCAGTCGTCCAGGGCAGCAATCTCGTCGGCAGATAGTCGCAGGCCGAGCTTGGAGCGGCGCCAGACGACGTCCTCCGCGGTGACGGCCCATTCATTGGCCATGAGGTAGCGGACCTCGCGCTCGGTCAACGTCGCGCCGAAGGCCTGGCCGAGATCGGCGGCCGATTTGGCGTCGCCGAGCAGCTTGATGGCGCGGGTGCCGTAGGCGCGCGCGAGACGGCGCGCGTGCTCATGGCTGAGGAAGGGATAGCCGCGCTGGAGTTCGGCGATCAGGCCGTCGATATCGGACACGTTCATGTCGCCGCCCGGCAACGGCCATTTGCCGGTCCACCCCTCGCGCGCCTTGGCACTGCGAAGATAGGGCGCGAGCCGCTCCAGCGCCTCTTCGGCGAGCCGGCGATAGGTCGTGATCTTGCCGCCATAGATCGACAGCAGCGGCACGCCGCCGGGCGTGTCGAGCTCGAACACGTAGTCGCGCGTCGCGGCCTTGGCCTCGCTGGCGCCGTCGTCATAGAGCGGTCGCACACCGGAATAGGTCCAGACCACGTCCTGCGGGGTCACGGGCTTTGCCAGATATTCGCTCGCCGCGGTGCAGAGATACTGGATCTCCTCGGCCGTCGCCTTCACCTTGGCGGGATCACCGTCGTAGTCGCGATCGGTGGTGCCGATCAGCGTGAAATCGTCCTGGTACGGGATCACGAAGATGATGCGGCCGTCGGCATTCTGGAACATGTAGGCGCGGTCGTGGTCGTAGAGCTTCTTGACCACGATGTGCGAGCCCTGCACCAGGCGCACCTTGGCTTTCGCGTTGACGCCGGCGCCGCGGCCGAGCACGTCCTCGACCCAGGGGCCGCCGGCATTGACCAGGGCCTTCGCCTTGATCGAGGAACGCTCGCCGGTCAGCGTGTTGACCATGCTGACGGTCCAGACGCCGTCGGATTGCTTGATATCGGTCGCGCGGGTACGGGTGCGGATCTCGGCGCCCTTGTCGGCGGCATCGCGCGCGTTGAGCACGACGAGACGGGCATCGTCGACGAAGCAGTCGGAATATTCGAACGCGCGGTCGTAGCGATTCGGGATCAGCGGCTTGCCGACCTCATCCCGCTTGAGATCGACCGAGCGCGTCGCGGGCAAGAGATGGCGGCCGCCGATGTGGTCATAGAGGAAGAGGCCGAGGCGCAGCAGCCAGGCCGGGCGCAGGCCGGCGTGATGCGGCAGAACGAAACGCAGGGGGCGGATGATGTGGGGCGCGATGCCCCAGAGAATCTCGCGCTCGATCAGCGCCTCGCGGACCAGCCGAAACTCGTAATATTCGAGATAGCGCAGGCCGCCATGCACCAGCTTGGTCGACCAGGACGAGGTCCCGCTCGCCAGATCGTTCATTTCGCACAGGAAAACCGTGTTGCCGCGGCCCACCGCATCGCGCGCGATGCCGCAGCCGTTAACACCGCCTCCAATGATGGCGAGATCGAAAATACGCTCCAACAGACGCATCCCCCGGCGACCGCTCGTTCCTTCGAGCGGCTACTTTCGCTTTTGATTAGATCACACCGAAAAACGAAAGCAAGATGAAAGAGAGGCGAAAGGAAGTGAAAGCGGAACTTTTTCGACGCCAATTCGGCGGGAAAATCGGCAGGAGAACGGGCGAATTCGGAGGCAGATGAGCCGATTGAGCAGCACGACTCGCGGCATAGGCGCCAGCGACCTTGAATGTAGCAACATATCTACATATAATTTTTGATGGGATTGCGACGACGAGGACGCGCTGACAATGGTGACCACCCTGACCAGCCGGGAATTCAACCAGGATACCAGCGGCGCCAAGAAGGCGGCCTCGCAGGGCCCCGTCTTCATTACGGATCGCGGCCGTCCGGCCCATGTCCTGCTGACGATCGAGGACTATCTACGCCTGAGCGGTGGACACATGAGCCTTGCCGAAGCTCTGGCGCAAACGAACACGGACTTTGATTTCGAACCGCCTCGAATCGATGGCGGCATCTCCAGGCCCGCCGATCTCGACTGATGTTCCTGCTGGACACCAATGTCATTTCCGAACTGAGGCGACCGGACAAGGCTGATCGCAATGTGCTCGCCTGGGCCAATGCTGTGCCTGCGGCGAATTTTTTCATGTCCGTCATCTCGATTCTTGAAATTGAACTTGGCGCGCGCTTGATCGAGCGCAAAGACGCGGCGCAAGGTGCCGTCCTGCGCGCCTGGATCAACGATCACGTTCTACCCCGCTTCGACGGGCGCATCCTCGCTATCGACACGCCCGTGGCGCAGCGCTGCGCGCAGCTTCACGTTCCCAATCCGCGGGCTGAACGCGACGCCCTGATCGCCGCAACCGCGCTTGTTCACGGCCTGACGGTTGTTACGCGCAATGTCGGGGATTTCGAAGCGACGGGCGTCCCGCTGCTCAATCCGTGGGACCGCGCCTAGCGTCCTATCTCAACCGCACGACCGGTGCGGCTTCGGGCGCGGCGTCGTGGGCATCGGCCGGTGCATCATCGATGTCCGCGCCCTTCGGCATCGCTTCCACCACCTCGATGCCCTTGCTGTGGCAGATGGTGGCGAGGCGCTCGGGGAGCTCCTGGTCCGTCACGAAAGTCTGGATCTGGGTGATGTGGGCGATGCGCACCGGCGCGCTGCGGCGGAGTTTTGTGGAATCGGCAACCAGCATGACGCTGCGGGCATTGGCAATGATGGCCTGCGCCACCTGCACCTCGCGATAGTCGAAGTCGAGCAAAGCGCCCTCCTCGTCGATCGCGGACGCGCCGATGATGGCGTAGTCGACCTTGAACTGGCCGATCAGCTGCGTCGCCGTCGAGCCCACCACGGCGCCGTCAGCGCGCCGCACCGTGCCGCCGGCCACCACCACCTCGATGCGGGGATGGCGGTACAGCAGCATCGCGACATTGAGGTTGTTGGTGATGACGAGCAGATCCTCATGCGAGGTCAGCGCGCTCGCGACCTCCTCGGTCGTGGTGCCGATGTTGATAAAGAGCGAGCAGCCGTTCGGGATCAGCGAGGCCGCCGCGGCGCCAATCGCCTTCTTCTCGTCGGCAGCGACGAAGCGGCGCGCCTCATAGGCGAGGTTTTCCACGCCGGAAGCGATGATGGCGCCGCCATGGATGCGGGTCAGCGATCTCCGCTCGCAGAGATCGTTGAGGTCCTTGCGGATGGTCTGCGCCGAGACCTCGAACCGGCGCGCGAGCTCCTCGACCATGACGCGGCCGGAGGCGCGCGCGATGTTGAGGATTTCGGCTTGGCGGTGGGTCAATCCGGTCACGGCAGCGGCCTCAAGTCAGGATGATGCATGGTGCGGCGGATCGCGGCTTCGGTCAATGCGGGCGCCGATCACGGTTAACGACAGCGCTCAGCACGCCATATCCTACCAAGTCATGACGCGCGCCAGATGCGCGAGCAGCTGCGGATCGTCGAAGGCGCTCGCGGAGGCGACTGCGCCTGATGCAACCAGGTCAGCATGGCTGAGGCTGGTGCGGATGCCGATGGTCGGAATGCCGGCCGCCGTGGCGGACTGCACGCCGGTGCGGGAATCCTCGAAGGCGACCGAGGTCTCCGGCTGCGCCCCGACGAAACGCAGCCCCTCCTGATAGGGCAGCGGATGCGGCTTACCATGCGGCAGCTCGGCGCCGATCACGAGCGCCTTGAAACGGTGGGTGATGCCGAGGCCGGACAGCAGCAGTTCGGCGTTGAGACGTGGCGCGTTGGTGACGGCAACCATGGGAATGCCGGCGCCGTCGGCCCGGTCGAGCAGCGCCATCAGGCCCGGCAGCGGCGCGATCTGCCCGGCCACCAGCGTGCGGAAGACCACCTCCTTCTCATCGAGGATCAGGGCGCGCCGTTCCGGCGCCTCGTGAGGCAGAAAGCGCTCGCCGATCGCGACATTGGCGAAGCCTTGCAGCTCCCTGGAGAAGCGCGCGTGGTCGAAGACATGGCCGTGCGGGCCGAGCACCTGGTTGAAGGCCTTCAAGTGCAACGGGTCGGTGTCGGCAAGCGTGCCGTCGATGTCGAACAGCAACGCCCTGCCCGTCGCATCGTGTCTGGCCTCGATCATTTCCGTACTTTCCCAAATGCGCCGCGCATCGATGCGCGAGACGTATCAATACGACCCCGATCGCGCAATGACGCATCCACATGGCCGCAATGCGACACTCGACAAAGTCGCGCGCGGCTGCAACACTTGGGTCAAGATCAAAAAGGAGGAAACGATGACGATCAACCGACGCGATCTGGCTCTCTCGACTCTCGCCGTCTCGGCGCTCGCGCTCACCACACCGGTGCTGGCGGCCTCGGCCGACGACGAGGCCGTGGCGAAGAAGGTCGAGGCCTTCCGCCTCGCCCAGATCGCGGCCGACCCGAAGGCGCTCGGCGCGCTGTGCTGGGACGATCTCAGCTACAGCCATTCCAGCGGCAAGGTCGAGGACAAGGCGACCTTCATCGCCAACGCCACCGACGGCAAATCGAAATTCCTGTCGATCGAGTACAAGGACCCGACCATCAAGGTCGTGGGCCCCACCGCGATCGTCCGCTTCCACTGGCTGGGCGAGCAGGAGATGGCGGCCGATGGGAAAAAAGTGTCGACCAACCTTCACATCCTGATGAACTGGCAGAAGCAGGGCGACGAGTGGAAGCTGTTGTCGCGCGCCGCGACCAAATTGTGATGTGACTATTCACCCTCTCCCCTCATATCCGCCGAAGCCTCGGCGAAGGCGGATGTGGGAGAGGGTGGCATAGGTGGCTTCGGCTGCCGTTCTTAAGAACGCCGAAGCTTTGCTTCGGCGTTTTCTTGGGAACGACCGCCCGAGGCGGCCGGCCGATGCCACCTTCTCCCACGAGAGGAGAAGGAAAGTGCAGCGGCATCAAGGGCGGCAAAAAATTCCGACCACGCGCTGTGCAACAGCGGGCGCAAAATCAAGAACGGAGAATACGATGACATTGAATCGCGATCATGCTGCCGCGGCGGACCACGAGGCGGTGGCAAGGAACGTCGAGGCATTTCGCCTCGCCCAGATCGCGGCCGATCCGAAGGCGCTTACTGCGTTGTGCGCGGATGATCTGAGTTACAGCCACTCCAACGGCTTCCTGGAGGACAAGGCGGCCTTCGTCGCCAACGCCACCGACGGCAAGACGGAGTTCCTGTCGATCACGTACAAGGACCCGACCATCAAGATCGTCGGCCCCGCCGCGATCGTGCGCTTCCACTGGCTGGCCGAGATGATGACCGGCGGACAGAAAGTGGCAAACAGCCTTTACATCCTGATGAACTGGCAGAAGCAGGGCGACGATTGGAAGCTGTTGTCGCGCTCCGCGACAAAAATGTGATGGTGCTCTTACCCTCTCCCCCCGTGGGAGAGGGTGGCTCGCCACGATAGTGGCGAGACGGGTGAGGGGTATCTATCCTCACGAGCGATTTTGCGCGTGGAGAGATACCCCTCATCCGGCACGCACTACGTGCGCGCCACCTTCTCCCACAAGGGGAGAAGGAAAGTGCAGCGGCATCAAGGGCTGCAAAAATTTCCGACCGCGCTCTGCGCATCGGAAACCACGACGGCAGGCGCTTACGCCGCTTCCTTCACGTCGCCGTTAACCAGCTTGCGTGCAGCACGCTCGGCTTCGCGGGCGTTGCGGAAAAGCTGGCCTTCGAGGCGGTTGAACTGGTTGGACGAGGCGAAGAAGCAGTAGCCACCCTGGCCGCGAACGACGATGCCCGCGGTCTGCGAGTTGACTTCGATGATGTAGCTGTCCGGCATGCCCGTAGATTCCTCAATGCGGGCAGATAACGGCATCTCTGCCCTTTGGTTCCTAGGGCAAATCAACCGGTTTCCACCCCGAATCGACACGCAATTGAGTACGCCGGGACCTCATCCGTTTTATGACTTGTTGTTGGCGAAGCCGCGACGCGTTGACTCATCAGCGCCGCGTTTGGCGTGCTGCAACTCTTTGTGAGATGGGACGCAAAGCCGCGCGCGATTACGTCGCGATCGGCGTATCGGTCGAGCGGACTTCCTGCGGCCGGCCGTGCTCGTCAATCGACACATAGGTAAAATTGCCGTCGGTGACGAGGAACGGATGCTCCTCCCCGCGCCGCAGCGCCCAGGCCTCAAGATGCACGGTCATCGACGTGCGGCCGACGCGGACGAGGTTGGCATAGACCGAGACGAGATCGCCGACATAGACGGCCTTGCGAAAGTTCATCGCCTCGATCGCGACGGTCACGGTGCGCGACTTCGCGACCTTCGAGGCGAATACGCCGCCGCCGACGTCCATCTGGCTGAGCAACCAGCCGCCGAAAATGTCGCCATTGGCGTTGGTGTCGGCGGGCATCGCCAGCGTGCGGATGCAGAGATCGCCGCGCGGCGCGCTGTCGGACTTATCGGTCATGCGTCTCTCACTTGAAATTGTCCCAGCCCGGATCGGGCGCGAAGCGCTCGCCGAATCGCTCAGTCAGCGCGCGCAGGGTGGATACAATGTTTTCCACGCCGCGCGTGCGCGCATAATTCAGCGGACCGCCGCGGAACGGTGCATAACCCGTGCCGAAGATCATGGCGCCGTCGACCGTATCAGGGTCGTCGACGATGCCTTCGCGAAGGGCTGCGACGCAGACGTTGGACATCGGCAGCACGAGGCGGTCGATCATCTGGTCGGTGACGCGCGGACCGGTCTCCGGCAACGGCGCCTTCTCCGCCTTGCCGTCCTTCCAGGTGTAAAAGCCCTTGCCGGTCTTGCGGCCGAGCTCGCCCTTGGCGACCTTGTCGCGCAGCCAGGCCGGCGTCGGCGGCAGGAGGTCGCCGAACTTGCTGCGCAGCATGTCGCCGACGTCGAGGCAGATGTCGAGGCCGACCTGGTCGGCGAGTTCGATCGGCCCCATCGGCATGCCGAACTGCTCGGCCGCGGCGTCGATCAGGAGCTGGTCGATCTTCTCGTCCAGCATCACCATGGCTTCCAGCATGTAGGGCGTCAGCGCGCGGTTGACGAGGAAGCCCGGCGAGCTCTTCACGGATAGCGGCAGGCGATCGATCGCGCCGACAAAGGCGAGCGCTTCCTTCAGCACCTGCGCGTCGTTGCCGTCATGGCTGACGACCTCGACCAGCTGCAGGCGCGAGACCGGATTGAAGAAGTGCAAGCCGACCAGCCGCTCGGGGCGCGCTAAAGTGGTGCGCAGATCCTGAAGCGGAATGCTGGAGGTGTTGGTCGCGAGGATCGCGCCCGGCTTCATCCGCGGTTCGAGGCCGGCATAGACCTTCTGTTTCAGCTCGAGCTTCTCCGGCACCGCCTCGATGATGAGATCGGCGTTGCGGACGCCCTCACCGTCCATGTCAGGGATCAGGCGATCGAGCGCGTCGCGCACCTCGGTCGGCTTGCGGATGATCTTGCCGTAGAGCTCGGCGGCGCGCTTCACCGCGCGTGCGATCGGCTCAGCCTTCATGTCCGCGAGAGAGACGCGAAGCCCCTGCCCGGCTACCCAAGCCGCGATGTCGCCACCCATGGCGCCGGCGCCGATGACGTGGACATGCTTCACCGTGTTGCCGGAGCCTGCGGCTTTCTTCATCTGCTCGCGCAGGAAGAAGACGCGAATCAGGTTCTGCGCGGTCGGCGTCACCATCAGCTTGGCGAACGAGGCCTGCTCGGCCTTCAGCATCGCGGCCTTGCTGCCGCCATGGGCCTCCCAGAGATCGATCAGCGCATAGGGCGCGGGATAGTGCTCGCGGGACGCAGCCTTCGCTGCCTCCGCGCGCATGCGTTTTGCGAGCAACCCGCGCACGGGTCCAAGATTGGCCGCGCGCGTCAGCAGGCCGGGCCTAGCCCGCTTCAGCCGGCCGAACAACACGTCCTTCACGGCACCACGGACATGGCGCTCCTGCGTCACGGCCTCGACGAGACCGAGTGCCTTGGCGCGGCGCGCATCGATGGTGCGGCCGGTCAGCATCAGCGCCATAGATTGCGTCGGATTGACCAGCGCGGTGAAACGCGCGGTGCCGCCGAGGCCGGGATGCAGGCCGAGCATCACCTCCGGAAAGCCGAAGCGCGCATTGTCGATGGCAATGCGCGACTGGCAGGCGAGCGCGACCTCGAGGCCGCCGCCGAGGCAGAAGCCGTGGATCACCGCGACCGTCGGCAGCTTCAAGGCTTCCAGATGGTCCACCACCGCATGCGCGGCGCGGATGCGCGTCTCCACCATCTCGCCATCGCTGGCGCCGCGGAATTCGTTAACATCTGCGCCGGCGATGAAGCCGGACGGCTTTGCAGAGCGGATGACGAGGCCGGCCGGGCGTTCGGTCTCGATCGCCGCAAGCACGGCGTCGAACTCCTCCATCACGTCCGAGGAGAGCGTGTTGGCGCTGGAATCGGCGCGGTCGAACAGCAGCCAGGCGACGCCATCGGCATCGCGCGTCAGCTTGAAGTGCTTGTAGGGGCTGTCGGCCGCGGCTTGCGGCCCGAGCGTGAGGACGCGGTCGCCGAGCGCGGTCATGATCCTGGAATCCATGGTCACACCGCCTCGATCAGCATGGCGCCGCCGAGGCCGCCGCCGATGCATTCGGTGGCCACCCCGCGCCGCGTGCCGAGCCGCTTCATCGCATTGACGAGATGCAGCACGATGCGGTTGCCGGAGGTGCCGACGGGATGGCCGAGCGAGATCGCGCCACCGTCGACATTGAGCCTTTCACGGTCGATCTCGCCGGCGGCGCCGTCGAGCCCGAGAATATCCCGGCAGAATTTGTCGTCGTTCCAGGCCGCGAGGCAGCCGAGCACCTGCGTCGCAAAGGCTTCGTTCAACTCCCAGGTCTCGACGTCCTTGACGGTGAGGTCGTTGCGCTGGAGCAGCGGCGTCACCGACATCACCGGACCGAGCCCCATGATGCTGGGATCGAGCGCGGCCCAGTTGCTGTCGACGATCGCAGCCTTTGGCGTCAGCTTGTGCTTTGCCACCGCTGCGTCCGAAGCCAGAATAACCCAGGACGCGCCGTCGGTGATCTGCGAAGAATTGCCCGCCGTGACCTGGCCCCAGGGACGTTCGAACACCGGCCTCAGTTTCGCGAGAGACTCGGCCGTCGAGTCCGGTCGCACGCCGTCGTCATGGTCGAAGAACTTGCCGTCGCGCGAGAACGCAGTCTCGACCTCGCCCTTGAGGAAACCAGCGCCTTGCGCGTGCGCGAGGCGGCGATGGCTCTCGGCGGCATAGGCGTCGGACTGTGCGCGGGTGATACCGAAGAGATGGCCGACGACCTCGGCGGTCTGGCCCATGTTGAGTTCGGTGATGGGATCGGTCAGCCCGCGCTCGAGGCCGATGATCGGCTTGAGATCACGCGGCCGCAGCTTGAACGCGGCGGCGAGCTTCGCCGCCATGCCCTTGGCGGTGGCAAGGCCGGCGAACCAGCGCACGCCGGAATTCGGCCAGACCAGCGGCGCGTGACTGAGCGCCTCGGTGCCGCCGGCGAGGATCATGTCGGCATGGCCTTCGCGAATGTAGCGGTATGCGGTGTCGATCGATTGCATGCCGGAGCCGCAATTGATCTGCACGGTGAAGGCGACCATGTCCTCGCCCATGCCGAGCCTGAGCGCGGCGACGCGCGCCGGGTTCATCTCGTCCGCGATCACGTTGACGCAGCCGAGAATGACTTGGTCGAAATCGGCAGGCGAAAACGGCTGCCGCGCCAGCAGCGGCCGCCCGCACTGCACGGCGAGATCGACCGGCGTGAACGGGCCCGGCCCGGAGCGCGCTTTCAGAAACGGCGTCCGGCTGCCGTCGACGATGAATACCGGTCGTGCCATCAGCTCGCCGCCCTCTGTTCACCGAGTTCCTGGAAGAACTGATGCACGTCGGCGGTTTTCTTGTAAATCGGCGACAGCGCCTCCGGCGCGAAATCGTCGACCTCTATCACTTTTGTGACGGCTTCATGAGCCGCGGCAAGCTGCTCGCCTTCAGCCTGCGTGATCACGCCCTTGGTGACCGCCTCCTTCCAGTCGCGGATATGAGCCCCACGCATGCGCTTGGCGATTGCGTCGGTCGCCGCCACCAGCTTGAACGCGCGCTCCAGCCGTGCAAAGCCGCCGTCGTCGTCGACATGAGCGAGATCCGGCGTCAGCCGCTCGCGTGCTGCCGATGGCTCCAACACGAGGCCTGCGCATTGGTGCACGACGCGGTCGGAGGGGCCGAGCACGCGGGCACCGAATGGCTGGACGACGAACTTCAGAAAAGCCGCGACGAAGCGGTTGGGCAGATTGGCGAGGATCTCGGCCAGCCGGTTCTCGATCGTCCTGAGGCCGGTCGCCATGCACCATTCCAGCGCAGCAAAATCCTCTTTTTGCCGGCCCTCGTCCTGCCAGCGTTTCAGCGCGGCCGAGAGCAGGTACAACTCGGAGAGAATGTCGCCGAAGCGCGCCGAAAGCATCTCCTTGCGCTTGAGCGCGCCGCCGAGCGTGAGCAGCGCCATGTCGGAGCAGAGCGCGAACGCCGCAGAGTAGCGCGAGAGCTGGCGATAGAACGGCGTGGCATCGCCCGCATCGGGCGCCATGGCGAACACGCCGAAGCTCCAGCTCCGGCCGAAGGCGCGGAGCAGCGTCTCAAAACTGTGGCCGACATGTTTCCAGAACGCCGTGTCGAAGGCGGTGAGCCCGCGCTCGCGATCGGTGTCGGCCAGCGCATTCATCTCGTCGAGCAGATAGGGATGGGCGCGGATCGCGCCCTGCCCGAACACGATGAGATTGCGGGTCAGGATGTTGGCGCCCTCGACCGTGATGCCAACAGGCACGGCGCGATGCAGATTGCCGAGATAGTTTTGCGGGCCGTCGATCACGCCCTTGCCGCCGTGGATGTCCATGGCGTCGTCGATCGCGGTGCGCATCCGCTCGGTCGCGTGCAGCTTCATGATGCCGGAGATGACGGCGGGATGAACGCCGGCGTTCAGCGCCGCGCAAGTCAGCCGCCGCGCCGCGTCGAGCTGATAGGCGGTGGCGACGATGCGCGCGAGCGGCTCCTCGACGCCCTCGAACCTGGAGATGGAGATGCCGAACTGCTCGCGGATGCGGGCATAGGCGCCGGTGGTGCGCGCGGCATAGGCGGCGCCGGCCGCCGACAGTGACGGCAGCGAGATGCCGCGGCCGGCCGCAAGCGCGGTCATCAGCATCTTCCAGCCCTGCCCGAGGCGCTCCTGGCCACCGATGACGTAATCGAGCGGGATGAAGACGTCGCGGCCCCGATTGGGACCGTTCTGGAATACCTGCATCGACGGCAGATGACGCTGGCCGATCTCGACGCCCGGCAGATTGGTCGGGATCAGTGCCACGGTGATGCCGAGCTCTTCCTGCTGGCTCACGAGATGATCAGGATCGTAGGCCTTGAAGGCGAGGCCGAGCAGCGTCGCCACGGGACCGAGCGTGATGTAGCGCTTGTGCCAGTTCAGCCGGAGGCCTGTGACCTCGCGGCCCTCGAAATTACCCTTGCAGATGATGCCGGTATCGACCATCGAGGCGGCATCGGAGCCGGCTTCCGGGCTGGTGAGGCCGAAGCAGGGAATGTCGCGGCCGTCGGCAAGGCGCGGCAGCCAGCGCTCCTGCTGCTCCCTGGTGCCGAAGCGCATCAGCAGCTCGCCGGGCCCGAGCGAGTTCGGCACCATCACCGTGACGGCGGCGGCGATCGAGCGGGTCGAGATTTTCCGCACCACTTCCGAATGCGCATAGGGCGAGAAGCCGAGGCCACCAAACTCCTTCGGAATGATCATGCCGAAGAATTTCTCGCGCTTGACGAAATGCCAGACGTCCTGCGGCAGGTCGCGCCATTCCCAGAAGATCTTCCATTCGTCGAGCATGGCGCACAGCTCGTCGACGGGACCGCTGAGGAAGGCCTGCTCCTCGTCGGTCAATTTTGCCGGTGCAATTTTCAGCAGTTTCGTCCAGTCGGGATCGCCGGTGAAGAGATCGGCATCCCACCAGACATCGCCCGCCTCCAGCGCCTCGCGCTCGGTGTCGGACATCGCCGGCAGCACGCCGCGCGCCCAGGAGAAGATCGGCTTTGTGATGTTGTCGCGGCGGAAGCTCATGGCGGACCTCATGGATCGGCGCGGTCAGGGCATTTTAGCGGAAACTGGCCGGAGTGAGTGAACACTTCGCAGGCAAAACGAAGCGAATTGACGCGGCCGGGCGGCCGCCCCGGGGACCATAACGGCCGGGGCGTGGGGGCAGTTCCGGGAGGGATTGGGAGCGGTAGCCCGGATGGAGCGCAGCGCAATCCGGGGTGGTCTATCGGCGGAGAGAGACCCGGATTTCGCTGCGCTCCATCCGGGCTACGGGCGCGACCGGATCAATCCGGCCGGACCATCTCGAACATGTTTTCCGGCTTGATCTCGAAATAATCGCCACGGCGGCCGGCACGGACGATCGGGCGGGCGGCGGCGGTCTGGTAGACGCCGTCCTTGATCATGGCCTTGTCGATGTGGACGGCAACGACCTCGCCCAGCGTCAGCCAGGCATCGGCCGGCTTGCCGTCGGCGCCCTTGAGGCGGACGATGTCGGACACCTTGCACTCGAAGGCGACGGGGCTCTCGGCCACGCGCGGCACGTTGACGAGCTTGCCGGGGACGGCGGTCAGGCCTGCCAGCTTGAACTCGTCGACCTCGGGGGCGACATGCGCGGCGGTCGCGTTCATGTGCTTGGCGAGATCCATCGTGGTGAGATTCCAGACGAACTCGCGGGTCTGCTCCATGTTCGACACCGTGTCCTTCCAGTTGGTGGAGGAGAAGCCGATGATCGGCGGCACGTAGCAGAAGGCGTTGAAGAAGCTGTAGGGCGCCAGGTTGACGTGGCCCTTGGTGTCGCGGGAGGAGATCCAGCCGATCGGACGCGGCGCGATGATGGCGTTGAAGGGATCGTGCTTGAGGCCGTGGCCCTTGGAGGGCTCGTAGAAGTACAGGTCTTTGTCGGTCACGCGCTGTTTCTCCGTTTCCGTCATTCCGGGGCGGTCCGACGGGACCGCGCGAGCGCGGCCCGGAGGACCGAACCCGGAATCTCGAGATTCCGGGTTCGATGCTTCGCATCGCCCCGGAATGACGGTCAACTCAAAACATGGGTCAGTGGCGCGGCGACAGACCCGCGATGACGAAATCGATCATCTGGTCGATGGTCGGGCCCGGCTTGGTGGCGCACTGGGCGATCATCTGGGGGTGGAAGAAGCGAATCATCGCGGTGCAGGCGCACAGCGAGGCCAGCTGCAGGTCGGGCGCCTCGAACTCGCCGGTGGCCACACCCTGCGCGATCATCTGGCCGATCACGCCGGCAATGCACTCCATATGGGCGACGCAGACGTCCCAGTCCTCCTCCATCGCGATCGCGACCATCTCGTGCAGCTTGTTATCGCCGACATAGCGCTCGGTGTTCATGCGGTGGATGGTGGTGAGCAGCTCGCGGAAGCGCGGCAGCACCGGACCGGGCCGGGTCACGATCCGCTGCGCCTCCAGCTCGACCTCGCCCATCAGCCCCCGCGCCACCGCCTGGTGGATCGCCTTCTTCGATTCGAAGAAGCGATACACGTTGGCGGGGCTCATCCGGAGCTCCTTGGCGATGTCGCCGACCGTGGTCTTCTGGTAGCCGATCACACGGAACAGCCGCTCGGCCACCTCGAGGATACGCTCCCGGGTGTCGACTTCGATATGTTCCGAAACAAGGGCCATCAGTCAGGACTCGTTGGTCAGCAGTCTTCTCATCTATTCAGCCGCTTGGGCAAGCGGAATTGCGTGCTGGTCATCGCTCCCATGCTGCGGCGCGGCAGGCTGCTCGGGGGTACCCGCCTCGTCCAGGCTCTTGCGGAACCACAGGGCATAGAGGCCCGGCAGGTACAGGAGCGTCAGGAATGTCGCGACAAACAGGCCGCCCATGATGGTGATCGCCATCGGGCCCCAGAAGGCCGAGCGCGACAGCGGGATCATGGCGAGGATCGCGGCCAGCGCCGTCAGCACCACGGGACGGGCCCGGCGGACGGTCGCCTCCACGATCGCCTCGCGGCGGGTCAGGCCGTGGCTGACGTCGGTCTCGATCTGGTCGACCAGGATGACCGTGTTGCGCATGATCATGCCGGCGAGCGCGATCAGGCCGAGCAGCGCCACGAAGCCGAACGGGGCGTTGGCGACGTTGAGGCCGAGCGAGGCGCCGACGATGCCGAGCGGCGCGGTCAGGAACACCAGGATCAGGCGCGAGAAGCTCTGAAGCTGGAACATCAAAAGCGTCAGCATCACCATGACCATCAGCGGGAAGAGGATGAAGATCGAGGCATTGCCCTTGGCGGATTCCTCGAACGCACCACCCGCTTCGATGCGGTAGGCCGGCTCGAGATGATCCTTGATCGCCTTCAGCTTCGGAGCGATCTGGCCAGTGATGTCGGGCGCCTGCACGCCGTCGACGACGTCGGAGCGCACGGTGATCGCCATGTCGCGGTTGCGCCGCCACATGATCGGCTCCTCGTGGGAATACTCGATCTTGGCGACCTGCTGGAGCGGCACAGCCACGCCGTTGCGCGACGTGATGGTGAGATCGCCGACGCCGCCGAGGTCGAGGCGTTCGGACGGGATCGCGCGGGCGACCACGCCGACCTTCTCGATGCCGTCACGGATGGTCGTGACCGGCGTGCCCGAGATCAGCAGCGCGAGTGCCTGCGAGACATCCTGCGGGGTCAGGCCCATGGCGCGGGCGCGATCCTGGTCGACGACGAGCTTGAGGAACGGCGATTGCTCGTTCCAGTCGAGCTGGACGTCCTTGACGCTCTTGTTCTGCCGCATGACGTCGCGAACCTGATAGGCGATCTCGCGCACCTTGTTGGCGTCGGGGCCGATCACGCGGAACTGCACGGGATAGCCAACCGGCGGACCGAAATTGAAGCGGTCGACGCGAACGCGCGCCTCGCTCAGCATGCCCTCGGCAGCCGCACCCTCGATCTTGGCCTTGATGCGCTCGCGCGCCTCGACGCCCTTGGCAACGATGACGATCTCGGCGAAGGCTTCGTTCGGCAGTTGCGGGTTGAGGCCGAGCCAGAAGCGCGGGGAGCCCTGGCCGACATAGGAGGTGTAGGTCTCGATGTCCTTGTCGTCCTTGAGCAGCGTCTCGGCCTTCTTGACGGCCTTCTCGGTGACATTGAATGCGGTGCCCTCGGGCAGGCGCAGCTGCAGGAACAGCTCGGGCCGCTCCGACAGCGGGAAGAACTGCTGCTGGACGTGGCCGAACCCGACGATCGAGGCAACGAAGACGCCGACGGTCGCGACCACCACGGTGATGCGGTGGTTGACGCACCACTGCACGATGGCGCGCAGGCCGCGATACATGCGGGTCTCATAGACCGCGTGCGGGTCGTGGTTGTGATGCGCCTTCATCTCCGGCAGCAGCTTGACGCCGATATAGGGCGTGAAGATCACCGCCACGAACCAGGAGGCGACCAGCGCGATCGCCACGATCCAGAAGATGCTGCCGGCATATTCGCCGACCGCCGAATTGGCAAAGCCGATGGGGAGGAAGCCAGCGGCCGTGACCAGCGTTCCCGTGAGCATCGGAAACGCGGTGGATTCCCAGGCAAAGGACGCCGCACGCATGCGGTCCCAGCCCTGCTCCATCTTCACCACCATCATCTCGACCGCGATGATGGCGTCGTCGACGAGCAGGCCGAGCGCGATGATCAGCGCACCGAGCGTGATGCGGTGCAGGTCGAGCGACATCATGTTCATGACGATGAAGACGATGCCGAGCACCAGCGGCACGGACAGCGCGACCACGATGCCGGTGCGCCAGCCGAGCGCCAGGAACGAGACGAACAGCACGATGACGAGCGCTTCCATGAAGGAGTGCACGAACTCGCCGACGGCGTGCTCGACCACCTTGGGCTGGTCGGCAATGAGCTTGACGTCGATGCCCTGCGGCACGGCCTTCATGAACTCGGCCGTGGCCTTCTCGACCTCCTTGCCGAGCTCGAGGATGTTGGCGCCCTTGGCGGTGACGACGCCGATGCCGATCGCGGCCTTGCCTTCCTGGCGGACGACGAAGCTCGGCGGATCGACATAGCCGTGGGTGACGGTGGCGATATCGCCGAGGCGGAACACGCGTCCATTGCTCTCGACCGGGGTCTCGGCCACGGCCTTGGCGCCGTCGAGCGCGCCGGTGACGCGCAGCGGCACGCGCTGAGAGGAGGTCTCGACCGTGCCGGCGGGGGTCACGTTGTTCTGCTTGGCGAGCGAGTCGAACAGCGCCTGCGGCGTGATGCCGAGGGTCGCGAGCTTGGCGTGGCTGAACTCGACGAAGATGCGCTCATCCTGGTTGCCGTAGACGTCGACCTTGGTGACGCCGGGCACCTTCAGCAGGCGCTGGCGGAAACCTTCGGAGACCTTCTTGAGCTGAGCATAGTCGGCGCCGTCGCCGGTCATCATGTAGAGGATGGAATCGACGTCGGAGAACTCGTCGTTCACGACGGGGCCGAGGATTCCGGAGGGGAGCTGGCCCTGCACGTCGACCAGCTTCTTGCGCAGCAGATAGAAGAGATAGGGCACATCCTTCGGAGGCGTGGAGTCGCGGAAGGTGACCTGAAGCGCGGTGAAGCCGGGCTTGGAATAGGTCTGCACCTTCTCGAAATAGGGCAGCTCCTGGATCTTCTTCTCGATGGGATCGGCGACCTGCGCCTGCATTTCCTGCGCGGTCGCGCCCGGCCACAGCACGGAGACGTTGACCACCTTCACCGTGAAGAACGGGTCTTCGGCGCGGCCGAGCTTCTCATAGGAGAAGAAGCCGGCGACCCCGAGGATGATCATCAGGAAGAGAACCAGCGTCGGATGGCTGACGGCCCAGGCCGAAAGGTTGAAGCGCTTCATGGCACTCTCCGAAAAGACGATCCAATTGCAAACACGGCAGCCGCCCGTTCAATCCGTCGTCGCGAGGCAGCGAAGCAATCCAGGGGGCTGGGCAGGTTCTGGATCGCTTCGCCGCTTCAGCCTTTGCTTAGGGACAAGGGCCGAAACTCACCTCACACGACGTAACTTATCTTGTTGTCATTCCGGGGCGCCCGCAGGGCGAACCCGGAACCTCGAGATTCCCCGGTGCGCAATTGCGCACCTGTGGTCTGGTCCTTCGGACCATCCCGGCAGTTAGAACGACAGTGACGACACGACCCGCACCCGCTGGCCCGGATCGAGCTTCTGCACGCCGAGCGCGACGATCTTCGCGCCCTCGTCGACACCGCTGGTGATGACGACGTCGTTGCTCTCGTAGGATTTCACCACGACCGGCTTCAGCGTGACCGCGCCGTTGTCGTCGACGACGTAGAAGGACGGCTTGCCGCCTTCGTTGAACAGCGCCGACAGGGGCAACCGCGCGACGCGCTCGGTCGCGGCATCCGACAGCGACAGCGTCGCGGTCATGCCGAGCGCGACCTTGTCGTCGGCTTCGGGCAGCGAGAACTTGGCGAGATAGGTGCGCGTGGCGGGATCCGCCGCCGGCGCGATCTCGCGCAGCTTCGCCGTGTATTTCTTGTTCGGCTCGGACCAAAGAGTGACGCTGGCGACGCCCGACTTGGCGCGTCCGACCAGCGTCTCAGGGATCGCGACGACCGCTTCCTTTTCGGCAAAGCGGGCGACACGGATCGAAGCCTGGCCCGCGGAGACCACCTGGCCGGGCTCGATCAGCGTTGCGGTGACGACGCCACGGGCGTCGGCAACAAGCGTCGCGTAGGAAAGGGAATTCTTTGTCAGCTCGACCGAGCGGACGGCGCGGTCGAGGCGCGCACGTGCTTCGTCGGCGGCTGCCCGGCTCGAATCGAGCTGCGCGTCGGTGGTCCAGCCCTTGGCCTTCAGATCCTTGGCGCGCTGCTCGGCGGCGCCAGCCTGGGCCAGAACGCCGGTGGCGGCGGTCTGCTCGGCGACGGCCTGCTCTGCCTGAAGCTTGAGGTCCACCTCGTCGAGGGTGGCGAGCGGCTGACCGATCTCGACGGTCTGGCCGACCTCCACGAGGCGTCTTGCAACTTTACCGGCGACGCGGAAGCCGAGATCGCTCTCGATGCGGGGCCGGACGGTGCCAACAAAGCTGCGCTCCGGGGTCTCGGCATCATAATGGGCGGTCGCCACCAGAACCGGCCGCGGCGGCTCGGCCTTCTCGGCGACTGTGTCATTGCACCCGGCCAGGGTAGCGGCCATCAGGGCCAGCGAAACACCCGCCAACAGCTTGGAATAGCTGGACAAAACGGACCTGACGAACATCGGAGGACACTCCTGCGGCTGCAATGAGAGGAATGTCGACTAATCACTGATAAAAGTCAATAATCGTCAGTCATCAGGAAAGCGTGATCGTTAAGGGGTGGTAAGGATTGGGGGGGAATTGTCGGGAAGGTGCGATGGTAGGGAGCGCACAGGCCTGTAGCCCGGATGGAGCGAAGCGCAATCCGGGAGCCTCGGGCCACAGCGAACATGGGTCCCGGATTTCGCTGCGCTCCATCCGGGCTACGCAGCAATCGTAGGGTGGGCAAAGGCGCGCTAGCGCCGTGCCCACGATCTGCCTGCGCTAGAGAGGTGGTGGGCACGCTACGCTTTGCCCACCCTACGGGACCGTCTACTGGGCTCTAGCGCTCCTGCTCTACGAACTCGTGCTTGGTCTCGTGGCCGCCGACGAAGACGAGAATGCTGGCGATCAGGGGCAGCACGGCGAGCACCAGCAAGCCGTGCGAGGTCTGGCCGGTCGCTTCCTTGACCCAGCCGATCAGATAGGGGCCACCGAAGCCGGCGAGATTGCCGATCGAGTTGATCAGCGCGATGCCGCCGGCCGCCGCGGTGCCCGAAAGCCACGCCGTCGGCAACGTCCAGAATACGCCGAAGACGCAGAACACGCCGATGGCGGCGAAGGTCAGCGCCACCATCGTCATGGTGGGGTCGGTGAGATAGCTGGAGACGGCGAGCGCGATCGCGATCAGGATCATGGGCGCACCGACATGCATCACGCGCTCACGCGTGGCATCCGAGTGCCGCGCCCACAGGATCATCGCGATCGTGCCGAACAGATAGGGGATCGCGGTGACGAAGCCGGTCTGCGCATTGGTGAGACCGAACGCCTTGACGATCTGCGGCAGCCAGAACTGCATGCCGTAGAGCGCGCCGACGAAGCCGAAATAGATCAGGCTGAGCATGATCACCTTGGGCGAGGACAGCGCCTCGCCCAGCGTCAGATGCTTCGCGGCCTGCTTGGCCGCGGTCTCGGCATCGAGCTTCGTCTTGAGCCAGGCCTTCTGCTCGGCCGAGAGCCAATCCGCCTTCTCCGGCCTGTCGGTCAGGTAAAACCAGGTGACGATGCCGAGCAGCACCGAGGGGATGCCCTCGAGAATGAACAGCCACTGCCACCCCTTCAGGCCCATCAGGCCGTCGAGCCCGAGCAGCAGGCCCGAGATCGGCGCGCCGATCACGGTCGAGATCGGCACGGCGACGGCGAAGGCCGCGAGGAAGCGGGCGCGATATTCGGCCGGATACCAATAGGTGAGATAGAGGATGATGCCGGGGAAGAAGCCGGCTTCGGCGACGCCGAGCAGGAAGCGCAGGACGTAGAAGCTGGTGACGCCGCTGACCATCGCCATCAGCGCCGAGATGATGCCCCAGGTCACCATGATGCGGGCGATCCAGCGGCTGGCGCCGAACCTCTCCAGCGCCAGATTGCTGGGGACCTCGAAGATGAAATAGCCGATGAAGAAGATGCCGGCGCCCCAGGAGAAGATCAGCGGCGTGAACTTCAGCTCCGCGTTCATGGTCAGCGCGGCGAAGCCGAGATTGACGCGGTCGAGATAGGAGAAGAAGTAGGCCAGCACCAGGAACGGAATCAGGCGCCAGGAAATGGCGCGGATGGTCGAGATCTCGATTTCGCTCTTGGCTGTGCCGGCGGAACCGGCATAGGTCGTGGTCTGGCTCATAGCTTCCCCCGGGGTTGTTGCTTTTATGGGCTGATCCGGGGTTTTCAGCATCGCGGGCCAAGAGTCAATGGAGCGAGCAATGCATGGGACGCAACCGGTCAACTCCGTTGCACCGCTCCGGACATCGCTGATCCGCGCCGCCCTCGCCCTGGTCGTGATCGCCTGCGGGCTGTCCCTGCGCTGGTACGGCTTTCCGCTCGGCCTTCCCGCCTTCGTGGTGAAGTATGGCGGCTCGCTGCTGTGGGCGACGATGGCGTTTCTGCTGGTCGGAGTTCTGTTGCCGCGGCTGACCCGGGCGCAACTCGCGGCCATCGCGATGGTGATCGCCGTCGTGGTCGAATTCTCGCGGCTGGCGCACGCGCCCTGGCTCGACGCATTCCGGCTGACCACGGCGGGCGCGTTGTTGCTCGGCCGCATCTTCTCGCTGTGGAATTTGGTGGCCTATGCGGCGGGGATTGCGCTGGGGGTTTGGATCGATCGGCTCGCTGCAATGCGCGGTCTCGTAGGGTGGGCAAAGGCGCGTTAGCGCCGTGCCCACGATTTCCCTCACAACGTACAATCGTGGGCACGCTTCGCTTTGCCCACCCTACGGGACCGGTGCCTGATCTCACTCCGCGAGCTGAAACCGCTCGAACCGATCGAGCTCGTCCTCGATCGCGCGCTTGAGCTCCTTGCGCCCGGCCGTCTTCCTGCCCTGCCCGACCCAGGTCCATTTCTGCATCAAGAGCTTCTTCGCCTGCCGGTCGGTCTTGAGGTCGAGCGCGGCAACGATCTCGTCGCCGACCAGCACGGGCAGCGCGAAATAGCCGAGCTTGCGCTTGGCCTTGGGCACATAGGCTTCGAACAGATGGTTGTAGCCGAAGATGAGATTGGTGCGCTTGCGCTGGATGATCAGGGGATCGAACGGCGAGAGGATGTGGACGAGGTCGGCCGGCGGCCCCTCGCCGCCCGCCTCGATCACCGCAGCCATCGCCCAATGCTCCTGCTTGCCGGCACCTTCGATCGCGACAGGTAATAGCTCGCCGCGACGGACGCGCGCGGCGATCAGGCCGGCGACCGCCTTCTTGCTCGGAGCGTCGAGATGGCAGATCGAATCCAGGCTCACCACGCCCTGCGAGCGCAGCGCCCGGTCGAGCAGGTAGGTGGTGATGTCCTTGGCTGATGCCGGTTTGGGCAGCTTGTCCCAGCCGAAATGCCGCGTCATCAGCTCATAGGTCTTGAGCATGCCCTGGCGCTCGCTGATGGTTGCGACGCCGGTGTAGAAGGCGAGCTGCAAAGCCCGCTTCGAGGGCTTGCGGCTCTGCCAGAGGTGCTCCTTCTCGGTGAGCACGTCGTCCTCGATATCGCGGATCGTCAGCGGGCCGGCGCGCAAGAGCCGCATCACCTTGCGCGTGTCGGCCGGCTTAACCGAGGCGTACCATTTGTGCCCCTCACGCTTGTGCTCGCGCATGGCAGGGAGGAAGAAACGGAAGTCGCCGGCCGGCACGTAGGAGAGCGCGTGGGTCCAGTATTCGAACACGCTTCTGTCGGCGCTCTGGGCCTGTCGCAAATCGGCGCGCCGATAGGACGGGATGCGGCTGAACAGGATGTGGTGGTGGCAGCGCTCGATGACGTTGATGGTGTCGATCTGGACATAGCCGAGATGGGAGACGGCATCCGCGACGGCCTGCGCGCCTTCGCCGAACGGGGCGCGCTGGTCCAGGCGCTGGGCGCGCAGCCAGATCTGCCGGGCCTTGTTGGTGCTGAGGGGAAGCGGTTTGGGCGCGCGTGACATTGCGGGACACAATGTAGCGGGATTCGCGCCAAGAAAAAGAACGGAGAAAAAGAAGGGAGAGAGACGGGCTGGAGAACGGCCAGGGAAAGCCGCGCTGCCATCTGCTGACAGCGCGGCTGGATGGTGCGCGCGGCGCGCCTACTTCATCGACATCGCCTTCTGCGACTTCATGTAGTGCATGCAGGCGCTCTTCATCTTGCCATTGCTCATGTCGGTATTGGCCATGGCCATTTCCTTGTTCGCCGCCATCTTGGCCGGCGTGTCCGGCGTGCCGCCCATCATGGCGGCGGACTTCATCATGTTGTCCTTGGTGCACGCCATCATCGCGGCGGATGCAGGGGACAGCGAAAGAGTGAACGCGACAAAGGCTGCGGTCGTGAGCAAAATCTTCATCGAAAAGTCTCCTCCGTAAAACGAAACCGGCGTCATGCCGGCCTCGCAGTTACGTATTCTCTCGCGCAGACGTTTCCCGGAGAAGACAATTTTCTTGCTGCATTGCGAAGGGGTCAGCGCCCGTCCTTCGGCGTCCTGGGCTGGCCTCCGATGCTGCCGGTCGCAACATCGGGCTCGCAGGCCGCCTTGCCGCGCCCCTCGGCCTGGCAGCGATAGACGCTGCCGGTGAGGCGGTCCACGAGCCACATGTTCTCGTCGGTCGGCGCCCCGAGGCCGACATAGCGGGAGGTCAGCCCCGTGATCAGCGTCGACAGCAGGATCGCCACCGCGATCATGGCCGCGCCGACATAGATGGGCAGGGAATTCAGGGACACAGACCGATCCGGCGGGCCGCTGCGATAGAATTGATAATCACTCGGCCTCGGCACTGGACGGAACTCGGCTCCCTTCGTCTGCGATTGGTGGCGAAGACTCCTGCTAGGCGCGCATCTGGCCGATTTGTTGTTCGCGAGCAGGCCGAGCCGGGACGGCTTTGCGACGATCGGTGTGCACAGGTTTCACCAAGTGAACCGGGCTTGGTCCAGCCGCCGTGCTGCGCCAACGTGATCCGGATCACGCCGGTGTCGTGGCACCTCGAACCCCTGAGGGAGCGGACGCGACAATCGAAGTTCACCCACCGCGCCGGCTTGCGGACCAGAGCACCGGCGGCCTGCTTCCGGCAGCCAAACCGCCCCGAAACACGCGGGATCGCCACGGAAGCTGCCGTCAGCACCGTGACCAAGATCACACCCGGGCTTTTGAACCTCTCCTATGCTCGCGGCATCAAATCGCCATCAGGCGTAACATCGAGGATACGACAATGACCCATTTCGATAAGTTTTTTGGACTGAAGGCGATCACCCTCTCCGCCGCGCTGTCGATGACGGCGGGCCTGGCTCTGGCCGGCGACAACAACGTCTCGACCGACAAGATCCTGGATGCGCTGAAGCCGAAGCCGGCGACGCGCGGCCTGTCCGTCGGTCCGCAAGCCGACCCGACCGCGCAGGCCAAGGAAGCGACCTTCCTGAACACGGTGCGCAACCGCTCGACCCGGTCGCTCTCGACGGGCGAGCGCGAGCAGATCGCCGAGCTCGCTGCGACCAAGCCGAAGATCGATCTGGAGATCCAGTTCGACTACAACTCGGCCGACATCGCCAAGACCTCGGTACCGTCGGTGCAGGCGCTCGGCAAGGCGCTGTCCGACCCCGCGCTGAAGGGCTCGACCTTCGTGGTCGCCGGCCACACCGACGCGGTCGGCGGCGAAGACTACAATCAGGGCCTCTCCGAACGGCGCGCCGACACCATCAAGAAGTACCTGGTGCAGAACTACGGCCTCAACGGCACCGATCTCGTCACCGTCGGCTACGGCAAGACCAAGCTGAAGGATACCGCCAACGGTGCCGACCCGATCAATCGCCGCGTCCAGGTCGTGAACATGGACACCAAGACCGCGTCGAAATGATCTGAAAAGTCATCGTCAACCAACAAGCCGCCTGCCGCGCGAACGGCAGGCGGCTTTCTGCTGTCAGATCCAGCTCTGGAACAGCATCAGCCGGTTGAAGTTCTGCATCGACGTGCCGATGAAGGCGGCCGAGATCGGCAGCATGACGGCAAAGCCGATCGCGGCGATGCCGACATAGGCCCAGAGCAGCCAGCGCGGCAGCCCCTCTCTTCGCAGCACATAAACCAGCGCAAGTGATGCGAGCGTTGCGGCGGGCAGATAATAGTAAATGAAGCCGAGCGTGCGCGGCAGCAACGCCCAGGCGAGCCAGCAGCCAAAATAGAGCGCCGCGATCAGGAACGCATCCCACCGGCGCGCGACGATCACGTCGCGCAGCACGACGACGAGTGCGACCAGTGCCGGCCACAGCACCAGCGGATTGCCGAGGAAGACGATCGCGGAGATGTTGTCTTCCGTTGTCTTGTCGAACAGGAACCACACCGGCCGTGCAAGCAGCGGCCAGGACGGCCACGAGCTCATATAGGTGTGGCCGGCGATCGCGGTCGTGGTGTTGTCGGCAAAGATCCGGCGCTGCGCCTCGATCAGATCGGGCAGCGACAATCCATAGAGCGGAACGAACGCGGCAAGATAGGTCAACGCCGGTAGCGCTGCGAAGCAGAGCACCGCATGGCGCGCTCTGAAATCTGGCCAGAGGTCGGGCCGGTACCAGTCGTCCGGCCTTGCGTCGGCGAACAGCGTGCGCCAGCCCTGCAGCAGACGGATCAAGGCGAGGATGACGATGCAGACGCCGAGCGGAAAAAGCCCGCTCCATTTGCACGCCGCAGCACAGCCGAACAGGGCGCCGGCGACCGCGAACAGCGCATGCGGGCGCTTCCTGCGAAAGCCGTGCATGAAGGCGGCGATCGCGAGCAGGCCGAAACCGAGGGCAAAGATGTCCAGCATCGCGACGCGCGCCTGTACGTAGAGCATCTGGTTGAAGGCGGCGATCAGCGCGGCAGCGATCGCCGGCCCTTGCGCCGCGAACAGCGCGAGGCCGCACAGATAGATCGCGACGATGGCGAGCGCGCCGAACAATGTCGCCGGATAACGCCAACCAAGCGCGTTGTCGCCGAATGTCGCGATCGATGCTGCGATCAGCTCCTTGGCCAGCGGCGGATGCATCGGATTGAGCATCGGCTGCGACATCACGGGCGCCAGCATCTGCCGCGCCGCCGGCACGTAGTGCACCTCGTCGAAAACGAATTTTTCCGGCGTCGTGAGTCCGATCAGCAGCGCCAGATGCGAGATCAGGAAGATCGCGACAGCGATCACTGCGCTCCGCGACATCATCGGAACCGCCACTGCTTCAAGCGACTCTTGTGGGGATATTTTACGTGGCAATTCTGCTTCACCGCGGAGAAAAACAGGGACGGCACTTTTCATTGAACGCATTCTGCCGCAACTGTCACTAAGCATAGCGCAGGTCCCGCGCCGCTTGTGATAATTTCGACACATCAGAAGCGCGCGCGACCCGGTACGATCAGGGACACATCGATCGGTTGCGAAATGAATTTGCGTTTCTGGCTTTTCCCCACACTGCTGTCGGCCGCCCTGTGCGCGGCGCCCTGCGCGCAGGCGCAGACGCGCGTCGGCGAAGCCGTTGTAATCCAGAATGAAGTGGTGCGCGTCGCCGCGACCACGACGCCGATTAGCGTCGGCGACAGCATGCTGCGCGACGAGACCGTACGCACCGGCGCCGACGGCGCCGCGCGGTTCGTCATGGCCGACAGCACCAATCTGTCGCTCGGCCCGAGCGCGACGCTGAAGCTCGACCGCACCGTCTTCAACGACGAGCACAGCTATCGCGATGTCGCGATCCGCATGACGACCGGCGCATTCCGCTTCGTCACCGGGCATTCCGAGAAGACCGCCTACAAGATCACGACGCCGCTCGCGACCATCGGCGTGCGCGGCACCACGCTCGACATCCTCTCCCAGCGCGGCCGCTCCGTCGTCGTGCTTCAGGACGGCGCGGCCAGCGTCTGCACGACGAGCTTCCAGTGCGTGCAGCTCACCCAGCCCGGCGACACCGCGATCATCACGTCCACCGGCGGCAAGGTCTCGATCACCAAGACCAATACGCCGCCCTGGACCTTCGCCGCCAACTGCGCCGCGAGTGCGGGACTGTGCGCGGTCAACCAATACGCCGACGCCTCGCCGACCATCACGCCCGCCGTCCATGACGACGGCATGCTGTGCGGGCGCTGACGATGGAAAGGCTTCGCATCCGCGACCTGCTTCTTGCCGCGGCGCTGATGGCCGTGGGGATCGCGACGCTGACATGGGGCATGCGGCCGACCTTGGCTGCAACCATCACGCTGACCAATTGCGAGACAAACTGCTCGCCCTCGCCGAGCTACAGCCCATCACCGTCGCCCTCCCCCAGCCCCTATCCCTCGCCGTCGCCTTATCCGTCCCCGAGCCCGACACCGACGGGCGCCGACTCCAGCGGCAATTCGATCGGCGGCCTCGCCAATCAGCGCTTCAACCAGATGATCACCAATCGGGTGCTCGGCACGGTGCTGCTCGGCGTCAACGAGCAGGTCAATTGCAGCGACTGCATCAGCGCGTTCGGCTCGGCGGGCTCGTTCTCGGCCGGCATCCACGGCCGCAAGGAATTGACCAACAATCTGTCGCTGCTCGCCGGCATCGCCTACACCCAGTACAACGAGGGCGGCTACAAGATCACCAGCGCGCCGATCGGCGCCTTCGCGCTGCGCTACGACTTCACCGATTGGGGCTCCTCGCGCCCGTTCTTCGACGTCGGCACTATCCTGACGCCGTGGGAGAAGGCCCGTTACACGCGCAGCTACGATACCAGCCTCGGCCCGGTGAGCGTCACCAGCTCGACCAACGCCTCGAACTACGCGGTCTACGGCCGCGCCGGCTGGATGAGCCGGGTGTCACCGCGCGACGAGGTCGCAGCCTCGATCGAGGTCTGGCAACTCTGGCAGCGCGTCTCCGGCTATAGCGACAGCGCGGTGGCGTTCAATCCATTCGACGCCAGCATCGCGACCGGCACCGACCGCACCAATTTGGTCAAGATCGGCGGCCAGTGGACGCATCTGTTCGCCGGCAACATCGAGACCAACATCAATGGCGGCTGGGTGCAGTCGTTCGCTGGCCATAGCGGCATCGTCGCCACCGTGACCGGCAACGGCACGGTGGTGCCGACCATGGGCAACCAGGGCTGGTTCGAATATGGCGGCCGCCTCGGCTTCCGCGTGCAGAAGGGCTGGATCGTGGACCTGTTCGCCAACGGCACGCTGGGCCCGCAGCCGGTGGGGAATACGATCCACGGCGGCGTGGGGCTGAGGATCAATTATTAGCCGGCGGGCACGGTCTCGTAGGGTGGGCAAAGGCGCGGGAGCGCCGTGCCCACCATCTGTATCTATTCGCGAGAGGTGGTGGGCACGCTTCGCTTTGCCCACCCTACGGCAGTGAGTACGTGGTGCGCGTCACGCCGCCGACTTGCCCTCGAACGCCCGCCGCAACGCATCCGAGTCCAGCTTCACCATCTTCATCATGGCCTGCATCGCGCGCGCGGCGGCGGCCTTGTCGGGGCTCGACAGGAATTCGAACATCACTTTCGGCACCACCTGCCAGGCCACACCCCAGCGATCCCTGAGCCAGCCGCACTGTTCCTCCTTGCCGCCGTGAGCAAGGAACGCGCTCCAGACGCTGTCCACCTGGGCCTGGTCGTCGCAATGGATCATCAGCGAGATCGCGTGGGTGTACTCCATCTTCATGCCGCCGTTGAGCGCGACCAGCGGCTGCCCGGCCACCGTGAACTCGACGACGAGCACCGAGCCCGTCTTGCCGGACGGGCCGTCCGAAACATTGCGCTGAACGTGCGTGATCTCGGAATTCGGCACCAGCGAGGTGTAGAATTTCGCAGCGTCTTCGGCATCGCCGTTGAACCACATGCAGGGCACGACCTTGGACATCGTGAATGCTCCTCTTTCGGCTGGCTTGGGTTTCGATCAGGCGGGCGCCATGTCGGACTGCGCGGCGAAGGCCGCGAGGTCCATCCAGTTCACGCCCCACATGTGGCCGTCCGGATCCTCGAAGCTGCGGCCGTACATGAAGCTGTACTCGTCTTTCGGGCCGGGGTCGGCGACCCCGCCGGCGGCCTCGGCCCTGGCAACGATATCGTCGACCTCGGCGCGGCTGTCCGCAGACAGGCAGAACAGCGCCTGGTTCGAGGTCCTGGCGTCCGAGATCGGCTTCGGCGTGAACTGGCGGAACTTGTCGTGGGTCAGGAGCATGGCGAAAATGGTCTCGGAGAAGACCATGCAGCTCGCCGTATCGTCGCAGAATTGCGGGTTCCTGACCGCGCCGACCGCCTCATAGAAAGCGGTCGCGCGCTTGAGGTCGGTCACCGGCAGATTGACGAAAATCATCCTGGGCATCGGAAGCTCCTTGGGCGGGGTTCTGCCCAAGGACGGATGGCCCGACAGCCACCCGACACCGCTTCCGGATATTTTTTCAGGTGCGCCCTGCGTGGTTCTGCCGCACAGGGATCAGCAGGCGTTCAGGCCGCCTTACTTCTTCTCTCTGGGATCCCGATGGATCGGATCGACCCACAGCACCGTCTCGGGCTTCTCGACCGGCTCGATGTCGAGATTGATCGCCACCGCCTCGCCGTCGCTGCGCACCAGCACGCATTCCAGAACCTCGTCCGGGCTGGCGTTGATCTCCTGGTGGGGCACGTAGGGCGGGACGAAGATGAAATCGCCGGGACCGGCTTCCGCGGTGAACTGCAGGCTCTCGCCCCAGCGCATCCGCGCCTTGCCCTTCACCACGTAGATGACGCTTTCGAGATGGCCGTGGTGATGCGCGCCGGTCTTGGCGTCGGGCTTGATGCTGACCGTGCCCGCCCACAATTTCTGCGCGCCGACGCGTGCGAAATTGATCGCCGCCGCGCGGTCCATGCCTGCCGTCGACGGCACGTTGGTGTCGAGCTGATTGCCGGGAATGACGCGCACGCCGTCATGTTTCCAGCGATCGTCGTGATCGTGGTCATGGTGGGAATGCGAATGGTCATGGCCGGTCATGGGACTTGCTTTCTGTTGGTTCCGTGCGCGGCAAACTAACCCAAAGCCGCATCCGCAAGCCATACCAAAATCGGAACTCTCATAGCTGCCTGACGTTGTCCTTCCGAGCGAAATGGAAGGAGAGTTTCATGGGTAGCACGACCGACAAGATCAAGGGCACCGCCAACGAGGCGATCGGTAAGGCCAAGCAGGGCATCGGTGAAGCCACCGGTTCCGAGCGCTTGCAGGGCGAAGGCGCCGTTCAGGAAGTCAAGGGCAAGGGCCAGAAGGCCATGGGCGATGCCAAGGACGCCGCGAAGGACGCGATGGATCGCGCCGCCGCTGCGGCACGCCGCGCCGCGGAGTAACGCGCGTCCATCTGAAAGCGAAAAGACCGGCCTTGCGGCCGGTCTTTTTGTTTTGTCTGTTTTGCAGTGTCATTCCGGGTCGCGAAGCGAACCCGGAATCTCGAGATTCCGGGTTCGATGCTAACGCATCGCCCCGGAATGACGGCTGCGCCGTCACTTCACCGCGAGCAATTCCACGTCGAACATCAGCGTCGCGTTCGGCGGGATCACGCCGCCGGCGCCGCGCGCGCCGTAGCCGAGCTGCGGCGGAATGATCAGCGTGCGCTTGCCGCCGACCTTCATCGAGGCGACGCCCTCGTCCCAGCCCGCGATGACGCGGCCCTTGCCGATCGGGAATTCGAACGGCTCGTTGCGATCGACGGAGGAGTCGAATTTCTTGCCCTTCTGGCCATTTTCATAGAGCCAGCCGGTGTAGTGCATCACGCAGATCTGGCCGGGTTTCGGCGAAGCGCCGGTGCCGACGACGCTGTCGATGGTCTGCAATCCTGAAGCTGTGGTCATGGGTTTTCCTGCGGTCTGGGCCGAGGCCGTGGTGGAAACGAATGCCGACACGCCGGCGATCAATGTGATCGCGAGTGCCGACATGATGGCGAGGAGTGCGCGCTGAAAACGCTGCATTAGGCACCTTCCGTTTGAGGCGGAAGGTGTCTAGCGCAACGAGAGAATGGTTTCCAGCCCTGCGCTCCTCTTAGTAGCCCAGCGCGCAGCCGTCCTTGCGCGGGTCCGAGCCGCCGGTGAGCGTGCCCTTGTCCCAGTCGATCCAGATCGCCTGGGCGCCGCCGAGCGGGGCGACCACGCTGGTGGTCTTGTGGCCGAGCTTCTTCAGGCCCTCGACGATGTCGGCGGGAACACTGTCCTCGAGCTGATACTGGCCCTCGTAGTGCAGGCCGCGCGGCATGTCGATCGCCTCCTGCACGTCGCAGCCGTAATCGATCATGTTGGTCAGCAGGTGGGTCTGGCCGGTCGGCTGGTACTGGCCGCCCATCACCGCGAACGACATGGTGGAACGGCCACCCTTGGTGAGCAGGCCCGGCATGATCGTGTGCAGCGGGCGCTTGCCGCCTTCGATGCAGTTGGGATGGCCGGGCTGGATCCGGAAGCCGCCGGCGCGGTTCTGGAACAGCACGCCGGTCTTGTCGGAGACGATCGCCGAGCCGAACGAATGCGCGACCGAATTGATGAACGAGCAGACGTTGCGGTCCTTGTCCACCACCGTGATGTAGATGGTCGAGGGATTCATCGGCGGCGCGACGTTCGGCAGGTCGAGCATGCCGTCCATGCGGATCTTGCTGATGTACTCGTCGGCAAAGCCCTTCTCGAGCATCTCGGCGACGTTGATCTTCATGTGCTCGGGAGAGGCGACATGCATCTCCCGATTCATGTAGGCGATGCGCGCGGCTTCCGCCTCGAGATGGAAGCGCTCGACGCTCACCGGCGCGTACTTGGTCAGGTCGAAGCGCGACAGGATGTTGAGCATCAGGAGCGCGGTGACGCCCGGGCCGTTCGGCGGGCACTGCCAGACGTCGTAGCCCTTGTACGTGGTGCCGATCGGCGTCGTCGTCTCGGTGGTGTGCGCGGCGAAATCGTCGAGCGTGTGCAGGCCGCCGATGCGGCGCAGGGTCTCGACCATGTCCTCCGCGATCTCGCCCTTGTAGAAGGCGTCGCGACCGTTCTTGGCAATGGCGCGCAGCGTCCTGCCGAGCTCGGCCTGACGGATGACGTCGCCGGCCACCGGCGGCTTGCCGCCCGGCAGCAGGTAGCGCACGGTGTTGGTGCCACCCTTCAGCTTCTCGAACTGGTTCTTCCAGTCGAAGGCGATGCGGGGGGCGACGACATAGCCTTCCTCGGCCGCCTTGATCGCGGGCTGGAGCAGGCGGTCGAAACCGAACTTGCCGTGATCGCGCAGCACGGTCGCAAACGCATCGATCACGCCGGGGATCGAGACCGCATGCGCCGAGGTCAGCGGCACGGAGTTGATCTTGCGCTCGAGATACCAGTCGGCGTTGGCCGCCTTCGGCGCCCGGCCGGAGCCGTTATAGGCGATGATCTTGCCTTCGCCCCGCGGCTGGATCAGCGCAAAGCAGTCGCCGCCGATACCGGTCGATTGCGGCTCGATCACGCCGAGCACGGCCGAACCCGCCACGGCCGCGTCCACCGCCGTGCCGCCCTCGCGCAGCACCTCGATCGCCGCGAGCGAGGCCTGCGGGTGCGAGGTCGCGACCATCGCGTTGGTGGCGTGGACCGTGGACCTGCCGGGGAAATGGAAGTTTCTCATCGAATTCTTGCTCTCGTTAGGCTGTCTGGGCCGTGGATGCGCGCGCGGCGCCGTCGCGGAAAAACCGGGTCTACATGACACATTCCGACGGCCCTCGGCAATGCTGGCATACCAGGGAAATGGCTGCCATCCGCTGGGCGTATAGACCTTTTCCGGGCCGGGACTGTGCGGGTTTTCCGGGCGGCGGCCGCCTGCTAAATGAGCCGCCATGATCACCAAGGTTTGCGCCTTCTATCAGTTTGCCGCCCTGCCCGATTACCGCGAGCTGCGCGAGCCGCTACGCGCGTTCTGCGCCCGCCTTTCGCTGAAGGGCAGCGTGCTGCTGGCCGAGGAGGGCATCAACGGCACGATCGCGGGCGCACCCGAGGCGATCGACGCCTTCGCCCACGAGCTCGCACGCGGCGACATGTTCGGCGGCCGGCTGGACAATCTCGAATTGAAGTTCTCGGCTGCGGAGGCGATGCCGTTCGGCCGGCTCAAGGTGCGGCTGAAGAAGGAGATCGTCACGCTCGGGGATGCGGCCGCCGATCCGACGCGGCAGGTCGGCACCTATGTCGATGCGCGCGAATGGAACGCGCTGATCGCAGCGCCCGACACGCTGGTGCTCGACACCCGCAACGCTTTCGAAGTGGCGATGGGCACATTCGACGGCGCGGTCGATCCTGATATCAAGAGCTTCGGCCAGTTCAAGGATTTTGCCGCCGAGAAGCTCGATCCGGCCAAGCACCGCAGGATCGCAATGTTCTGCACCGGCGGCATCCGCTGCGAGAAGGCGAGCGCGCACCTGCTCGCGCGCGGCTTTGCCAAGGTCTATCACCTCAAGGGCGGCATCCTGAAATATCTGGAAGTGGTGCCGGAGGCGCAGAGCCGCTGGCGCGGCGAATGCTTCGTGTTCGACGAGCGCGTCGCACTCGGCCACGGCCTGCAGGAAATCGGCTTGCGCGAACGGGACAAGGGGCACCACGGTGACGAATGACATGAAGACCCTGAGCGAGCGCGTCGACGCGCTGGAGATGCGCATCGCCTATCAGGACGATACGATCGAGACGCTGAACCAGACCATCACCGCGCAGTGGAAGCAGATCGACGCGCTGACGCGGAAGATCTCGGAGCTCGGCGAACGCCTGCAGCAAGCCGAGGCGAATGCGCCGGGCCCCGCCAACGAGCGCCCGCCGCATTATTGAGTGGTATTACTCGCCGACGGCCTTGGGCAGGTGGGTCACCTCAATCGACATCATCAGGCGGTTGCGGCCGGCTTCCTTTGCCGCATAGAGCGCCTGATCGGCAGCCTCGACGAGCGTGCCGACGCCGGCGGTGCGCTCGAACGCCGGCCGGCAGGTCGCGCCGCCCAGCGAGGCGGTGACATGACCTGACGCGGAATTGGTGGTGTGGACGAGGCCAGCCGCGCGGATGGCCTTGCGGATCCGCTCGCCGATGCGGGCGCAGCCTGCAGCATCGGTGTTCGGCAGCAGCATGGCGAACTCGTCGCCGCCATAGCGCGCGGCCAGGTCGCCCGGCCGCTGCACCTCGGCCGCAATCACCTGCGCCACCACGCGCAGGCAGGCATCGCCGGCGGGATGGCCGTATTCGTCGTTGTAGGCCTTGAAGCGATCGACGTCGATCATCAGCAGCCCGAGCGTGGAGCGGTCGCGATAGGCGCGCGCCCATTCCTCGTTCAGCCGTTCATCGAAGCGGCGGCGGTTGGCAAGCCCGGTGAGGCTGTCCTCGATCGCAAGCGTCTCGAGCTTGGTTTCCAGCTTCTTCTGCTCGGTGATGTCGCGCGAGATCGCGACCACGCCGTCGACGCGGCCGTTGTCCCTGCGCGTCACCCGCATGGTCGATTCGAGCCAGACTTCGCCGTTCTGCCGGTGCGAGTTGCGGTAGGTGACTCGCGCCTCCTCCTTCTCGCCGCGCTTCATGGCGTCGACGAGGGCCTGGAACTGCGGCAGGTCGTCGGCGTGAATGCCGGCGAGCGCGGGCGTTCCGATCAACTGATTGGCGCGCCAGCCGACGACGCGGATCGACGAGGGCGAGACGTAGCGCAGGCGCTCGTCGAGCCCGATCCGGGTCACCATGTCGCTGGAGCCTTCGGCGAGCAGGCGGAAATGCGCTTCCTTCTCGATCAGGGCGGCCGCCATGTGCTGGCCGCGCTGCAATTGCCGCACCAGCACGGCGCCGATGATCGCGATCAACATGACCAGCGCCAGGACGTAGAGCATCCGGGAGATCGCGGCGGCGCGCCAGGGTGCCAGCAATTCTTCCCTGTCGACGGTGGCGAGCAGGACGAGCGGATAGCGGCCGGAGCGCTTGAAGAAGCTGACGCGCTCGGCGCCGTCCAGCGGCGACTTGAAATGATAGGCGCCGCTCGGCCGTTGCAGGCTCGGGTCGCGGAACAGCGGTGCGTCGGCAACGCTGCGGCCGACATATTTCTCGTTGCTGGGATTGCGCGCGATGATGAGGCCGTCGCCATGCGTCAGCGCCACCGAGCTGTTGCGGCCGATCTCGAACTGCTCGTAGAAGTGCGAAAGATATTTCGAGCTGATGGTGGCGAGCACGACGCCACCGAAGCTGCCGTCCGGCTTGTTGAAGCGGCGCGACAGGGTAACGACCCATTCGCCGTCGATCAGGCTCTTCACGGGGCGTCCGAAATGGGGTTCGCGCTTCGGCGAGAGCTGATGATGGCGAAAGAACGCGTCGTCGCTGAACGTCGCGCCGATCGTGCCGGGCGAGGTCAGCCAGTTGCCGTGGTCGTCGATGATGGCGAAGCTGTGCACGCGCTCCATCGCCTTCTTGCGCACCTCCAGGAGGTTGCGGAGCTTGGCGATCGTGGCGGGTTCGGTACCGTCCATCTCCAGACGGCTGACGACGCCGACGACGCCGGAATCGAGCAGATCGAGGCTGTCCTCGGCATGCTGCGTCAGCGAGCGCGCGACGTTCGCCATCTCGGTCTCGGCGCCCTTGAGCACCGCATCGCGCGCAGCCCATTCACGCCAGCCGCTGACGCCGAGGATGGTCGCGCACGTGAGCACGACGAACGCCGCCGCGCGCAGCGGCAGGCGGCTCCATCCGGCTCTCTGGGCTAGGACGTTCATGCGGCAGGGTTTCTCCGATCGTTTCGGAAACTCTGCCGCTTCTATTAGTGAACCCTGAAACCACTACTGGAATACGTAGCTAACTCCCCGCTTTCCAGTAGTCCTACGGACGCCGGGATCGGCGCATTGCTAACAAGACATTAGCGAGCCTATCGGAATCCGGGCGAGCCTCGCCGCTAGCTGAAGATCGCCTTAACCTTGTCCCAGAGCGAGGGGGCATCTGCCTCCGCGTCGGCCTTCGACGGCGTCGGCTGCGCGGCGCTGACGGGATCCGATGCCGGGAAGGTGTCCTCCAGGCCGGTATCGAGCTCGGCGTGACGATCGGCGGCGAGCGCGTCGCGCAGATCGTCGGCGTGCTTGTCGTGCGGGGCGGGATTGAATGTCTCAGCCATGATCTCCTCCGTTGGCTGGTCAACGCCGCCCGATTGCGCTGGTTCCCCTGTTCCGCTGGGCGCCGGAGCGGTGTATCAGGAGCCATAACCCGCTTCAGGATCCTTCGTGCCCCAGTCTGCGACAAAGCCCTTCATCGACGTGCTCTCCGGCCAGCGCCAGCCCGTCCCGCCCATGTGGATGATGCGACAGGCCGGCCGCTATCTGCCGGAATATCGCGAGGTGCGCGCCAAGGCCGGCGGCTTCCTCGACCTCTGCTTCAATCCGGAACTGGCCGCCGAAGTCACGCTGCAGCCGATCCGCCGGTTCGGCTTCGATGCGGCGATCATCTTCTCCGACATCCTGGTGATCCCCTACGCGCTCGGCCGCTCGGTGCGTTTCGAGGTCGGCGAAGGTCCGCGGCTCGATCCGCTGGACGATCCCGCGAAGGTCGCGACGCTGGCGCCGCGCGCCGACTTCGGCAAGCTTCAACCGGTGTTCGACGCATTGAAGATCGTGCGCGGCGCGCTCGATCCCAGGACCGCGCTGATCGGCTTCTGCGGCGCGCCGTGGACGGTGGCGACCTACATGGTCGCGGGCCACGGCACGCCCGACCAGGCGCCCGCGCGCATGATGGCCTATCGGCATCCCGAGGCGTTCGCCAAAATCATCGACGTGCTGGTCGACAATTCGATCACGTACCTGCTGGCGCAGCTCGCTGCCGGCGCCGACGCCTTGCAGATCTTCGACACCTGGGCCGGCGTGCTGCCGCCGGCCGAATTCGCGCGCTGGTCGGTCGAGCCGACGCGGCGCATCGTCGAGGGCGTTCGCGCGAAAGTGCCGGATGCGAAGATCATCGGCTTTCCGCGCGGCGCCGGCGCGCAATTGCCCGGTTATGTCGAAGCGACCGGCGTCAACGGCGTCAGCATCGACTGGACCGCGGAGCCGGCCTTCGTCCGTGAGCGCGTGCAGTCACGCGTCACCGTGCAGGGCAATCTTGACCCGCTGGTGCTGATCACGGGCGGCGCCGCGCTTGACCGCGCGGTCGACAATGTGCTGGCGAACTTTGCGCAAGGGCGGTTCATCTTCAATCTCGGCCACGGCATCCAGCCGGAGACGCCGATCGCCCATGTCGAGCAGATGATCAAGCGCGTGCGGGGATAAGGCGCGCTCTCTCCGTTCCCTCCCCCTTGCGGGGGAGGGTCAGGGAGGGGGGTAACCGCACGGGGACTCTGGCAGAATGCGAAGAGTGCATCACGCGTGATCATGCGCACCATTTTCTATGGCCACCCCTCTCCCCAGCCCTCCCCCGCAAGGGGGGAGGGAGCGCAGTGTGTTTGCGGCTCTGAACGGGCTCAAACAAAAAGTGCGAAAACAACCCCATGCACAGTACAAATCGTTGAGGAATTTCGCCTCGCGCGGCGGCACGTCCTGCAGCGACGAAGTTTGACCCGTCGGGCAAAACAGGGGCATGATGCAAGCATCGCCCCGATCAGAAATCTGGTGAGGATCTAGCGCGGCCGGCTGCGCTCGATGATCTCGGCGGCGCCCTTGCCCAGCAGGTCCAGTCCCACCGCACGGCCGAGCTCGCGCGGGCGGTTGGCCGGTCCGGTGCGCGAGGCTTCGATGATGGTGTTGCCGGAGAGGTCGAGCACGGACGCGGTGAGCGACATCTGGTCGCCCGCGATGGTCGAGAAGCCAGCCACCGGCGAGTTGCAGTGACCGTTGAGCACCCACAGTACCTCGCGCTCGGCATCGGCCGAGGCGTGCGCTGAGGCATCGTCGATCGATGACAGGATTTGTCGCGTCTGCCAGTCCTGCGCGGCGCATTCGACGGCGACGATGCCCTGCCCTGCCGCCGGCAGCATCTCGGCCGCAGTGAACTCATATGCGATGCGGCTCGACAGGCCGACGCGATCGAGGCCCGAACGCGCCATGATCAGCGCATCGGCCGGGCCCACCGCGCCGCCATCCGGCAGCTTCTGCATCTCGCGGTTATCGAGCTTTCGCACGCGCGTATCGGCGGCGCCGCGGAAATGGATCACTTCCACGTCCGGAAACAATCGCCGCGCATATGCCGCGCGACGGACGGCATTGGTGCCAATTTTAAAACCCTTGCCGCGGGACTGGCGCAGCGCCTCCAGCGTCACGCCGTCGCGCAGCACCAGCGCGTCGCTGGGCGGATCGCGCGACAGCGTGGCGCCGATGACGAGGCCCGGCGTGTCCTCGTTGCCCGGCATGTCCTTCAGCGAATGCATCGCTGCCTGGAGCTCGCCCGACAGCACGGCGGCGCGGATCTGCGCGACGAAGGCGCCGCCCTTGCCGCCATGCGGCAGCAGCTTGCTGGTCTGGTCGAGATCGCCCGTGGTGTCGAACTTGACGATCTCGACGTCGAGACCGGGCACGGCAGCGGTCAGGCGGCGCGCAATTTCTTCCGTCTGCGCCAGCGCCATGGCGCTCTTGCGTGTGCCGATCTTCAGTCGCGTCGCCAAGTCCAAGTCCTCTCAAGAGCCCGCCGGTTTAGCGCGCATCCTCCAATATCATGTCGGAGGCCTTCTCCGCGATCATGATGATCGGCGCGTTGGTGTTCCCCGAAACCAGGTCCGGCATGACCGAACCGTCGACGATTCGAAGGCCTTCGAGCCCCCTCACCTTCAGCCGCTGGTCCACCACCGCGAGCGCGTCGTTGCCCATACGACAGGTCGAGGTCGGATGGTAGATGGTGCTGCCCCGCTCGCGGCAATAATCCAGGATCTCGGCATCCGTGGATACCTTCGCCCCGGGATCGTACTCGCTGACCACGAACGGCTTCAGCGCCGGCGCATTCAGGATCTTGCGCAGGATCTTGATGCCTTCGACATTGGTGGTGCGGTCGGTCTCGGTCGACATGTAGTTGATGCGGATTTCCGGCGGCACGGTCGGGTCCGCGCTTTTGATGCGCAGGGAACCCCGGCTCTCTGGGCGGAGCTGGCACACCGAGGCCGTGAAGCCGGAGAAATCATGCAGTCTCTCGCCCATCTTGTCGGTCGAGAACGGCAGGAAGTGGACCTGGATGTCGGGCGAGGCCAGCCGCGGGTTGGTCTTGAAGAACGCGCCTGCCGTGCCGGCTGCGATGGTCAGCCAGCCCTTACGGAACAACGCATAGCGCGCGCCGGCAAGCGTGCGGCGAAGCGGATTGTTGACGGTGTCGTTCAGCGTGATCTTCTGCGAGCAACGCATCACGATGCGGACCTGCATATGGTCCTGCAGATCGTGGCCGACGCCTTGCGCATCGAGCACGACGTCGATGCCGTGCTTGCGCAGGAGATCGGCAGGGCCGACGCCGGAGAGCTGAAGGAGTTGCGGCGAGTTGTAGGCCCCGCTCGACAGCACGACCTCCTTCCGCGCACGCGCGCGGCGCACGTTCGCGCCCTGGCGATATTCAACGCCGACCGCACGGCGGCCCTCGAACAGCACGCGCTGGCCAAGCGCCTCGGTCTCGACCTTGAGATTGCTGCGCGCCTTCGCGGGGCCAAGATAGGCGACGGCCGTCGAGGCGCGGCGGCCGTTGCGCGTGGTGGTCTGGAACAGGCCGACGCCTTCCTGCGTGGCGCCGTTGAAATCGGGATTGTAGGGCAGACCGGTCTCGACCGCGGCGTCCATGAACGCCTTCGACAGCGGATCGGTCACGATCATGTTGGAGACCGGCAGCGGACCGCCGGTGCCGTGATATTGGTCGGCGCCGCGCGTCTGGTTCTCGGCCTTCTTGAAGTAAGGCAGCACGTCGTCATAGCCCCAGCCGGTATTGCCGTGCTGGCGCCAGCGGTCGTAATCCTCGTGCTGGCCGCGGACGTAGAGCAGTCCGTTGATCGAGCTCGAACCGCCCAGCGTTTTTCCACGCGGCTGGAACACTTGCCGGCCCTTCAGCTCGGGCTCCGGCTCGGTCTGGTACATCCAGTTGACGGACTTCTCCTTGAACAGCTTTCCGTAGCCGAGCGGCACGTGGATCCAGATGTTGGAATCCTTCGGGCCGGCCTCGAGCAGGAGCACGCTGTGCTTGCCGTTCGCCGACAGCCTGTTCGCAAGTACGCAGCCGGCGGAGCCGGCACCGACGATGATGTAGTCGAACTCGGGATCGCTGGGGGCGAGAGAGGAATTTGCGTTCATGCGCTATACGTCTTCTTGTTGTGGGCGTTTCCGCTTCGTCACTAGCACAATCATGGCTTGACGCGCAGCGCCTCGACCAGCGACCTGAACGCACGGGCATATTCCGCGCCTGCCCTTGCGATATCCGCGCGGCCGGCGCAGGCGACCGCGGCCTCCGTCACCGCGCCGAGCAGCAGCCGCGCCAGCGGCTCGACCGGCTGCCTAGCGATCAGGCCGGCCTCCATCGCAGCGGACAACGCACGCGGCATCTTGCCGCCGAAATGCTGGGCATCGATCTCGCGCCAGCGCTCCCAGCCGAGCACGGCGGGACCATCGCGCAGGATGATCTGGCCGGTCGGGCCCTTGGCGGTCGCGGCGAAATAATGCTGGGTGCCGGCGACCATGGCGGCGAGTACGTCCTTCTCGGCGCGCGCGGTACGGTCGATCTCGGCAACGAGGTCGCGCGAGACGTGGTCGAACACCGCTTCGAACACCGCCTCCTTGGTCTTGAAGTGATGATAGACCGCGCCCTTGGCGACGGAGGCGCCTTCCGCGATCTCGTCCATCGTGGTGGCGGCAAAGCCTTGCGTCCCGAACAGGCGGCGCGCTGCCGTCAGGATCGCCTCCGATGTTGCCGCCCGCCGCTCCGCCTGCTTTGCCATGGGTCTCGTCTATCGCTCGCTGTTTCCGTTCCCTCCCCCCTTGCGGGGGAGGGTCAGGGAGGGGGGCGCCACACGGGGATTCCCTCTGTCACGCACCTGCCCTCGATGCATCACCAACACTAACGTTCTTTGCTGGGCTACCCCTCTCCCTAGCCCTCCCCCGCAAGGGGGGAGGGAACGCGCTTCCGTCGGCGGTGCAGCCGAGTCACGTCTCATCAGGCTCTAATCGAATTCATCTCGGGCGGCCAGTTGACTTTTCGACCACCAGTCGGTATTTACCGACTATCAGTCGGTTTTAATCGTGAGGTGCGCCATGCCGAGCCGTGACATCGTCGAAGCGTTTGCGAAGCGGTTGGAGGATGGCGACTTCGTCGGGGCGATCGAGCAGTTCTACACGCCCGATGCCGCGACCTATGAGAACAACGCGCCGCCGACGGTCGGGCGGGAGAAGCTGGCCGCGAAGGAGCGCGGCGTGCTTGCCGCGTTCAGGGAGGTCAAGGCCGTCCGCGTCGGGCCGAGCCTGATCGAGGGCGACAACGTCGCCTCGCGCTGGATCTTCAGCTTCACCAACGCCGAAGGCGTCACGCGCACCCTCGAGGAGATCGCCTGGCAGACCTGGCAAGGCGACAAGCTGATCGAGGAGCGGTTCTATTACGATCCGAAGCAGCTCGGGCGGTAACGCCTCCCCAAACACAGATGTCATCGCCCGGCTTGAGCGGGATCCAGTATCCCACCGGCGCCAGTGATTGAACCGAGAGGCCGCGGCGTACCGGATGCTCCGGTCAAGCCGGGGCATGACAGCGGAGTGAGTGGCGAACATCGCCCTGCCGTTACACCGGTGACGCCGATGCCACGCATTTGTATCGATTTGTTATCGATACTGCGCACGAACACGCAGAAGTGGTCACGGCGAACGTGGTGAACGGGGATAATTCATAGTTCGTCAAAGGTTTGCGGCGAATTCTCGCGATCGCGCCGGACCAACCGCCGTGCTGCCAGGCTCTAAAATGCGGACTCAACTGACCAACTATTTCGCGCGGCTGTTCGCCGGCGATCTGTCGGCGTTCGGCGGTCCCGCAACGGACGAAGCCGTCGCCGGCCACATCCGCGCCGAACAGATGTCGCTGGTGCTCGGCTATTCGGTCGGCATCATGCTCGCCAACGCCTGCAACGCCGTGGTGCTTGCGATCGCGCTGTGGCATTCGCCGGACTGGAGGCTGGCCCTGATCTGGGCCGTGCTCGTCGCCGGCGCCGCGATCGCGTTCGGCGTCCAATCCCACGCCTCGCGCCGGATCACCAAGCCGCAATTCGTCTCGCGTCGCGCGATGCACCGGCTTGTGCGCAACGCCTTCGTCCTCGGCACCGCCTGGGGCTTCGTGCCGGTCGCCTTCTTCGCCGACGCCTCCGCCGGCGGCCAGCTCGTGATCACCTGCCTCTGCTCGGGCATGCTGGCCGGCGGTGCGCTGGCCTTCGCCACCATCCCGATCGCGGCCATCGCCTTCACCGCCCCGATCTTCGCCGGCATCGCGATCTGCCTCAGCCGCGACGGCGATCCCGCCTATGTGCTGGTGGCGATCCTGGTCGTGGTCTACGGCACCGTGCTGCTCCGCGCCGTGTTCGTCTATTCCTTCACCTTCGCGCGCCGCGTGATGCGGCAGATCGAGGCGGAGCGTACGGTGCGGCAGGACCCGCTGACGCAACTTCCCAACCGCTTCGCCTTCAACGAGACGCTCGATGCCGCCTTGAAGCGCCTTGCCCTCTCCGGCGAGGAGTTCGCGGTGCTGCTGCTCGATCTCGACCGCTTCAAGGAGGTCAACGACAAGTTCGGCCATCCCGCCGGCGACGAATTCCTGATGCAGGTCGCAAACCGGCTGCAGCGCTGCACCCGCGCGGCCGAGCATGTCGCGCGCATCGGCGGCGACGAGTTCGCGCTGGTGATGGCCAATCTGGCGCGGCCCGAGGATGCGCTCGAGATCGCCGAGCGCTTCGTCGCGGCCTTCATCGAGCCGTTCCGGATCGAGGGCCGCCAGATCTCGGGCGCGACCAGCGTCGGGATCGTGCTGGCACCACGCGACGGCAACACCGCGCTCGACATCATGAAGAACGCCGACGCGGCGCTCTACCGCGCCAAGAAGGCGGGGCCTGGCACGGTCTGCTTCTTCGAAGCCAGCGACGACAGGCTGTCCCGCGACCGCAAGGCGCTGCAATCCGACCTCGAGGGCGCCGTCGCGCGCAACGAGCTGTTCCTCGTGTTCCAGCCGTTCCTTGAGCTCGGCAAGAACAGGATCACCGGCTTCGAGGCATTGCTGCGGTGGCAACATCCCTCGCGTGGCCTCGTGCCGCCGAGCGAGTTCATCGCCATCGCCGAGGAGACCGGGCTGATCCACGAGATCGGCGAATGGGTCATCCGCCGCGCCTGCGCGACGCTGGCGGACTGGCCGGAAGACATCCGGGTCGCCGTGAACTTCTCCGCCGCCCAGTTTCACAACACCGCCATCCTGCAGACCATCGTGCAGGCACTCGCCGATGCGAAGGTGTCTCCCAGCCGGCTCGAGATCGAGATCACGGAATCGATGCTGCTGTCGAAATACGGCTCCGCCGCGTCGATCCTGAATGCGCTGCTGCAGCTCGGCGTCACCGTCGCGCTCGACGATTTCGGCACCGGCTTCTCGTCGCTCACTTACTTGCGCAAGCTGCCGTTCAGCCGCATCAAGATCGATCAGTCCTTCATCCGCGACATGCTGGCGCAGCCGGACTGCGCCGCGATCGTGAAGTCGGTGATCTCGCTGGCGCGCGACCTCGACATCGGCGTCGTGGCCGAAGGCGTCGAGACCGCCGACCAGCTCGAATATCTCAGGCAGACCGGCTGCGACGAAGTGCAGGGCTATCTAATCAGCCGGCCAGTGTCGGCCGATAACGTGCCGGCGCTGCTGAATACGCGGAAGCTTCGGGCGATTTACGCGGCATAGGCCGCCTGGTCGTCATCGACACGCAGCCATCCCCAGACCAAAGCCGAATAGCGTCGCAACATCCACGCGTCTAGATTGAACGTGTGAAGGCAGGTTGTCGGCGGGCAAACAGGGGATACCGCGTGATGAGCAGCTTCCTTTGGCGCGTGTGGCAACCTCGCAAGAAGAAGACCCAGGATTTGGACGGGGCGGAGCCGTCGGCCGAACACTTCGACGGCAGGCATCGGCGGCACATGCTGCAGGCGCTGTCCGCGCTGGTGACCGGCAGTGCGCTCGGCGGAGTGTCACACCCGGCCGAAGCAAAGGATTCGAGCGATCTGCCGCCGCCAAAACGGGCGCTGACCGGCCGCGACGAAGCCGGCAAATCGGTCTTCAAGGCTTTCGACGTGACGCCGAAGGTAGTCGAGATCGATGCAAATCCGGGACTGACGTTCTACGAACTGTACATGACCGAGGGCGTGCCTGAGCTCACCGGCCGGGAGCCGGACCCGATGTTGAAAGGCACGAAGGCCTTCCCCGGCCCCGGCGGCACGATGTTTCGCCTCATCTCGTATCCGCCGAAGCGTCCCGAAGGCTGGAAGCCACCGCCCGGCGTCACTTTCGAAAGCGGGCTTCGCGAAATGTCGGAGAAGATCCCCGGCATGGGCGACCATTTCGAGCGCGGCACGCCGGGAATGCACACGTCTGATACCATCGACTACGGGGTCGTCGTTCGCGGCGAGATGACGCTGGAATTGGACGACGGGCAGAAAATCCATCTGCGTCAGGGCGACTGCATCGTGCAGAACGGCACGCGCCATCGCTGGCGCAACCCGCTGCCGGAACCCTGTCTGATGGCGTTCATCTCAGTCGGCGGCAAGCGCGCCTGAGTCCCGAGCGAATTCGGCTCAGACCGCGTCCGCGCGGAGCAGCGTGTCCACCGTGATGATGCCCCGCGCGCGGGAGACGCAGGCGCAGATCTTCTCGTTGCTCTGCTTCTGGTGGTCGCTGAAGAAGACGTCGCGGTGGTCGATCTCGCCGTCGACCGCGACCACGTCGATGGCGCAGAGGCCGCATTCGCCGCGCTTGCAGTCGTACATCACCTCGTGACCGCTGGCATTGAGCACGTCCAGCATCGAGCGCTCGCGCGGGATCTCGAGCTCGACATTAGAGCCCTTCAGGCGCACGCGAAACGTTTCGGTCGGCAGCGTGCCGCTGGAGCCGAAGGTCTCGTAGCGGAGATCGGCTAGCGGATGGCCGGCGCCGACCCAGGCATGACGCGCGGCGTCCAGCATCCGCATCGGGCCGCAGAACAGCGCCAGCGCGCCTCGCGGCAATGAGGCGAACAGCGCGTCGAGGTCGAGGCGCCTACCTTCGTCGCCGGCATGCACGACCAGGCGCTCCCCGAGCATCCCCGAGAGATCGTCGAGATAGGCCGCCTCGGTGCGCGAGCGCACGGCATAGTGCAGGGTGACATCGACCCCGCGCCGCGCCAGTGCCTGCGCGGCGCCGAGGATCGGCGTGATGCCGATACCGCCGGCGATCAGGCAATAGTTTTCGCGTGCCCAGTCCACCGCGAGCAGCGAGGCGGGTTGCGTGATGTCGAGCCGCGCGCCGGGGCTAAGCTGCCACATGTAGCGCGAGCCGCCGCGGGAATCCTCGGCGCGGCGCACGGCGATGCGGAGGCCATTTGACGAGGCCTCGCCGACCAGCGAATAGGACCGCGTTTCCGGCATTCCGTCGATGGTCACGCTGACATTGATGTGGCTGCCGACCGGATAGGCGGCGCCGTCGAACTGATCGGGCCTGATCAGGAATTCGCGGATGCTGGGCGCAAGGTCGCGCGTCGAGACCAGCGTCGCCGGGGTCCAGGTTTCGATGAAGCGCATGGCGATGCCCTCAGTCGGTTGCGGTCTTGATCAGCGCGAGCGCCGGCAAGAGGTCGAGATGGGTGCGGTTGCGCAGCGCGAGCCGCAGATTGCGCACTGCAAGCCGCGCATGCTCGCGCATGATGGCTTCGGCGCGGGCGCCTTCGCGATTCTCGATGGCGTCGATGACGACGCGGTGATGCTCCTGCCCGATGATCAGGATCTGCTGCGCCTCCGGCAGCGCCGACTGCGCCATCACGAAGCCGCTCGGGGACGCAAACGGCAGCGCCGAGGCGCGGTCGATCTGCCTGATCAGCGGTGGGCTGCGCGACAATTCCGTGAGCACCGCGTGGAAACGCGCATTCAGCGTGACGTAGGACGAGAAGGCATCGACCGAGATCGGCACCTGGCGCAGCAATTCGTCGATCGCGGCCGAGCATTCCTTCAGCGGCTCGAGCTCACGCGCGGAGACGCCGCGCTCGGCGGCAAAGCGCGCGGCGAGGCCCTCCAGCGTGCCGCGCACTTCGATGGAATCGGAGATGTCGCGTTCGGAGAACGCCTTCACCATGAAGCCGCCGGAGGGGATGGCTTCCAGCAGGCCTTCCTCCTCCAGCCGCACCAGCGCCATGCGCACCGGGGTGCGCGAGGCGCCCGTGGTCTCCACCGCCTGCAACTCGGAGATGCGCTCGCCGGGGCGCAAGGAGCCCGCCAGGATCTGGTCGCGCAGCGCGAGCTGCGCCTTCACGGTCTGGGAGACGGAGCGATCGACCTCGCGCTCGGGCGCTGCTTTCACCTGCCCTACTCCGCGGCCTGGAGGCGCGGCGGCGGGTTTTCCTTCGCCACCATCTTGTCGATCAGCTTGCGCGACCACATCGCGCCGGCGTCGATATTGAGGTTGTAGAATACGCGATCGGGATTCTCGTTCATCGCGCGCTGCTGCGCCTCGAGGATCAGCTCGTCCTCGTGGAAGATGCCGGAGACGCCATCGCGGATCTCGGTGGTGATGCGCTGCTCGCCGAGCTGGTAGTTGCGGACGAAGGCCCAGAAATAATGGCAGGTCTTCTCGGTCTCCGGCGTGATGGTGTTGAGCACGAAGCCGTTGACGCCTTGCGAGCGGTCGCCCTCGGGCGCGCCGGTGCCCGTCGGCGCGACGCCGACGTCGATCGCGATGGTGCACGGCGCCTCGAAGCGGATGATCTGCCAACGGTCGACGAGGCCGGACTTGCCGAGCTGCTTGGCCCAGAACGGCGGCGCCTCGATGCCGCGCATCCAGCGCGTCACCGTCACGGTCTTCTCGCCATGGGTGACGTCGAACGGCGCTTCGGCGACCGCGTCATTGCCGATGGAGGAACCGTGCACGAAGGTCTCGTGGGTGAGGTCCATGAGATTGTCGAGCACGAGACGGTAGTCGCAATTGACGTGGATGGTCTTGCCGTCGCCGGCCCAGGCCGGATCGTGATTCCAGTGCATGTCGGGCACCAGCGCGGGATCGGCCAGCGCGGGATCGCCCATCCACAGCCAGATGTAGCGGTGACGCTCGACCACGGGATAGGCGCGCACGCAAGCCGACGGATTGATGGTCTCCTGCGAGGGCATGAAGGTGCAGCGGCCTTGCGCGTTGTACTTCAGACCGTGATAGCCGCAGACGACCGTGTCGCCCTCGAGCCGGCCCTTCGACAGCGGCACCAGTCGGTGCCAGCAGGCGTCTTCCAGCGCGGCCACGGAGCCGTCGGCCTTGCGATACATCACGATGTGCTTGCCGCAGATCGTGCGCGGCAGCAGCGCCGGCTTCACGTCCGCGTCCCAGGCGGCGGCGTACCAGGCATTCATGGGGAAGGGCTTGGTCATCGGTCTCACTCCCGCGGCTTCTGTATGCTTTATGTATACAATAGCGGAGAGATGGAATCGTTCAAGGCTGAATTTTGCGTATCTAATTACCTATTTCTGAGATGATGTATACATACATAACCGCGAGTCATTCCCGGTGAAGGCGGGGAATCCGGTACGCCGCGGCGGACATCGGGTTCACACAACTGGAGCCGCGGCGTACTGGACTAAACACTTCGCGGGTGATGACAGCGGAGGATGCGGCCGGCCCTCCCATGCAGAGGGAGGGACGAGCGTAGCTCGCCCGTGGGTCTGCGCACATTGAGCGCAGCGAAATGGACGACGGGTGGGGTGATCTCTCAACACGGCGCTGCCCGAGAGGAGAGATCACCCCACCCCGCTCGCGCTGCGCGCGATCGACCCTCCCCCTCCAGGGGAGGGTAAGAGAGAGCCCGCGCCCGGTCTTATGCCTCGAACACTTTCTTCAGCCCCGCCTGCGCCTCTTCCTGAATTCGCTTCAGGTGCTCGGTGCTTCGGAAACTTTCCGCATAGATCTTGTAGACGTCCTCGGTGCCCGACGGACGCGCGGCGAACCAGCCGAAATCGGTCTCGACCTTGATGCCGCCGAACGGCTGGCCGTTGCCCGGCGCCTTGCTCAGCGTCGCGCGAACCGGATCGCCGGCGAGATCCTTCAGGCCGAGCTGCTCGGGCGTGACGGATTTCAAAATGTTCTTCTGCGGCCCGGTCGCGGCGACGTCGATGCGCGCGTAGTGCGGCACGCCGAGCTCGGCGGTGAGATCGCTGAACAACTGGCTGGGATCGCGGCCGGTCTTCGCCATGATCTCGGCGGCGAGCAGGCCGAGGATGACGCCGTCCTTGTCGGTGGTCCACACCGTGCCGTCGCGGCGCAGGAACGAGGCCCCTGCACTCTCCTCGCCGCCAAAACCGAAGCTGCCGCCGACGAGACCATCCACGAACCATTTGAAGCCGACCGGCGTCTCCACCAGCTTGCGGCCCAGCTTTTTCGCGACGCGATCGATGATCGAGCTCGACACCACGGTCTTGCCGATCGCGGCATCCTTGCCCCAGTTCGGCCGGTGCGCGAACAGATAGGAGATCGCGGTCGCCAGATAATGATTGGGATTCATCAGGCCGCCGGTGCGCGTGACGATGCCGTGGCGGTCGGCGTCGGTGTCGTTGGCGAAGGCGACGTCGAAGCGGTCGCGCATGCCGATCAGGCTGGCCATCGCATAAGGCGAGGAACAGTCCATGCGGATCTTGCCGTCCCAGTCCACGGTCATGAAGCGGAAGGTCGGGTCGATCGCCTCGTTCACGACGGTGGCCTTCAGGCCATAGCGCTCGATGATCGGATGCCAGTAGTGCACGGCGGCGCCGCCGAGCGGATCGATGCCGATATTGATGCCGGCGGATTTGACGAGATCGAGATCGACGACGTTGCCGAGATCGGCGACGTAGGGCGTGATGAAGTCGTAAGGGTGAACGTTCGCGGCCTTGCGCGCTTTGACGTAGTCGATGCGCTTCACGCCCTTGAGGCCATCGGCGAGATAGGCGTTGGCGCGCTTCTCGACGACGCCGGTGACGTCGGTGTCGGCCGGGCCGCCATGCGGCGGATTGTATTTGTAGCCGCCGTCTTCGGGCGGATTGTGCGAGGGCGTGATGACGACGCCATCAGCCAGACCGGACGTGCGCCCCTTGTTGTAGGTGAGGATCGCGTGCGAGATCACGGGCGTCGGCGTGTAGCCGCCGTCCTTGTCGATCATGACCTCGACGCCGTTGGCGGCGAACACCTCGACGGCGCTGACCAGCGCGGGCTCGGCCAGCGCATGGGTGTCGATGCCGATGAAGAGCGGGCCGGTCAGCCCCTTTTCCTTCCGGTAGTCACAGATCGCCTGCGTGGTCGCGAGGATGTGGCCCTCGTTGAAGGTGTTCTTGAACGAGGTGCCGCGGTGGCCGGAGGTGCCGAACGCCACCCGCTGCGCGGGGTCCGCCACGTCGGGCTTGCCGGCGAAATAGGCCGTCACCAGCCGTGGAATGTTGGTGAGCGCGTCCGGCGAGACCTGCTTGCCCGCCGCGGGATGAACATCAGCCACTGGAAATATCCTCGTCTGTCGTGAGTGCGGGACACCATAGCATCGGGAGGGCCCCCGCCAAATGCACAACACGCGCGAGGGGGAAGGCGTTCCTTGGGTCACAAGAGCGAAACACCTCGCCACACACTTGGGGTCGTCCCGGCCTAGTGCGCAATTGCGCACGGGGGCCGGGAGGACGACAAAATGTGTTGCGTGCGCTGAGCCTTGCGGCCGGCCTATCCGCTAGATCATGCTATGGTCCTCACTATCGAGGCCCCTTCGAATCGTCGCATGATCCTTCCGCGAAAACTGCTTCTGCTGATCGCCGGCCTGGTCATGGCCGGTGCGCCTGCTGGGGCTGCGGAGTTCTACACCGAGGATCTGCGCATCCCGATGACGGAGGCGGGGCCGCAGGGGCTGGAGGCGTTCCTGGTGCGCCCGGCGGGGACGAAGCGCTATCCGCTGGCGCTGCTCAGCCACGGCTCGCCGCGCAAGTTCGACGATCGCGCGACGATGTCGGCGCACAAATATTACGGCCTCGCGCTCGAATATGCCCGGCGCGGCTTCGCCGCGCTGATCGTGATGCGGCGCGGCTACGGCACCTCGCCCGGCGGCCGCGTCGACAGCGTCGGCGGCTGCGCCAATGCCGCCTATCTGCCGGCGGCGGCGGTTGCGGTCGCGGACTTGCGTGCCGCGATCGACGCCATGGCAAGGCGGTCCGACGTCACGACCTCAGGCATGATCGCGGCAGGCCATTCCGCCGGCGGGCTCGCCACCGTCGCGCTGACGGCGCAGGCGCCGGCGGGTCTCGTCGCCGCGATCAGCTTCGCCGGCGGCCGCGGTTCGCGCGACGACGACGATGTCTGCAACGAAGATGGGCTGGTGCAGGCCTTCGCCACCTTCGGCAAGACCTCGCGCGTGCCGATGCTGTGGGTCTATGCGGCCAACGATTCCTTCTTCGGCCCCGATCTGGCGCGCCGGCTCTATGACGGGTTTCGCAAGGCTGGCGGTAACGCGAAGTTCATCGCGGCGCCGCCCTACGGCGACGATGGCCACTATCTCTATTCGGTCGCCGCGCGCCCGCAATGGACGCCCTATCTCGACGCCTTCCTGCGCGAGCGCGGGCTATCCCACGACGTCTTGAGTCCGCCCGATCCGCTGCCGCCGCCGAGCCAGCTCAACGAGGCCGCGCGCGCCGAGTTCGCGCGCTATCTCGCCAGCACGATGCCACACAAGGCGTTTGCGGTGTCGCCGAACGGCGGTTACGGCTGGCGTTCGGGGCACACGACCGCCGAAGACGCCCAGCGCGATTCCCTCAATGCCTGCATGAAATGGTCGGCGACCTGCACGCTCTATGCGGTCGACGACCGGCTGGCCGGACCTGCGCAGAAGCCGGCGGCGGACCAGAGCGCCCGCGCGCGATAAAGACTTTAGAGGCGCTCGCTGAGTGCGAGCTTGTAGCCGACGCCGGTGACGGTCGCGATCACGGGCGTGCCGCTGCCGACGAGCTTGCGCCGCAGCCGCGCCACCAGCGCATCGACGGTGCGGATGTCGACCTCGGCCTGGCGGTTGCTGACAACCTCGATCAGATAGTCGCGGCTCAGCGGCCGGCCGTCGGCGCCGACCAGCGCCGCAAGCAGGTCGAATTCGGCGCGCGTCAGCGCCACCGGCTTGCCATCGGCGCCGAGCAGCTCACGCCGCGTCAGATCGATGATCCAGTCGCCAAAGGCGATCGAATTGTGGTTGCGCGCCGCCTTGCGATCGATCGAGCGCCGGCGCAGCACGCTGCGTGCGCGCGCGAGCAGATCGCGCAGATTGATCGGCTTGGTGACGTAGTGGTCGCCGGCGATCTCGAGACCGAGAATGCGGTCCACGTCGGTGTCGCGGCGGGTCACGAAGATGATGCCCGCGTTGTTGGTCGCCTGGATTTCCTTGGCAAGCTCGAAGCCGTCGCCGTCGGGCAACTGCACGTCGAGGAAGACGAGATCGGTGCGCGAGCGCAGCGCCTGGCGGCACTCCGCGCAGGAGCCGGCGCCGACGACGTCGAAATTATTCTCGCTGAAATAGCCGACCAGCATGGTCCGCGTCACCGGATCGTCTTCGACCACGATCAAGCGCTCGCGGCCCGCCGGGCGCGCGTCCTGACGTGAAGCATCAGCCACGATGTTGGATGTCCTGTGTGCGGGTGACACGGTCTGGAAAGTCACGCTGTCGCGCAACGCATTGTCTTGTGAACGTACATTCACAGCTGGTTCGAGCCCCCGAAATTGCCTGCCGAATATTAGGCGTGTTGTGCAGCCCGAACAATATTGTTCACGGTATTGCCGTATTAAGTATGAATTGCCCCACACTTCTCATCCGGCGCATCGATGCCCCAGACCGGGTCGGGATTCGCTTGTCCTGACGCCGATTCAACCCTCGGTAAATGCAGATACTCGGCTTCGGGGCCTCCTGCCGAGACCCCCGTGGTTCCGCCTGCAGATGGATCACCACCCAGCACGGGCGTCGCGGCGAGCCCAGCCGATTGCTGGGACTGCGGCCGGACAGCGACAGCAGCCTCGCGCGCGGCATCTGCTCGATCACCGCGGAGACGATTTTCCGTCTCGCCTGACTGCTCCCGGTCACCGCGCTCGGAACGCGCCGCGCACCAGCTTGCTGAACCGGCTTCCGGTTGTCCTCGATAGCTGCGCGCTGGTCTTCGCTGCGCGATGATCTTGCGGCCTCGTCGTGCGCATGAACTGTCGTCTGCGCGAACGACGCGCGCGCCGCCGCTGCGACAGGCATGCGCCGGGCGCCCTGCTCCGACATCCCGACGCAGCTTGCCTCGTCGCCGCCTTCGACTACTGTGAGCCCCGCAACAATGTGGTTTCTCGGGGCACAATGAGCACCAGCACACAACGCGCGACGCGACGCGCAATTCTCAAATCGGTCGGCGGAGCCGCCGCCGCGCTCGCCACCCGGGCCGAAGCACAAACCGCAGAGAAGACCACGAAGGTGATCGTCGGCTTTCCGGCGGGAGGCGGGCTTGATGCGATGAGCCGCATCATCGTCGACAAGCTGCGGGCACAGACCGGCATCGCCGCCATCGTCGAGAACAAGCCGGGCGCAGCGGGCCGCATCGCCGCCGAAGCGGTGGTCCGCGCCGAGCCGGACGGGTCGACGCTGTTGTCTGCGCCGATCGTCGCGACCGCGTTCTATCCGTTCATCTACAAGTCGCTGCCGTTCGATCCGCTGGTCGATCTCGCACCCATCAGCCGGTTCTGCACGTTTCAGTTCGCGCTCGCCGTCAATGCCAAGCTGCCCACCACCACTCTTGCGGACTTCCTCAGCTACGCGCGTGCCAACAAGGAGCGGGTGAATTTCGGCTCGCTCGGCGCGGGCACGCCGTCGCACTTCCTCGGTGTCATGCTGAACCAGGCCGCGGGCATCGAGATGGCTCACGTGCCCTATCGCGGCTCGGCGCCCGCGATCACCGATCTCCTGGGCGGCACGATCCAGGCGGCGTTCGACACGACCGCGAGCCTGATGGAGCAGTACAGGGCCGGCAAGATCCGGCTGCTCGCGATCACCGGCGCGAACCGCTCGCCGCGCCTGCCCGACGTGCCGACCTTTGCCGAGCTCAAGCTCGGCCTTGGCGACATCGAGGCGGCGGACTTCTGGTACGGATTCTTCGCGACCGGCAAGACGCCCGAGCCGGTCCTCGACAGGCTCAACGGCAATCTGCGCAGCGTGCTGGCCGACCCCACTGTCCAGCAGTTGCTGTCCGCGCTAGATGTCGGCGTCGTCGCCGATACGCGCGCGGAATTCGCCCGCATCATCAAGGCCGATTACGACCGCTGGGGCAGCGTGATCAAATCGACCGGCTTCACGCTGGAGTAGGTGCCATGGAAGTCATATTGCTCGGTACCGGCGGTCCGCGCCCCGACCCGCGCCGCATGGCGACGACGACGCTGATCAGGCTCGGCGACGAGAACATCCTGTTCGACGCGGGCCGCGGCGTCATGGTGCAGCTCAGCAAGACCGGCGTGCCGCTCGGCGCCATCAACACGGTCTTTCTCACCCATCACCATTTCGACCACATCGGTGACCTCTACGACGTCATGCTCAATTCCTGGATGCATGGACGCAAGGACGATCTGCGCATCTATGGACCGCCGGACACCGAACGGCTGGTCAACACGCTGATCACGCAGGTCTATGACAAGGACATTGCCTGGCGGGATCAGGGCGAGCCGACCTTCGGCGGATGGAAGCCGGTTGCCGCAACCGACATCATCCCCGGCCCCGTTCTCGACACCGGCCGCTGGAAGATCAGCGCCGAGCTCGTCTCGCATGGCGACGGGCTCGACATGTCGCCGGCGTTTCTGGCGCGCTGGATGTGTCTCGGCTATCGCTTCGAGGCGGAGGGAAAGGTCATTGCGATCTCCGGCGACACGGTCCCCTGCCCCGGTCTCGAGCGGCTGGCTGAAGGCGCCGACCTGCTCGTCCAGGTCTGCTTTCTCGCAACGCCCGAGATCAACAACGAGCATCTGCGCCGGCTGGCGAAATACACGCTCGCCTGCGGCGACACGGTCGGCAAGGTCGCGGCCAAGGCTGGCGTGAAGAAGCTCGCGCTGACGCATCATCGTCCGCGCACCGACGATGCCATGCTGGAGGCGCTGCTCGCCGATGTCAGGCGGGATTATTCCGGTCCGGTCGTACTCGGCGAGGACCTGACACGGATCGAGGTCTAACTCAGGACGATGCGACCTCGATCCGGAACGACAACCGCTCTTCGGCGCCGGACGCGATATGCATCAGGCCGGGCTTGTCGCTGAACTGGCCGTCGAAGCCGGCGGGGCTGGCATGGCCACGCCAGGGCTCGATGCAGAGGAACGGCGCGCCCGACGGTTTCGACCAGACGCCGAGCTCGCGAAAACCCTGCCATGACATCTTCAGCGAGGGCCCGGCGGTTGCGCCCTGCCCGGCCGCGTAGCGCACCGAATGGCTCTCGATCCGGTCGAAGATGATCGCATCATCGACGAACAGGGAGTCGGACAAGGGAAGTGTCGCGCCCTGGATCGGGCTCGGCTCAAGTGCCGCGCGCAGCAGGCCGCCGTCGAGACGGCGGACGGGAGAAGACTCCGTGTTCGCGAAGGTCAGCGCGTAGCTCTCCTTCGTCACGCCAGGCTGGAGCGGCCAATTGAAGGCGGGATGACCACCGAGCGACGCCGGCAACGTCTCGCTGCCGGTGTTGGCGACCGTGAGCGAGAGGTCGAGACCGGTCTCGTCGATCGAGTAGACGGCCGTCAGGCGGAACGCGAACGGATAGAGCGTCCGCGTCGTCTCGTTGTCTTCGAGCACCAGCACGCAGCGGTTTTCGCCGCGCTCCGCCCAGCGGAAGCGGCTGTCGCGCGCAAAGCCGTGCTGCGTCATCCGGTACGTCCTGCCCCGGTGCCGCAATTCGTCATTGGCAAGGCGTCCGACGATCGGAAACAGCAGCGGCGCATGACGCGGCCAGGCCGGCTCGGCCTGCCAGACGAATTCGACTCCGGCGTCGCTCCTCAGCGAGCACATTTCGGCGCCTTGCGCCTTGACGGTCGCGGAGAGGCCACCGCTGCGGATCGTGTGCGTGTCGTCGGTCATGGTCATCTCCACGGAAGCAGCGAGGCTGACGGGCCAAAGCGCGGGTCGCCGCGCGCGGCCCGATCATATCGCATCAGAAACGATTTCGCCCGCCCCAGGATGAGGCGGGCGAAGCTCAACTGCAAACGGCTTGCTCAGGCCTGCGGCGACCGTCCGACGCTGTCGTAGGTGAAGCCGGCGGCAACCATCTCTTCCGGACGATAGATGTTGCGGAGATCGACGACGACGGGCTGCGCCATGACGCTCTTCAGCCGGTCGAGATCGAGCGCGCGGAACTGCACCCATTCGGTGACGATGACGAGTGCATCAGCGCCTTCAGCGCAGGAATAGGCATCCTCGCAATAAATGATGTTGGGCAGCTCACCCTTGGCCTGCTCCATGCCCACGGGGTCGAACGCTTTCACCTTCGCTCCCATGTCGATGAGGCCCGTGACGAGCGGGATCGACGGCGCATCGCGCATGTCGTCGGTGTCGGGCTTGAAGGTGAGGCCGAGCACGCCGATGGTCTTGCCGCGCAAGCCGCCGCCGAGCGCCTGGC
>Ga0207426_1000506_pt1 | contig 57538 bp, 53 predicted proteins | sample AraplaMF_Cvi_mMS_FD_184265 | JGI IMG/M metagenome (GOLD analysis project Ga0207426, IMG submission 184265) | Arabidopsis root microbial communities from the University of North Carolina, USA - plate scrape MF_Cvi_mMS (SPAdes) (version 2) | ecosystem: Host-associated > Plants > Roots > Endosphere...
TTCCACGCCTTATATGCCGGCAATCCGCCCGCTGCCGAAATGCCCTACTGCGATTGCCAGGTGTTGCTGGACCGTAGCTACTTCGCGCCGGTGTGGGACCGCAGCTGGCCCGACGACACGCTGCTGGATTTCGAATACATGGACGACCCGCCGCCCGCCAGTGCAGCCGCGCCCCACGACCGCAGCGCGACCCTCATTGCCTTCGGCCCGCCCCAGATCACCAGGCGCTTCGACAGTGGGCGCGAAGTCTGGCTGTACCAGTCCGCGCCAGCAAGCCACCTGACGCCCGGCCCCGACGGCCGCCCGCGCGTGGGTGAACATGTGCTGCTGTTCGGCGCGAACGGCAGCACACTGAAGTCGCGCCAGCGCGCGCCTTGAGAATCGGAGCTAGCCGCTGGCGCGAACTTCCTTTACCATTTGCACCTTCGAATTTGCTAATTCGGCATCGCCAATAGTCCCATTTGACAATTTTGTAAGCGTCACCCTACGGAAACGACGCATTCCCCAATGATTGACAAGATCCTCTACGCAGCAGCTCATTACTTCGCCTTATTGACTTTTCTGTGCGCCTGCTGGGGTGCTGGCCGGACTGTGCTGCGCCGGCTGGAGCCGGGCGCGGCCCAGCTCGACGCCGACGGAGGGCTGTTATGGCATGCCATTGCGGCAACATTGGGCATTGGCTTGTATATCTATGGAATGCAATTGCTGGCGCTCGCTGGGCAGTTGCGCTTGTTACCCGTGGTAGCTGCGCTGGTGCTCGGTCTCTTCCTGTGCGTGCTTGAATGGCGCTCGCTACCGCAGCGTAGCACTCCGCCCTTGGCTCAGCGCTGGCATGTCGCAAACTGGACCGAACGCGGCACGCTGCTACTGTTCGCCTTGCTGATCCTGCCGACACTCATCGATCCGCTGTGTCCGCCGCTGGCCTGGGATGAAGTGCAAAGCCACCTGCCACACGCCCTCCAATGGGTGCTGAGCGGCACGCTTGGCGTAAACGAATGGCTGCGCATGCCTTGGCACCCATTCAATACAAATCTGCTCTTCAGTGCGGCGATGATCGTCTATGACGATGTCATGCCCCATCTGATCAATGCACTGACCGCGTGGCTCTGCGCTGCCTTGGTCTATTTGGCTGGAAAACGCTATGCCGGCCAAAGCGTCGCCAGCATCGCAGCCATCATCTTGTTAAGCTTGGTGCGTAATGAATTTGACGGTGCGATGCTGGACACCAGCGTCATGTTGTATGTTTTCGCCGGCTGCCTGATCTTCCATCAGTGGCAACAGCAACCTCAGCGGGGAGTATTGCTTGGTGCGGCAGCTTTTATGCTGGGCGTTGCTGCAGGCAGCAAATATCAGGCGTTGCAACTATTGCCCCTGATGGCAATCGCTTTGCTGATGCGCACGCGCTCACCGCGCAACTGGCTCATTGCCACAATTGGCCTGCTCCTGCCTTGCGCATATTGGTATGTACGGAACTACATTCTGACAGGTGACCCGTTCAATCCTATTGGAGGCAAGGTATTCGGCTTTAGCGATTGGAACTTGGCGGACTATCAGTTCCAGCTTGACGATGTCAAACGCAACGCAGGCATGCCGAGCTGGGTTATCTGGCCAGCATTGCTGGCGCCATTTATCGCCAAAGTGCGACGCATACCGGGTGCGCGGGCCGCCATGATCCTGGCCGGCACCGGCCTGGCAGTCTGGTTGCTCACTTCACGCTACCCACGTTACCTGATGCCGTTTTATCCCGTGCTGGCACTGTTGGCGGCCGCGGTCTGGCATTGGTTGTTCGTGACTGCCTGCCGTCGCCTTGCTCGCGGCCCGGAATCGAGACTGCAAAGCAAGGCAGCAGTGGCCTGCATCATCGTGGCGCTTCTGGCCATGCTGCCTTTTGCGCTGAAGAAGGGAAGCAAGAGTTGGAAAATGGTGGCGCCGACCGCGGCCGCCCGCGAAGCGATATTGCAACGGGAAATTACCGGCTACCCAGTGCTGGCCTATTTGCGTGAACATCCAATGGGCCGTACCTATCAGTTCGGCCTGGAGGAATCCCTCTATTACGCGCCACTGCGAACTGGGGGCGATCATTTTGGTCCTGGACGGTATCGGGATTTTGCCGGCCTGACTCCGGCCGACCTATCCAAATCCTTGCGTCATTCCGGTTACTCTAGCCTGTTGATCCATACCGAGCGCTGGCCTGGCATCAATACCCGGCCAGGGTTCGCACAGTACTTTACGCTAGTACATCAGGTTGGGCCGGTGTCCCTCTACCAAATTATCGAACCCGTGGCGAAAGATAAAGCGATCCAATAAAGTCCAGAAAATATTGCACTTATAACAAAATATTAGTTTGCCAGGCTGAGTCCTTGGCAAACGGAAAAACCCTCTGTTATAATTGCGCGCCTTGGCCTGGTAGCTCAGTTGGTAGAGCAGAGGACTGAAAATCCTTGTGTCGGTGGTTCGATTCCGCCCCGGGCCACCAAGAATAAAAAGTGAAGACGCCGACTCTTGTAGTCGGCGTTTTCGTTTTCGACTCTTTCAGAATCAGATCCCGGCTCCCAGCGCCGCAGCAGACTGCTTCCACGTTTGCCCCCCACCCGGATTAGAATGATATGTTTAGCAGCCGCTTATAACTTAAGGCAACCTCATGGGGAAGAATACAAGAATCGCTGTCGTGATACCGACGTACAAGGCACGCAATCACATTTTGGACGTGATCGGCAGGATTGGTCCGGAGGTTACACGAATCTATGTTATCGATGACTGCTGCCCCGACCAGTCCGGCGAATATGTGGAGAATAACTGCAAGGATCATCGCGTAACTGTAATCAGGCATGCCGAAAACAAGGGTGTAGGCGGTGCGGTAATGACGGGCTATCAGGCGGGAATCGACGATGGCATGGGAATCCTGGTCAAGATCGACAGCGATGGCCAGATGGACCCCGCGCTGATTCCCGATTTCGTAACGCCGATTATTGCTGGCGAAGCCGATTACACCAAGGGGAATCGCTTCTTCGATCTCGAAGATGTTCGCCTAATGCCTAAGATGCGCTTGTTCGGTAATGCGGTGCTCTCGCTGATGTGCAAGCTTTCGTCTGGCTACTGGAATCTGTTCGATCCGACAAACGGTTACACCGCCATCCATGCTGACGTAGCACGTTATTTGCCCTTCCATAAAATCAGCCAACGCTATTTCTTCGAGACCGACATTCTCTTCAGGTTAAATACCCTGCGCGCAGTGGCCGTCGATGTGCCAATGGAGGCCAAATATGGGGATGAAATCAGCCACTTGAAGATTTCGAGGATCATCGGGGAATTTCTTGTGAAGCACGCGCGGAATCTCTCCAAGCGGATTTTCTACAATTACTATCTTCGCGACATGTCCTTGGCGTCCATTGAACTGCCATTCGGACTCGGGTTGTTGAGTTTCGGCTTTACCTACGGCATCTATCACTGGGTAAAGTCCGCTCAAACGGGTATCGCCACGCCAGCGGGTACCGTCATGCTCGCTGCGCTGCCCGCACTGATAGGCTTGCAATTGACGCTTGCCTTTATCTCCTATGACATCGCCTCCGTACCAAGGCGACGTATCCATCGTGGTTGATCCCGGCGCGCCAAAGCGAAACGCGGGGGCGAACCAGTTCGTGGTCTTCGTCCTGGTGGGCGCCACTTGCGCCGTGATCGATGTGGGCCTGATGAAACTGCTAGGCATGCTCGGCCTGCACTATCTGATTGCGGCCTCGGCTGGCTTCGCAGCAGGTTTGGCAGTCAATTTTGCGTTGCACACCTGCCTGACATTCAAGGCGAGTTATTCCTACGCCACACTGGTGCGCTTCATCGGAGTCGTACTGGTCAATTATCTCATCACAATGTTTTGCGTGTCGCTGTTCCAGTCCTGGCTAGATATGCCTGTATTTGGGAAGGTGATATCCTTGCCGCTGGTTGCAGTGAACGGCTTTCTGTTAAGTAAACACTGGGTATTCAAATAATGGAGTTCACTCCAGTTCGTTGTGATGAGGCTGCATATGCAGAGTATGTTCGCCTGTTTGCCGACTGCTTCCCTGGCGTAAACAAATTCAACCGGGACTATCTCGACTGGCTATATCGTTGTAATCCTGACGGCATGGTGATCGGTTTTGATGCGCGCGATGGCGATCGCTTAGCGGCCCATTACGTATGCATTCCAGCGCGGGCAAGGATCGGTAGCGAGGAGGTACCTGTTCTGTTGTCGCTGAACACGGCAACTCATCCCGAATACCAAGGCAAAGGGCTATTTACGAAACTGGCCGAACTTACCTACGCTGCCGGTGCAGAGCTTGGCTATGATTCCGTCTATGGCGTGGCCAATGCCAACAGTACGCCAGGTTTCACGCGCAAACTGGGTTTCCAGCTGGTTGCGCCCTTGCAAGCCAGCGTGGGTATCGGCCCATTAGGGATCAACTTCTCGCAAGACACATCGTTACTGCAATTCCGGCGAATCTGGAGTGAGCAGGCCCTGGCCTGGCGGTGCGCCTGCCCAGTCAATCCGATTAGCGTCCGGGCATGCCAAAACCGCACGACGCTATTGGCCTCGGTACCGGGTATCCCCATCATGGCGGCTGCGGAAGTCGACGTCGAAGCGCCCCAGGCGCAAAAGGCGGCTTCGGTTTCACCGCTCCGGCTATTCCTCGGCCAAGTCCCCTCTGCCTGGCAGCGTCGCGCTCTCTATATGGATATTCCCAAGCGCTTGCGCCCTTCGCCACTTAACCTTATCTACCGCTCGCTTACGGGGCGCATAACGGCAATCGACCCTGATGCGGTTTTCCTTGGGTTCATTGACTTCGATGCGTACTGATTCCTTTACCCCGCTTGCTCTTTTTTTGTTTCCGCACCAAGACGATGAGTTTGGTGTGTTCTATCAAATCGAGCAGGAGCGACGGGCCGGACGTAGAGTCTTTTGCATCTACGTGACAGACGGATCGACTACTGCCGATCCGCTGCGCCGCAACGCGGAGTCGCGCGCCGTTCTCCAACGGCTGGGAGTCGCCGAGCATGACACATTGTTTATTGGCCAGGAACTGCATATCACCGATGGCTTGCTGCATACGCACCTTGAAGTCCTGGCCGAGTGGCTCAATGCGTTTATCGTTTCCCGCCCGGAAATTGTTTCCTGCTATATCCCGGCCTGGGAGGGTGGGCACCCCGACCACGACCTGCTGCATGCGATCACGCTGCATTTGCCTGCCATGCAGGGTCGCCTCGATATCATCAGGCAGTTTTCGCTCTACCAAGGACAGGGTTTTAGCGGCCCCATGTTTCGCGTACTGTCTCCCCTTCCTGACAACGGGCCGGTGGAGCGGCAAGCGGTTGGATGGGCGGACCGTTTACGCTACCTCCGTCTTTGCCTGGCCTATCCATCACAATGGCGTAGCTGGATTGGGCTGTTTCCGTTTATCTGCCTGCACTATCTCTTCGATGGAGCGCAGCAACTGCAACGCGTCGATGGCCAACGCCTGCTTATTCAGCCGCACACTGGCCCGCTCTACTATGAGCGGCGGGCTTTCCTCGATTGGTCGACACTGCGCGCCGCCATAGATCGGCTGCAGGCCGCTCTCGGAACAAATAGGATTGAGTAAGCAAGTAGTCCAGTAGGGTTAGCTGGCGCAGGCCAGTTGGCCCAAACGCTTGACGCAGGCAGTCAGCACTTCCACCACCTTTTCCTGTTGCTGTGGAGTGATCCCCATCCACAGCGGCAGGCGCACCAGGCGTTCCGACAACGAGTCCGTCACCGCCAGGCGGCCCTGCGCCCGGCCGTAGCGCTGGCCGGCAGGTGAGGAATGCAGGGGCACGTAATGGAACACTGCGCCAATGCCATTCCGCTTGAGCTCATCGAGCACGGCCTGCCGGTCCAGGCCCGCATTCAGCAACAGGTAGTACATGTGCGCATTGTGCTCGCATTCAGCAGGAATCACCGGGCGCCGCAAAGCGCCGCAAAGCTCCAGCGGCTCCAGCAGGTCATGGTAGTACTCCCAGCGCGCCAGCCTTTCGCGGGTGATGGCATCCGCCTGCTCGAGCTGCGCCCACAGAAAAGCAGCCACCAGCTCGCCCGGCAGGAATGACGAACCCACTTCCTGCCAGGTGTATTTGTCCACTTCCCCGCGAAAGAAGCGGCTGCGGTCGGTGCCTTTTTCGCGCACCGTCTCGGCACGCAGCACCAGCTCCGGATCGCGCACCAATAAGGCACCACCTTCGCCGGCAATAACGTTCTTGGTCTCATGGAAACTATAAGCGCCAAGATCGCCGATGGCGCCCAGCGCACGCCCCTTGTACGTTGCCATAACGCCCTGGGCGGCATCCTCCACCACGGCCAGGCCGTGTCGGCGGGCGATCTCCATGATGGTGTCCATCTCGCAGGCCACGCCTGCGTAATGCACCACGGCGATGGCGCGGGTGCGCGGCGTGATGGCCGCCTCGATCAGACGCTCGTCGAGATTCAGGGTATCGGCGCGGACATCGACAAACACCGGCACGCCGCCACGCAGCGCAAAAGCATTGGCCGTCGATACGAAGGTATAGGACGGCATGATGATTTCGTCACCGGGACGGATATCGAGCAATAGCGCAGCCATCTCCAGTGCGGCGGTGCAGGAATGGGTCAGCAATGCCTTGCTGCTGCCAGTGCGCTGCTGCAGCCACGCATGGCAGCGCTTGGTAAAAGGGCCATCGCCCGCCAACCGCCCATTGAAGTGGGCCTCGGCAATGTAATGCAATTCCTTGCCCGTCATGTAAGGCCAGTTGAATGGGATCTGTTTGTCACTCATGATGCGAATATTCCTTCTGCTTTTCTTCAATGCTGCTCGATTTCTTTGCCACCAACAGGCGCGTGCCACCCAATCGCCAGGAGCCGCCCCAGCGAATCCACGCCAGTTCGAAGCTGAGCACAGCCTCGAGCAGGCGGTTCAGCACGGGATGAACCCGCAAGCCAGCGATATCGTCGCCGCTGATGTCCTTCTTGCCGCGCATCGCCAGGCGCGATGCCAGCATCATCGGTAACAACAGGCTGACAAACGAGGTGCTGCGCACCAGCTCAAACCCGGCCGCCGCCACCTTGCCATGCAACTCCTCGGCCGTGTAGCGCCGCTCGTGGCAGGCATACTCGTCGACCGCACTCCACAACCAGCGATGCTGGGGCACCGTGATATACACATGGCCTCCAGGCTTCAGCGCTGCATGGATGCGGTCCAGGACCAGGCCGTCTTCTTTAATATGTTCAATCACGTCAAAAGCGCCGATCGCTTCCCATTCCTCGTGGTACGGCATGGAGCGCGCATCCATCTGGGAAAATTCGGCGCGCGATACGCGCTGCCGCGCAAAGTCCAGGCCTTCGGCCAGATGCTCGCTACCGGCTATGCGCGTCTGCGGAAATTGCTCGGCAACCGCATGTAATACAAACCCCGTCCCACAGCCAATCTCGAGGAAGGAACGCATGCCCGGCTGATAAGAGCGTAAAGCCCAAAGTATCAGCTTGTTGCGCGACCGGAACCAGAAATTGCTGGCCTCCACCGCGGCCAGTTCTTCGAAATAGTGGGGTTTGAATCCGATCTGCATGGGACGAACGCCTTACCCTTTCTCCCGGAATACGAGATATTTAAGTTCGACAAACAACACCAACGCCACTACCACCATTGCCGCAAGTTGCACTACCTGATGCGGGTAGCCAAAGCGGTCGACAAACACATAGAGCAGCAGCCAATTCAAGCTATAACCGGAACCATGCGCGAGAAAATAATAAAACGCGCTGCGGCCAGTCCCGCCTCGGTCGCGAAAAGTCCAGTTCCTGTTTCCCAAAAAGCCGGTCAGCGCGCCAGTGGCATAGACCAGCGTCATTGCCACTTTGGGCGCACCGCCCCACCAGGCGATCAGCAAAAATACCAGATAGCCGACACTGTTGCTCAGGGCGCCGACCAGCAGGTAACGCAACAATTGCGCATGCGACTGCCGCATACGCTCCATGCCCAGCCAGCGCATCATCCGGCAACCGGGGTGCCGCGCAAGGCTGTCCAGAACGCTTCGGACGCGATCTGCGGAAAACCGCTCACCGCTTCACTAAACATGCACAGGCGCTGCTTCAACAGTATTGCTTCTTCGCTGGCCTTGGCATCGGCATCCGGCCCGCGCAGGCGTCGCTTGACGCCCGCCGCCAGGGCCAGGCAGCCGCAGCGGAATACCAGGTCCATCAGTTGGTCTGCGTCGTCGCCCTCGCGCACCGGAATCACGGCTTGCACCAGCGGCTTGCCGCCGTCCAGCGTCTCGTCGACATCATGCACGGTGACGCCGACAAAACGCACGCCAAAGGCCAGCGCATCGCGCACAGGACGCGCGCCGATAGCGCCTCCGAATGCCGGCAGCAGGGAGTAATGCAAATTGACCAGGCGGCCGCGGTATTTGTCTGTCACCGCACCCGCCAGTATCCGGTGCACGGTGGTGATCACCAGATCCGGCTGGAAGGCATCTAATGCCGAAAGCAGTGCCTCCTGGCCGAGGTCGCTAAAGTCGATACATGCCTCGTGGATGCCCGTACCCCTAGCAAAGACATTGGCCGGACACTCGCGGTCGGTAAAGACAGCTGCCAATTCGGCGGCACCAAACCAGCCCTGCACGACAGCCTGGTGGACAAACCGCAGATTGCCGCCCCCTCCCGAGCACAGAAATACGATGCGTCTGGTATGGTTAGCGGCCATAGATCCGCCTGACGATGGTGTAAGGGCGGCGCTTGGTCTCCGAATACATTTTCGACAGATAAACGCCGACCAGGCCGATAAAGAAAATCACCAGGCCGCCCAGCATCCAGATCGACGCCATTACGGACGTCCAGCCGCTGATCGGTTTGGACCACAGCAACCAGTTCAGCAGCAGGAAAACCGTATAAGCACCGGCGATCAGCGAAATACCGGCTCCCAGGTAGAAAATCCCGATCAGGGGCGCATTGCTGAACGAGGTCACGGCATTGACCAGCAACGAAATCTTCTTGCGCAGCGTATAGCTGGAACCCGACCTGGCCTTCTTGTTGACGACCTGCGCACGCTGGTCGAAACCCGTGATGTGCCACAGGCCTGCCATGAACACCTCCCGCTCGTCATGCAGCAGCAGGGCGTCGACATAACGGCGCGTCATGACCCGTGCCGTCACGATGTTCGGCGTCAGGCCCAGCCCGGTCGAAGCATTGAACAGCGACCAGAACCACTGGCCGCTCCAGCGCTCGAACCAGCCGCCCTTGCGCGCTTCCTGGACGCCGTACACCACGTCGCAACTGTCCGCCTCAAGCTGGGCGCAAAAAGACGCGAGCCATTCCGGATCCTCTTCAAGGTCCACGTCCAGCAGGAATACGCGCTCGCCGCGGGCATGCGCCAAGCCCGTCATCATCGCCTTGTGGTGGCCAAAGTTGCGTGACAGGTCGACCACGATGACATGGGAATCCTGTGCACTCAGCTGGACAGCCAGCGCCAGGCTGGCATCGGGCGAGCCGTCATTCACGAACACAATTTCGTAATCGTCGCCAACCTGCGCGCGTGCCGCCGCGCTGGCGCGCAGGTGGAACTCGCTGATGTAAGCCGCAGACTGATACAGCGTGGCGACAATCGACATTTTCATTGAACAACATACCTCATGTAACGGGCCGCATCGGGTCCACAATTGAACAGCAAATCGACAATACTAACATGGTGGGTAAACTCGCCCCACTGCTGTGGATACGGCGGGTAACCAGCATAGTCGAACCAGGTCAGCTTGATGCCGGCATTGGCCATCAGCGACTCGTCCATATAATCCTTGGCCGCCGGCCCGGATAGATACTCGTTGGCGCCGACCTGCTGGCACAGCGATACCAGGCGCTCCGTGCGTCCCTCGACCAAGGTGAAATCCCAGGAATTGTGGATCCGGGTGCGAATGCCGAGATAAGCGCAAATGGCAACAATCAAGCGCCGGTTGAGTGCGGACAGGTTGTCATGCACTTCGGACAGGTAGAGCGGAGCGAGCCATTCTGCGACTTCCTTGAAGTAAGGCGCCCGGGCATAGTTATTCTGCAATGTCGTCCAGTGCTTGCGTTGCCATGCGCTGTCTGCCAGCATGACGTCGCGAATCCGGCGGCGGATATCCTGCCCCGCCGGCACCGTCAGCCATTGTGCCCCGCTGGGCGTTTTAATCTGGTTGCGATTACGCCAATCATTCTTGGTAAATTGCATGTCGTCGTAGAGGATGAAATCGTCGACGGCGGCAATCAGGTCAAAATAACCCTTCCAAGGAATGTAATTGGATTGCAGGATTGCTACTTTTTTCATCAGAATAGTCTGTTTGCGGGATGTCGATTATAGCTTCCGGTCCCGCAGCCGCCGCCACAGCAGCAGCGCCGCTACCAGCAGCCAGAAAGCATGGGCAACCCACGCATAGCGTACATACGGCTTGAACTGCAGGCGAACCTGGGTCGCCTCCGGCGCCAGCTTCACCCCCTGGAACACACCATTGACCTGGCCTGTTGGCGCATCCTGCCAGTTGCCGCCGAGCAGCACCTGCGCCTGCCAGTCGCGATGATACTTCTGGCTCAGGACCAGCCATGAGACCTGGCCCGGAGTGACATCGAATGCCAGCACGTCGGTCTGGTCGAGCCGTTTCACTACAGGCAGTCGCAGTGACTTGCGCGGATCATCGAGCGCCAGTTCGCTTGCCGTACCGTCTGCACCGGTTGCTAACTGGATCGCATCACCCATCCGGTCCAACACCTTGTAGACGTGGATGCCGGCTTCGTCGCCGATCAAGCGCAGGTTCGGATGTGCGAGAGGCGCCACCGATAACATGGCGCCGACATTACTCATCCAGAACATGGCCGATCCGTAGTCAGGCGCGATGCTGTTGTTCAACCTGCCAAACGTGAGTACTTCCCCACCGAGGGACTGTATCAGGGCATGGTAGCGGCGCGACGAAAGGCTGTTGTAACTGTGTACCGATGCCAGGCCGGCGCTGGCATTCAAGTTGGGCGGCAATACCGGCACGCCGGGCGCCGCAACGGCAAAGCGCGCCCCTGTCGTCAACTCGGATCGGATCTTCTCGGCCAGGGGCGAGCTGGTGGCAATCTGGCGCAGATCCTGGTGCAGCATCAACGGCGCAGTGGTGATCACCAGCGAAACGGCGGTCACCGCGAGTAGCAGTGCCGGGTGCTTGCTCCTGAACTGCCACAGCAACAGCAGCAGCATGACGGCCATCCCAAGCAGCACGCGAGGACGCAGCGGCAGGCCGGCCATTCGGCTCAGCAGGCAGGCGCCGGCCAGCACCAGTAGCACGACGCCGGCAGCAAACCACAGCGCGCGCGCGCGCCGGGCGGCAAACGGCTCCTTGAGCAGGCCGTCGACCCCATAGGCCGTAATGATGGTCAACGGCAGCAGCAGGCAGCATAGCGGATTGGTGCGGGACAGGTTCAGGCCCAGGTGCTGCACGCCAAACACATAGATCGGATCGACAAACGTCAACAGCAAGAGAATGATGACTGCCAGCCACCATCCCCAATGCTGGCGCAGGCGGGTAAACAAGGCAGCAACAGCAAAAAACAGCACCGGCAGCGTGATGCTGATCGCGTTGTAAGAATACGGGAAGGTCGAAGCCATCGGCTGGCCGAACAGCTCCGGAACCGTGCTGAAGGCCATGAACCTGGAGGCGTCCAGGACGGTAGCAAAGCGCGGCAGCACCACCGTAAAGAACGATGCGGGCGGCATGACCCGCAGCGATTCCTTCACCTCGCCTGCCACGTCAAGATATACCGGCAAGGCCAGTGCACCGCCCAGCACGACGGCGCTGACGGCATAAAGCAGGTAGCGCAGGGCAGCCTGCCGGTCACTGCGCCATTGACGGCACAACACAACCAGGCCATAAGCTGCCAGCAGATAGCCGTGGTAGACGACCATCTGCGGATAAGCCGTCATCGGCAGACTGTAAGCGCTGAAAGCGAGGATGCTCCAGCTGAGCAGGTCGGCCCTGCGGGCCAGCCGCGCCAGTCCCCACAACCCCATTGCGCTCCAACACAGCGCGGCGCCAAACATCGGGAAAGTCAGCCAATAGGTCAGGAACGGGGAATAGGCCAGGCTGCACGCGGCAAGCAGGCCCGCCATGGGCACAATGCCGGTCTCCCTGCAAAAACACAGCACAAAGACGCCGCTCAGGAAAACGATCGACAGTGACAGGACCGTCATGAAACGCCACGGGTTGCCGCTCAGGTGGGCGATCACCCAGGACGGCGGATAGGCAACACTGAAGCCGGAGGTATGAAACAGCGGCCGGCCAAGTTCGTTCTGTTTGCTCCACAGCGGCAGCCAGCCCGGCGCGGTACCGGCGACCTGCGGTTGCACCTCGGGTATATAGCCGTTCGCAAAGTCGCTGAATTTGCGGTTCTCGCGCTGGTGCGCAGTCACGTCGTCGGCCAGCCCAAGCTCGGCATGCTGGCGGTATGGCGCGACCACCTCGCCGCGCCCCCAATAATTGAATGTGAGCAGGACGAACAGCAGCAAGTAAAGCGCAAAGGCGATACGGTAGCTTCCCCCAGGCAGCCAGGATTTCGGGTCACGCAAGGCCAGGCCCTTCATTTGATCAGATCGTTGGCGACATACACCTGGAATGCCGGATTCGGGCCGCCATCGATGCGCGTGAAACCATCCTGCAGGTAGCGGTAAGTCAGCGGGTGGGTATTCTGATAGCGCAACTCGTCGCGCCCATCCAGCTTGGCATCAAGTACCAAGACCACGCTGGTACGGGCTTGCTTCATCCGCTCGATTTCACCCTGCTCAACCCTGGCGGAACGCGGAAACAGCGGATAGATGTCCCACACTGGCGCCTTGCGGCCAAGCGTGGCGTATGCCCCGGGCCACAACGGCATGGCCGCCAGCGCACGCCCATCCTGGGCATAGCGGGCTTCCAGCGCGCGCAACATGGCGACATTGCTGGCCGTCTCGGGATCGACAAGCAGGTGGTCGGGGGCCAGCTCCAGTTTGGTCCACTGCCCACCGTGGCGGGCTTGCCAGCCAGGGTGGTACACGGACATGACCCAGATGCTGGACGCGCACAACAGCGCGGCAGCGGGCCATTTCACCTTGCGCGGCTGCGCAGCCAGCAGGGCCAGGCAGCCAACCATCAGCGGGAAGATGTTTTGCGCCAGGTGGCCGATATCGGCGCGCGAGAAAGCGTATTGCGCGTATGGCAGTGCCAGGAAAGCAGTCGCCACGCAAGCCGGCTCGACGAATTCATTGCGCCATTTCTTGCGCATCACCCAGGCGATTGCCACCAGCCCGTAGGCCAGCAGGCCGACAAAGAACAGTCCGACCAGGAAGGCGCGCAGCGCGTCGCCGGGCGCCTGGCCGGCCCATTGCACCTTCCACGGCCAGGGGACCGGCAAGGTCAGGTTGGTGGCGCCAGCCTCAAACAGCAGCAGGATGCTGTCCCAGAAGCCCTGGCTGAACCCTGGCACAAGCAGCAGCATCAACAGAACTGGCGCAAAGCCTGCGACGACGCCAGAGGCCCACAGCAGCGCAGCGCGCAGCAGTGGCGGGCCTTCGCTGCGGCGCAGCGCGAGCCAGGCGATCACGCCGACGCTGGCCGCGGCGCCATACATGCCGTGGTTGCGGCCGAAGACAGCGGCCAGGCCAACGCACAGCCCGGTCACGAAATAGCGCCTTGCAACAGGCTGCCGGACCAGGTAGCTCAGCGCCGCGACCAACAGGATCGACAGCGTGACGTCGAACAGTTTATGACGCGGCCACATCCACAAGAGCAAGGTGATGCCGCACAGCCCCAGGTAGGCCAGCTGGCGGCTGCGCCCTGCGGCCATGATCATCCACAGGGCCGCACCGAGTCCGATTGCCTGGAACAGTGCCACCGTCGCGCGCAAGGCGAGGATGCCGTCGGCCCCGGTCAACTTGAGCAGCGCCGCGGACCAATAGTAGCGCCCGGGATCGTATGCCATGAAATCGCGCAGAGGTACTTCGCCAGCCATGACGCGCTGTACGCCGTACCAGAGGAAACCTTCGTCCGACAAGTTATAGCCGGTGGCGCCTTGCCATAGGAATGAGAAATACACCAGGAAAGCGGCCAAACCCAAAGTGAATGCAATCAGCTTTTTATCAGTCATTTTTATTCATACAGGCTTTGCCGGGTTGCACAATAGGAAGGTCGCGAGGCCGTCATCCTACCATTGCCCCTGCCATTTAGTTAGCCAAAATGGCCAGTTTGACAGCATTGCAAATGCGCTCTGGTGGACGGGACGGCTCAATTGACAGCAACTGCGAGCTCACTTAAAATTTAATGTTATTTATGCAAACGGGGTAGTTACGTCTGCCGTTCGCGTCTACGGAGGTTCTTTTAATGGCGTTTTTCCCGGTTTTTCTATCGGTGGTCTTTGTAGTACGTAACCAGTCCGAACGGCTTGACGGAATTCTTGCGCACGCGGCGGCCAAGATCGCGCCACTGGTAAGCGACTACGAGCTCATCATTGTCGACAATGCATCCGACGATAGCAGCGTCAGCGTCCTGAAAGGCCTGACCGGCGAATCCGGCTTGCCAAACCTTCAAGTATATGCCCTGACCAAGGAAGTCGATGCCGATACCGCCTCCTGGGTCGGCCTGGAAAACGCGCTGGGCGACTTCGTCACCGTGATTGACCCGCTGGTCGACGACATTGGCTTCCTGTCGGAAATGCTGGACAAGGCCGTCAGCGGCGCCGACGTGGTGTTTGCCCGCAATGCGCAGGCCCCGGTCCATGGCCTGGCGTACCGCAGCGCCTTTGCAGTGTTCAACTCCCTCTATAAATGGTTTAACGGCATCCACCTGGCCAAAGATGCGCCGCAGTACCGAGTACTCAGCAAGCGCGTGGTCAACTTCATCCTGCAGCATCCCCAGCCTGCGATGACGTACCGCCACCTGCCCGCTACCGGCGGTTTTGCCCGCGAGTATCTCGAATACAGCGCGCAGCCGACCTTGCCATCTTCCAAGAACCTGTGGGACAGCATCGACCGCGGCATGCGCCTGCTGGTGTCGACCACGCGCGCCCCAATGCGCCTGGTGACTGCCTTGTCCCTGTTTGGCGCGGTCGCCAACCTGGTCTATTCGGTCTATGTGGTCGCCATCGGCCTGTTCAAAACGTCCATCGCACCGGGCTGGGTCAGCTTGTCCCTGCAGCAGTCGGGCATGTTCTTCCTGATTTCGCTGGTGCTGCTGGTGCTCGGCGAATATATCCTGCACATGGCCAGCCTGTCCAATGAAGGTCCGCTGTATCACGTCGGCCAGGAATTCACCAGCGCACGCCTGACGCAGCGCGAAAAACTCAATATCGAAGTGGTCGGCGCAGCGCCGGCAGCAACTGCGGCGGCGCACGCGGAACGAGTCGCCTGATGTCGGCGGCGGTGCAGTACGATGCAGTCATCGTCGGCGGCGGTTTTTACGGCGCCGCCATCGCGATCTACCTGACCAGGCAACGCGGCCTGAAGCGCGTCCTGCTGGTCGAGCGCGAGCCGGCACTGATGCAGCGGGCTTCGTATCACAACCAGGCCCGCGTGCATAACGGCTACCACTATCCGCGCAGTTTCACCACCGCCTACCGCAGCCGCATCAACTTGCCGCGGTTCGTGCGCGACTGGCCGCAAGTCGTCAAGCAAGACTTCACCAAGCTGTATGCGATTGCCCGCCGCAATTCCAAAGTCACCACCAGGCAGTTCGAGCGCTTTTGCCGCGAAATCGGCGCACCGATCCGGCCTGCCGACCCTGCGCTGCTGAACCTGTTCGAGCCGCGCCTGATCGAAGGCGTGTTCGAGGTCGAGGAATATGCCTTCGATTCGAGCAAACTCGCAGCCTGGGCCAGGCGGGAACTGGAAGAGTGCGCCGTCGAACTGCGTTTCGACACGCGCGTGATGGCCATTTCGCGCGGCGCCAGCCAAACATCCAGGGTCAGGCTGGACGACCGCCATGGAACCAGCGAGGTGACCTGCTCCTACGTATTCAACTGCACGTACAGCGGACTGAACCAGTTCGCCGGCGATTTCCCCGGCACGCAAACGCGCCTGAAGCAGGAAATCACCGAGATGGCGCTGATGGATGTTCCTCCGGTGCTGCAGGAACTGGGCATCACGGTGATGGACGGTCCGTTCTTCTCGATGATGCCATTCCCTGCACGGCAGCTGCATACGCTGTCGCACGTGCGCTACACGCCCCACATGCACTGGGCCGACGCTCCCACGCTGGACCCGTACGGCAAGCTTGGCAGCTACGCGCGCGAAACCCGCGTCGACCGCATGGTACGCGACGTCGCGCGCTACCTGCCAAGCATGGCACAGGCGCGCTACGCCGACTCCCTGTTTGAAGTGAAGACCGTCCTGGTCAAGAACGAAGGCGATGACGGCCGCCCTATCCTGTTTGAAAAACACGCCGAACTGCCAGGCTGTTACTCGGTGCTGGGCGGCAAAATCGACAATATTTACGATGTGCTTGAAAAGCTTGACGCCGAACATTTTGTTCCGGCTGCGGGCATATCGGACCTAAGGAGTTCAGCATGACCAATGCACTTATCGGCCACAGCGGTTTTGTTGGCGGCACCCTGCTGCGCCAGACCGCCTTCGGCGCGCAATTCCGCTCCACCGATATCGGCCAGATTGCCGGGCGCGAGTTCGACACCCTGGTATGCGCCGGCGCCCCGGCACAAAAATGGATCGCCAACCGCGATCCGGAAGCCGACCGCGCCAAGATCGACGGCCTGATCGAACACCTGAAAACCGTGCGCTGCAAGACCTTCATCCTGATCAGCACGGTCGACGTGTTCGGCTCGCCGCTTGGCGTGGACGAAGACTCGCCCGTGGTGGAAGCCGGCTTGCACGCCTATGGCTTGAACCGCTACCGCCTGGAACAGTTTGTTGCCAGCCACTTCCCGGATCACCTGATCGTCCGCCTGCCAGGCCTGGTTGGGCCTGACTTGCGCAAGAACGTCATTTTCGACTTCCTGAACCAGAACAATGTGGACGCGATCGACAGCCGCGGCGTTTTCCAGTTCTATCCCATGGTCAATCTCTGGTACGACATCCAGATCGCACTGAAAGCAGGCATCAAGTTGCTGCACCTGACCGCGGCACCGGTCAGCGTGGCCGATTTGTCCGAGCAAGGCTTTGGCGTACCATTCAACCAGCCCAAGGACGGCGCGGCAGCACGCTATGATATGCGTACCCGCCATGCGGCGCTGTTCGGCGGCAAGGACGGCTATCAATACAGCGCGCGCGAGACGATCCAGGCGGTGCGCGCCTATGCGCAGTCCGAACCGCGCACACTGCCGGCGGCCGGGGCTGCAGCATGAGGCTCTCCATTTCCAATATCGCGTGGGATACCGCTGAAGACGAGGCGGTTGCCGACCTGCTCAAGCGTTACGCGGTCGATGCCATCGACATCGCACCAGGCAAGTATTTCCCCGAGCCAGCCAGGGCCAGCGAGGAAGACATTGCTGCCGTACGCTCGTGGTGGTCGTCGCGCGGCATCGAACTGACCGGCATGCAAGCCCTGCTGTTTGGTACCAGCGGCCTGAATGTGTTCGGCGACGCCGCCTCGCAAGATGCCATGCTGCAGCACCTGGATGCGGTATGCCGCATCGGCGCCGGCCTGGGCGCCACCCGCCTGGTATTCGGTTCGCCGAAAAATCGTGACCGCGGCGGCTTGAGCGACGACCAAGCACTGGCTGTGGCGGTCCCGTTCTTCCGCCGCCTGGGCGCAATTGCACAGGAGCGGGGCGTAACCGTCTGCCTGGAACCCAATCCAGGCTGCTACGGCGCCAACTTCATGACCACCGCAGCAGAAACGGCGGCAGTGGTACGCGCGGTTGCCCATCCTGCGGTCAAAATGCAATTCGATACCGGCGCGCTGACCATCAATGGCGAAGACCCGGCCCAGGTGCTGCACGAATGCGCCGACTTGATCGGCCACATCCATGCCAGCGAGCGCAACCTGGTTACCCTGGGTGATGCCGATACTGACCACTGCAGCATCGGCCCATTGCTGGCGCAGGCATTGCCGGCGCACGTGGTGACCATCGAGATGCTGGCCAGCAATACCGAAGCGCATGTCGTGGCCATCGAACGCGCGCTGCAATGTGCCAGCAAGGGCTACCGCGATGGTGCTACGGCACGAGGGCAGCAATGATCTGGCTTACCGTACTTTTCGCCATTGTGCTCAATGCCCTGGCCAGCGTAATGCTGAAACTTGCCAGCCAGCCGCCGTTCCAGCTTCCTTCGCTGGCGCAGCCAATGACGTTCCTGACTAACTGGCCCCTGTTCGTTGGCCTGGTGTCCTATGGCCTGGCGTTCGTCATGTACACGGTTGCCGTGTCGCGCCTGCCGCTGGGCGTGGTATACCCGGTACTGACTTCGGGCGCGATCGCGCTGGTGGTACTGATTGCCTCCTTCTGGTTCAAGGAGCCAATGCATCCTTCGTCCATGCTCGGCGTTGTGCTGGTGCTGGCCGGCGTCGTACTGATCACCCGTCAATAAGCCGTCTCTTTAATGGATTTGCCGTGACTTCTGCCCTTCCGAATGCCGCCCCTGCCTTATCCATCCTGATTCCTTGCTACAACGAGGAAGCCAGCATCGGCTCCACCGTCCGTGTGCTGGTCCAGGCCATGGACGCAGCGGCAATGTCGTATGAAATCCTGTGCGTGAATAACGCCAGCAAAGACGCTACTGAAGCCGTGCTGCAGGGACTGTCGCGCGAGTTTCCGCACGTGCGTTACGTCAACACTCCGCCGCTGGCGGGCTATGGCGTAGCGGTACGCTGGGGCTTGCAGCATTATGCCGGCGACGCGGTCGTGATCGTCATGGCCGATGGCTCGGAATCACCGGAAGACATCTTGCGCTTTGCCGGCAAAATCGCCGAAGGCTATGACTGCGCGTTCGGCAGCCGCTTCCAGCCGGAGAGCGTGGTGGAGGGTTATCCGAAGTTCAAGATGCTGCTGAACCGCCTGGGCAACAGGCTGATCGGCTGGACTACCGGCTTCGCCTATGACGATTTCACCAATGGTTTCAAATGCTATCGGCGCGAAGTAATCGATGCGATCCAGCCGCTGTATGGTGAGAAATTCAACCTGACCATCGAAATGTCGATCAATGCGACGATGACCAAGCCGCGCATTGCGGTGGTGGCCAACTCCTGGCGCGACCGCAGCGAAGGCACCAGCAAATTCGACGTGCTGGGACAATCATCGCTGTACCTGTTCACCCTCGGCTACTGCTGGCTGCGCCGCAAGATGCAAGGCAATAGCTGGGCAGCCTTCAGCAAAGCGCTGCCTCGCCCAGACCGGATGCCGGCCTCCCATGAATAATCCATTGCCAGACACCCTGCCGCTGCAGGTGGTCGAGCGCCACGGCTTCGGCAACTACCGCCACGCCAGCCAGGCCCTGTATCGCCCTGAGCGCCTGCAAGACGTCCTGACGCTGCCGGGACAAATGGCCAACGCGCCCCTGCTCGCCTGCGGCCTGGGCAACAGCTATGGCGACGCCGCACTCAACACCGGCGGCGTGCTGGCCAGCACAGAACGGGTCAACCGCATGCTGTCCTTCGATGCTGAGCGCGCGGTACTGCGTGCCGAAGCCGGCGTGACAGTGATGGATGTCATGCGCTCCTTCGCGCCACGCGGCCTGACCTTGCCTGCCACGCCGGGGCTGAGCAAGATCACGCTGGGTGGCTGCGCGGCGTTCGACATCCACTCGAAAAACCACTGGCAAGTTGGCGGCTTCGGAGAATCCGTACTCAGCATGCAGATGCTGCTGGCCGATGGCAGCCGCGTCGAATGCTCGCGCCAGCACAACGCGGACCTGTTCCACGCAACGCTGGGCGGCATGGGCATGACCGGCATCATCCTGGAGCTGGAAGTCGCCCTGCACCCGCTGCCTGGCATGACTGCCGCCAACCGATCGATTCCCTTCCAGAGCGTGCCAGCCCTCCTGGAACGCATCGCCGAAGTTCAGGCACAGCCCGACACCACCCACCTGGTCGCCTGGCTCGATTTGTTGAACCGGCACGAGGCCAGCGGTTACGTGATTGCCTCCACACTGGAGAACAGTCCGCAGGACGACAGTATCTGGGCAGACAAGAAAGCCCCGCCGCTGGGGCTGATTGCACCGTTCTTCAATCGCTGGTCAAACAAGGCATTCAACCTGGCCTTCTCGATGAAGCACCGGAGCCAGCCGACGTCGAAGGCCGACCTGCGCTCCTTCCTGTTCCCCTGGGATGCCTTGCCAAACTGGAATTTGCTGTACGGCCGCAAGGGCTTTGTCGAATACCAATGCTGCCTGCCATTCGAAGGCGCGCAAGAATCGCTGACCCGCGTGCTCGACTTCGTGCTCGCCAACAAGCAAAAATTCCCAGCCTATTTCGCTGCGATCAAGCGCGTGCGGGATGGGGCCGGCATGCTCTCGTTCCCGATCAACGGTTTCAGCGCCCTGTTTGACTTCCCTGTTTCAGACGGATTGTGGGCATTCCTCGACCAACTGGATGAAATCGTCATTGCAGCCGGCGGCCGAGTCTACCTGGCCAAGGATGGCCGCGTTTCCGCCCAGGCCTACCACCGCATGTATCCGCGCATCGCTGAGTGGCAACAGGTGCGCAGCACCTACGATCCTCACAATCTGTTTGCGTCTGACATGGCCAGACGCCTTAACCTGGTGAATAAAAATGGCTAATCGTATCCTCCTGCTCGGCGCAACCTCGACCATCATGCGCCAGGTGGCGCTGAACCTGATCGGCAAAGACGACAGGGTGTGCCTGGCAGCCAGGAACACCGAGGAACTGGCACTGATCGCCGCCGACCTGCGCATCCGGACCGGCGCAAGCCTTGTTACCACGCATAAATTCGACACCAGCGATTTCGCGACGCACCAGGAACTGGTGGAAACCGCGCAGCGCGAACTTGGCGGCCTCGACATCGTCGTCGCCGGCACCGGCGCCTTGGGCGACCAGCTCAAGGCACGTCAGTCGCTGACTACGATCAAGGACATCATCGATTCCAACTACGTGGGGATCGCGACCACGCTGTCAGTGGCAGCCAATATCATGGAGCAGCAAGGCTCCGGATGCCTGTGCGTGTTGTCCTCGGTAGCGGGCGACCGCGGCCGGCAGAGCAACTACCTGTACGGCTCGGCCAAGAGTGGCATGGGTGCCTTCATGCAGGGCCTGCGCAACCGACTGGCGCCGGTGGGCGTACGCGTCATTACCGTCAAGCTGGGCTTTATCGATACCAAGATGGTGGCCGGAAAGTCTGGCACCTTCCTGATGGCCTCGCCCGAAGCGGCCGGTGCGCATATCGCGAAGCGTGTGCGCGAAGGTGCCGACGTGGTGTATTTCCCGTTCTTTTGGCGCTACATCATGCTCATCATCAGGAATATCCCTGAGTTCATCTTCAAACGCATGAAGTTGTAATCGTCCCAGATCTGCATAAAGATACAGCCCTGATGTCCACATCCCCGACCAGCCTTCCACACGCAGCGCCAAGCGGCGTTGACCGCAAATACCTGACCTTAATCGCCCTGCTGGTGATCTTGGTGGGCGTGTACTTACGCTTCCACACCCTGGCCAGCATCGGCCTCTGGTCGGATGAACTGTTCACGGTTGCTGCGGCCCTTGATGTCGGCAGCGGCCACTCCTGGCTCAGCTACACGTCCAAGGTCATCCCCGAGCTGACCATGGAGGACTCGTTCCTCACCTGGAAGGCGGCCGATAACACCCCGCCCCTGTTCGAGTTGTTGCTGATCGTTTGGTCCAAAATATTCGGCTCGTCCGATTTCGCACTGCGCTCATTGCCTGCAGTGCTCGGCTCGCTGGCGCCACTGGTGTTCTATTTCGGCTTGCGCAAGCCGCTCGGCTACTTGGCTGCGCTGCTGGGCGCAATCTGCTTCTGCGTCGCGCCCGCCGCAATTACGCTCTCCCAGGAGGTGCGCGCGTATATGCTGACCATGCTCTTGTCGACCATTGCGGTCACTTTGCTGATCAACCGCGTCCTGGCGGAAAATTCTGATAACGTGGCGGAGAAAGCAGCCTTACCTTCGTTCTGGCTGGATGTGGCGATCTACGTTCTGCTGGCCTACTCGCATTACACTGGCCTGTTCACTTACGGCCTGCTTTCCGCAGTTTATTTCTTCCTCGTCATCATTCCGAAGAAGCGCTATTCGCATTTCTTCAAACTGTTGTTGATTCCAGTCGCGATCGCCCCATGGTTTGCACTGAGCTGGAAGGCGTTCCGCTTTACCAGCAATGGCGGCCTGGCTTGGACCACCTACAGCAGTAGCGACATCATGAGTCGGATGTTGCCAAAGACAATCGACTTTTTCCTTGCCGGCGCGGGTCCGCTGCTACTGGCTGTCTGGCTGCTGGCGTTCGTCTGCGCCTTGTGCGGCCGTGATGAAAATGGCCGCTGGTTCCTCTCGAGCGCCAGCATCAAGCAACGCCTGGGAGAGAAGAAAACCCTCCTGGCCGTCATGCTGGTCGTGGTCATCGCCTTGCAATTCGGCTATAGCGTCTATAACGCCTTCCACGCCGGGATGTGGCACCCACGTTATTTTTCCGCATCGATGCCCATCTTGCTGGTCTCATTTGCTTTACTGTTTTCCGCCATCAGGCCCGGCAAAGTCATCGCAACCGCGATCACCATCGTCTTTGTCTGTTTCAGCCTGATCGGCCTGAAGCCGTACTACCGGCAGCACGTCGACCCGGCGGAAGAATATAACGCTTCCGCGGCCTATGTTGCCAAAATCACCGAGGCCAATCACGTGCTGGTCTTGGGCTGGGCCGCCAACGCCGCCTTCTATCTCCATTATCTGAAGCAATACCCCCCAGCGGGCAGCCATGCCTTCAAATTGCTGCCAGTATCGACGCCACAAGATACTGCTGGATTATGTGCCTCCCTTCAGCCGGATGGTAAGCAAGTCATCGTTCTTCAGCACAACGGCATGCAATATGATGAACAACTTGCCTCATGCCCATCATTGACTTTAGTGGAGCGGAAGGGTTTTCGCGGGCTGAATGTCGTGACCTACCGTGCTAACGGCGGCAAGACTGCACCGTAACTGATGGAATTGAGCGTCCCCTCCCTAACTGGCAGGGGGCGTTTTTGTTTCAGGATTCGGCCGGCATTGCGCGCTACTCCTGGCAAGAATGAATGTTAACGGCTGGCGCGATTGAAGCTGTCGCGCCAGACTGGATATCGCGTGGATTCCTGATCTCCCGATCCTCGCCGATACTCATTGCCCCTCATGATAAAGCGCTCACCGCCTTCTTTGGCAACGCCAGCTTGCCCTTCAATTTCAACGCCGGCTGTTCAACCACTTTCCAGGAAACGATGGCCAGTCCAATGGTGATCACCGACGAAAGGATAAACATTTGGTACGGCTTCAGCGGCGGCATCATGTATGCGAGCGTTTGCTGGACCGGAAATGCATAGATGTAAAGACCGAACGAGATATCGCCCCAACGATCCAGCGAGGGCAAATTCAGTTTCGGATGGATGGCAATCAGAAGCATCAGGTACGAGAAAAATACCGATTTGATGAAAAGTGAGAATCCGTAGTTGCGGGTGATGTAGGTGAGCGCGGCCAAACCCAGCAAGCCAGCGAACCCCAGGCTTACGCGACGGCGGTTAACGTAAAAGAACGTTCCAAGCAAGAACAACAGGCCGAGATGGGCGTGGCGCGGATCAGCTGCCATGAAGAATGTGCCGGCAGGCGATTGCGCATAGACCAGGCAAGTCAGCAGGAACAAGGCATTGAAGACATATGCACGCCATAGCAAAGACAAGCTGCCGAGCACTGCCACCCAAAAATACATGCGTACTTCGATCGGCAGAGTCCACAGCGAGCCGTTAACCGAGCCGGGGAATGGATTGGCAGTGAAAACGCCAGGCAATTCGAACTGAACCCCACCAACCAGGAACAGGTTGGTCTTCAAGTACCCAGCCGTCGCCGGTGACTTGAAATAGGCAGCCACCGGTTCGCTCGTGACACAAGCGCCAATCAAAATACAGAAAATCAACGCTACAGCCAGTCCCGGCAGGATGCGCAGCAACCGCGCTTCAACGAACACCCAGAAATTTCGGCGCTGCACATAGCTGGCGCAGATCAGGAATCCACTGATTACAAAGAACATATCAACCGCAATGCTGGGCAAACTTTCCCCCCAACGCGGAATAAATATATTGCTAATCGGATCTTCGCCAATTTTGAGCCCACCCGACAAAACATAGGAATGGCCATACAACACCGCAAAGGCGGCCAGAAAACGCATCAGAGTAAAGTTGTTCTGACGCAGGTTCAGGCAGTTCTGGATCGACAGGGATTTCATGTTAGTACTTGACAGTAATATCGTGCATCGGGCTGCGGCTCAGCGAACGTTTGACTGCACGCTTGAAACCATAAGGAACCGCCGAGCTTACCCAGCGCAAGGACGGATGCGTGTGCAAGCGCCAAAGCCCGCGCAGCACTGCGTGGCGCCAGCCGGTCTTGTTCATCGGTCCACGAACGATGTGCGCGGCGTCAAACTCGAATGTCGGCTTACCGCTTACAGGTGGCTTGAGCGTGCGCGCCAATAGCGGCAGGTATTCGCGGGCGTAGAATTCTGGCTGCGAATGGTCGCCTTGGAATACTGGCGCGTTGACAGTACCGGCTTCCAGTGCGCCGATGAACTCATTGATATGGCGATAGAGTTCGGCTACCGGCTCCAGGTGATCAAACAATGTGGCGCTGGCGCGGCCTGACAGACGTTCCGGGAAGGCGCCCAGGTTCGGCGCAATGATCGGCAAGCCCGACGCCAGCGCATGACTCAGCGTATAGCTATAGGTTTCCGGCCACTGGGCCGGGAAGAGGATCAGGTCGACCGCATGCTGCTCGATCAGCGCCGACAAGTTCTCGACCTTGTACGGTCCCGTGGTTTCCACGGCGTTCAGTTGGCGGTACGAGTAACCGATCAGCTTGAAGGTGAACCGGGCGCCCTGGCCCTGCGCCATCTCCGCCAATTTTTCGAGCACGTCGGCGCCTTTTTCGCGGCCGACAGCGCCCAGTACGCCAACCACATAGTGCGGCTTGGTGGCAAGCTGGCGTGGCGCCTGCCGCACGTCGAGGTGCGGCTCCACGTGCGGCGCCACGACATCATGCTTGAGCCGGTACATATTGCCAAACAAAGTCCGGGTGGCATTGGTCGGGAAGATCACGCAATCGGCCTGTTCAATGAGCGGCCGCAACTTTTCACGCCATTGCGCTGCCGTGACGCCGGAAGGCAGCGGATACAGCGGATTGTGTTGGTCTTCGACATATTGTCCGGGGAAGCGGCCGTCGGCTGCCGTCAGCGTTGGGTTGGCGTTCAGCCAGAAATAGTCGTGCGCGGTCAGCAGCGTGGTCGCATGCAGGTCGCGGGACAGGTTCTGCAGGACCGGGTCCAGGTTGTAAGTATGGTGGTAATGCACCGCGCTGATGCCAACCTGCTCAAGCAGCTTGCGCAGCTTGGCGAAATCGGCTGGCATGTCGAACAGCAGCTTGTCGGTCAGCTTGCACGAACGCAGGCTGAGGCTGACGACGGCCGGCCCGTCCTGCGGCGCCAGCACCAGGTGTGCCGCACCCTTGTCGAAATACTCCGCCAGCTCTTCGATGTGCTGGCCGACGCCGCCGCCGGAACCGTGCGACACGTGCAGCACTTTCGGCAAGCTCAGGGTCGCCAGCAGTTGCAGGTAGCGTTCGACGCGTGCCGAACGAACCGGGTCGCGCTGGATGAAGGCCTGGACGTCGGCATGATAGTTCGGATGCAGGCTGTCGAGCACGCCCATCGCACGATCAACCAGGGCCTGCTTGTCGGTGGAGAAGCTGACGCCGCCTTCATGGAAGGCATACATATTCGGCGACAGGATATTGAGCCAGCCGGCCTTGATCGCGCGCTGGCACAGGTCGTTCTCTTCGCCGTAGCCGCGGCCGAACTTCTCGGCATTCAGGTAGCCGATCTGGTCCAGGCAAGCGCGGCGGATGAACATGCAGAAGCCGATGCCGGTCGGCGCCGAGATGCATGGCAGCGTCGATTGCCGGAACACGGCGTCGATCGTATGCACGTCGAGATCGAAGGCCTGCGGATTTTCTTCCAGGAAGTTGGGGAAGCTGCAGATGGTGGCATTGTTCGAGAACGGTGTCACGGTCGCGACACGCGGGTGCGAGTAGGCCTCGACCTGCAGGCGTTTCAGCCAGTCGGCAGGAACGATTACATCGCTATTGAGCAGTACCACGTCCTGCGACGGGAAATGCGCCATGCCTCGGTTGACGGTGCCCACAAAGCCCAGGTTGACCGGGTTCTCCAGCACTTCGAAACGTCCCGGCCAGATCGCCACCAGCGATTCAAGCATGGCTTGCATGCCCTGGTCCGGGCTGCCGTCGTTGATGGCCAGCAGCTTGGCGCCGTCCATTGCCAGCACGCCCGGCATGGCCGCCTCGATACAGCGACGCGTCATGTCGATGCCGCGATAGACCGGCAAGATTACCGACACGGTATGGCTCGGTGCGATCGGGTCCGGCACGACGATGTCGGCCGGCACTGCCGCGACAGGGGCTTGCGCTTCGACTGGCGCAATGGCCGCGGCGGGCGCCGGGCCGTCCTTTTTCAAGCCCAGCATCTTTTGGAACGGGTCCGCGGCGCCGGCGATGTCGCCGCGCAGTACGCGTCCGATCCAGCGGTAGGGCTTAGTCAGCCACCAGGAACGCGAGTTGATGATGCTCAGGAACGCGGCCTCGCGCTGGCGCAGCATTTCGCGCAAATGGCCGTTTTCCGCGTCGCGGCTGTTGACGTTCTGGCGCAGTTCAGCCAGCGGGCCGGCTTGTTCGTCGAGTTGCCGCTTCAGTTCGCCAACCGCGGCGTCGCGTTCGCCGATCACCTTCTGCTGGGCTTGCACGGTCGTATCGCGTTCGCCAATCACCTTCTGCTGCGCCTGCACGGTCGCATCGCGTTCACCGACCACCTGCAGCAAGGTCTGCACCTGCTGGTCGCGTTGGGTGAACAGTTCCTGGGAATATTGCAACTGCGCATCGCGCTCCGCCAAGGCGTGCTGCATCTGCTGCAACTGCATCGCCCCTTCACCAATGCCTTGCTGCAGTCCGGCGATAGTCTTGTCGCGCTCGCCGATGATATAGCGCAGGTGTTCGACTTCAGTCACCCGCTCCTTCACTGCCTGGGCCAGGGTCTGCATCGGCAGCTGATTGTGGCGGCCCCAGTCCGTGAACAGCGACGCAGGGCGACCGGTGACGGCCTGCTGGATGTCAGCCTCGATGGCGATGTAACGGGCGTAGTCGGCATCCTGCAAGGACACGCCCAGTGCGGCCAGCACGGCGTCGATGAATTGCTGGCGCGTCAGGCTAACCGTTTCAGGGGTCGGGCGACCAAAGCGCGTCATGGCATTGATCAGGGCCAGCAGGGAGCGGAACAACAGATGCCCGAACTCGATCGGCAATTCCAGCTGCCATTCGGTGTCGATCAGCGCCGGGCTGCCATCGCGGCGCAGCACGATGTTTTGCGGAATGACGTCAAAGAAGCGCCCTGGTACTTCCGCATAGGGCGAAGCCACCTGGCTGTCTGCCGTGAACGCTCCGAACTGGGCCAGGATTGCCAGATAGCGCCGGATGAATGCCGCGACCTGTTGATAGGTCCAGCCGTCGTGCATGACAATGCGCATGAACTCCAGCGTCAGCACCGTGCCGGACACGTACTCATCCGATTCGGGCACCGTGAATTTCATCGCCGACAGGCCGGACTGTCCGCAAGCGGCGCCCAGGCGCTGGTAACGCACTTCGATCGGCGCCCCGGCACTGCGGATGAAGCGGGTTTCCTTGCAATATTCCGGCACCCGGTCGACGCTGTAGTGGTAAGCCATGACCTCGGGATCGACCGCTTTGGCGCCCTCGGGCGAAGCGACCACCAGGAAGGAGTTAGCCATGTCCATGCCCAGCCCGTTGGCGATCACCTCGGGATAAGCCAGTTCCATCGAAAAATTGCCCAGCGCTGGCATTTGCGGATCGCGGCGCGCGCTTTGCCAGGCCAGGGCAGCAGCATCGAAGCCGGCATCGGCAAAGCCCTGCTCGGTGATGATGGACACCGGCAGCTTGTAGTCGGGATATGGGGCCAGGAATTCGGCCGGCGCGAACCCGGCGCTCAGCAACAGTTGCCCCAGCACTTCGCGGCCGAAGGTTTGCGGCTGGTCGGCGCGGTAGCGGCCTTCGATGCCGATCATCGCATGGCCCAGGTGGTCTTCCGGGGCACCGGCAAAATACTTCAGGCCCAGCTGGTTTTCGATCGCAATGATCAGTCGCCCGCCTGGCTTGAGCAGGCCGCGCACGCGCTTGAGCATCTGCAGCGGAGGCTGCTCGCCCTCGGTGAACATATTCGCATATTCCAGCACGCCGATCAGGGTGATGACGTCGAACTGGTGGCCGCACGTGAACTGGTCGAACTTTTCGCTGAGTACAGTCACGTTCTCAAGCTCGCGCGTGCGCGAACGTGCGATGGCGGCGCGGCGCGGGCTGCCTTCCAGCGCCAGCACGTTGGCGCCGGCCTCGCCCATGTAGCGCGTGATGGCGCCGCAGCCGGCGCCGATTTCCAGCACATCCGCGCCACGCAGCAAGTTGCCGAAGGGGCGCATCAGGTTGGCGCGCAAGCTGCCCAGGTGGTACAGCGACGGCCAGTCGGTGCAATGCTGGCGCAGCTCCGTCGACAGCACCGAGACGTCGCTGACCAGGCGGATGGCGCGCGCGATGCGCTGCTCCACCTCGTCGCCGTCACTGTAGGCGATGCCGCCAAAGTCGGGGGCGATCCAGATATCATGCTCCGTATTGAGTGCATAACCCGCACGCTCCAATAATGCCCTCATGCTGCAACCTCTTTTGCCATCATATTAAGTTCCAGATCCACCAGGCCGAACATCACGGTGTTCGGGCCTACCTGCAAATGTATAGAATCGTAGCGGCGGTCGTGCGGAATGGCTTCCTCGCCTTCCTTCGACGCAATGCCCAACGAAATGAAATAGTCGCCCGGCGCCAGCCGGCACACGAATGCCGCGTCGGCTTGCATCACCGAGCCGCTGCGCCCCAGTTCATGGAACGGCGCGCATTCCAGCGTTTCCGAATTGACGCCATATACCGTCACCCCTTCCTTGGTCTTGATCGTAATGCCAAGGATGGGACGGTAAAACTGCGCATGGAACTTGACCGTGACCGACAGCTTGATTTGCTGGCCGGTGGCCACCACCGTCGGGTAGGCTGCGCCATCGGCCGACAGGTGAAAGTCCAGGATGCTGGCAGTGCCGTCGCCCCAGCGGTACTCGTGCGGATTGTAGCCATGCCGCGTGGCAAACAGGTCGTCGCTGCGGCTCAAGCCAAGTTCGTTGCTGTCGGCTGCAGGCGCCGCAATCGCCTGGCGCGCCGTGGCGCCGGCGGCGGGCAGTTCCTGCTTCTCCTTGCCGAACAACAGGTCGAGATAGCGGTTGACCACCTGCTTCGGCTTGCCCGTTTCCAGTTGCACGCCCTGGTTGAGCAGGATCGCCTTGGTGCAATGCGTCACGATCTGCTCGCTCGAATGGGTGACCAGCAGGATGCTGGTGCCGTTGTCCTTCAGCTGGCGCAAACGGTCGAAGCACTTGGCCTGGAACTTGGCATCGCCCACCGACAGCGCCTCGTCGACGATCAGGATGTCCGGGTCGATCTGCGACTGCACCGCAAAGGCCAGGCGCACCGTCATGCCGCTCGAGTAGGTCTTGATCGGCTGGTCCATGAAGCTGCCGATATCGGCAAACGCGGCAATACGGTCGAAACGCTCGTCGATCTCGGCTGGCGTGAGTCCCAGCACGGCTGCGTTCATGTAGACATTCTCGCGGCCGGTGAACTCGGGATTGAAGCCGGAGCCGAGCTCGAGCATCGCGGCAATGCGGCCGCGCGTTTCAACCTGCCCCCCAGTGGGCGACAGCGTGCCGCAAATGATTTGCAGCAGGGTCGATTTGCCGGAGCCGTTGCGGCCGATGATGCCGACCGTCTCGCCCTGCCCGACCTCGAACGACACGTCGCGCAAGGCCCAGAACTCGCGGAAGTACTGGCGCGCCGGCTGCCCGCCGCGCTGCAGGCGCGGCAGCACGAATTGCTTGAGGCGATCACGCGGGCTGTCGTAGATCTCGTAGCGCTTGCTCAGCTTGCTGACCCGGATAGTGGTGCGATCAGAGGACATCGGCAAATCCTTTCCGGGTCTTCTGGAACCACGCAAACCCCGCCCATGCCACCACGATGGCGGCGAGCATGTAAATTCCCAGGCCCAGCCAGTCCGGCTGGTGCCCCCAGATCAGCACGTCGCGCGCCTGTTCAATGATGAAGGTCAGCGGATTGGCCATGATGATGGCGCGGAAATCCACCGGCACGGCGGTGATCGGATAGAACACCGGCGACAGGAACATCAGCAAGGTGGTGACAATGACAATGGTCTGGCCGACGTCGCGCAGGAACACGCCAAGCGAAGCCAGGATCCAGGCCAGGCCGGTGGTCAGCACCACCAGCGGCAGCAGGACCAGTGGCAGGAAGACCGCAGTCCAGTGGATATAGCCGTTGAACAGCGCGAAAGCGGCCAGCAGCACGGCCAGGCTCACCATGCCGTGGAACAGGGTCGCCGCCATGGTGACGACTGGCATGATCTCGAGCGGGAACACGACCTTCTTGACGTAGTTGACGTTGGACAGGATCAGGCCAGGCGCGCGGTTGAGCACTTCGCTGAACAAGCTGAGCACGATCATGCCGACAAACAGCACCAGCGCGAACAGGGTCTTGCTGTCGTTGCCGCCAATGCCGCCCCAGCGCGATTTGAAAATCTCCGAAAAGACGAAGGTGTACACCAACAACATCAATACCGGATTGAAGAACGACCAGGCCAGGCCCATGGCCGAGCCCTGGTAGCGGCCAATCACATCGCGCCGGGTCAGTTGCAGGATCAGGGCGCGGTTGCGCCACAGGCTGCCAGCCAGGGCGCGCGGGGAAGTCGGTTGGGAAGCATGCGGGTTGATTGCCGCGAATTCATGACTCACGCAAAACACTCCGCTTCAGCCAGCAGCTTGCCCTGCTGGTCTTTGGCCGACAGCGCAGGCGCTTCGGACAACGGCCAGTCGATCGCCAGCGCCGGATCATTCCAGGCCAGGCTGCGTTCGAATTCCGGCGCCCAATAGTCGGTGGTCTTGTACAGGAACTCGGCGCTCTCGGACAGCACCACGAAACCGTGGGCAAATCCTTCCGGAATCCAGAACATGCGCTTGTTCTCCGCCGACAGTTCGACCCCGACATGCTGGCCAAAGGTTGGCGAACTGCGGCGCAGGTCGACTGCGACGTCATAGACCGTGCCCTGAACCACGCGCACCAGCTTGCCCTGCGCCTGCTGGATCTGGTAGTGCAGGCCGCGCAGCACATGGCGTGCCGAACGGCTGTGATTATCCTGCACAAACTGGACTTCGCGGCCGACCAGCTCGTTGAAACGGCGCTGGTTGAAGCTTTCGTAGAAAAAACCGCGCGCATCGCCGAATACTTTCGGCTCGATGATCTTCAGGTCCGGAATGGCGGTAGCGATCAGGTTCATGGACGCACACCCTCTTTCGCCAGGCGCAGCAGGTATTGCCCATAGCCGTTCTTGGCCAGCGGCTTGGCCAGTTCGACCAGGCGGTCGGCATCGATGAATCCCTTGCGGAAGGCGATCTCTTCGGGGCAGGCCACTTTCAGCCCCTGGCGGTGTTCGATCGTCTGGATGAAGTTGCTTGCCTCGATCAGGCTCTCGTGGGTGCCGGTATCGAGCCAGGCGTAGCCGCGGCCCATGATTTCCACGTCGAGTTGCTGGCGCTCAAGGTAAATCCGGTTCAGGTCGGTGATTTCGAGTTCGCCACGCGCGGAAGGCTTCAGTCCCGCTGCGATATCGACCACCTGGTTATCGTAGAAGTACAGGCCGGTGACGGCGTAATTGCTCTTCGGGATAGCCGGCTTTTCTTCCAGGCTCAAAGCTTTGCCGCTCGCATCGAAATCGACCACGCCATACCGCTCCGGATCCGTCACGTGATAGGCGAATACGGTGGCGCCGTCCGTCTTGGCATTGGCCTTCTCAAGCTGGGCCGGCAGGTCATGGCCATAGAAGATATTGTCGCCCAGCACCAGCGCGCTCGGGGCGCCAGCGAGAAAGTCCTTGCCGATGATGAAGGCCTGCGCCAGGCCGTCCGGGCTCGGCTGCACGGCATATTCAATGTTCAGGCCCCAGTCGGCGCCGTCGCCCAGCAGTTGCTCGAAGCGCGGCGTGTCCTGCGGGGTCGAGATGATCAGGATGTCGTTGATACCGGCCAGCATCAGCGTGCTGAGGGGGTAATAAATCATCGGCTTGTCGTAAATCGGCAGCAGCTGTTTCGACACCGCTTTGGTGACTGGGTAGAGTCGCGTGCCGGAGCCACCGGCAAGGATAATGCCTTTGCGTTTTAGCATGATTATTTCTCAAAGAATTCAGTGAGCATCCGTTCGACGCCGGCTTGCCATGGCGGCATCACCAGCCCGAAGGCGGACTGCAGTTTGTCGGTCGCCAGGCGCGAATTGCGCGGGCGCGCCGCGGGCGTCGGAAATGCATCGCTGCCAACGGCAGCAATGGCTTCGGGCGCCACCTTGATTGGCATACCGGCGCGACGGGCCTGCTCGATGACGAAACCGGCATAGCCGTGCCAGGACGTGGTGCCTGCGGCTGCCAAATGGTAAACGCCTGCGAGCCCAGGCTGGCGCAGCGTTGCCCGTACCGCGTGCGCAGTGACATCGGCGATCAGTTCGGCAGCGGTGGGGGCACCCAGCTGATCGCTGACCACCGACAGACGCTCGCGCTCGCCCGCCAGGCGCAGCATGGTCTTGGCAAAATTGCCGCCGCGCGCAGCATATACCCAGCTGGTGCGGAAAATCAGGTGGCGGCAAGCGCTTGCCACGATGGCCTGCTCGCCTTCCAGTTTGGTCTGGCCGTACACATTGAGCGGACCGGTCGCGGCGTCTTCCACCCACGGAGCCTCGCCAGCGCCATCGAACACATAGTCGGTCGAATAATGCACCAGCAAGGCGCCAAGGCGCGCGGCTTCCTGCGCCAGCACGGCCGGGCCGCCTGCATTGACAGTGCGACAGGCTTCTGCTTCGCTCTCGGCCTTGTCGACTGCCGTATAGGCGGCGGCATTGACGATCACGTCCGGCGCCACGGCCCGCACGGTCGCCGCCAAGCCTGCGGCGTCGCGCAGGTCGCCGCACAAGCCGCGGCTGTCGCTGCCGAGCGCGATCAGTTCGCCCAGCGGCGCCAGGCTACGCTGGAGCTCCCAGCCAACCTGGCCGTTCTTGCCCAGCAAAAGGATCTTCATGCCTGGCGCTCGGCATAGTTCTGCTCGACCCAGGCACGATAGGCGCCGGACTGGACGTTCGCCACCCAGCCCGGGTTGTCCAGGTACCACTGCACCGTCTTGCGGATGCCGCTGTCGAACGTTTCCGCCGGCTTCCAGCCCAGTTCACGCTCGATCTTGCTGGCGTCGATCGCATAGCGGCGGTCATGGCCAGGGCGGTCGGTCACATAGGTAATCTGGCTGCTGTAGCTGGCGCCATCCGCACGCGGGCGCAGCCCATCGAGCAGCGAGCATACGGTCCGCACGATTTCCAGGTTGGGCTTTTCGTTCCAGCCGCCAACGTTGTACACCTGGCCCGGCTGGCCTGCTTCGAGTACGCGGCGGATGGCGCTGCAATGGTCCTTCACGTACAGCCAGTCGCGCACCTGCTGGCCATCGCCATACACCGGCAGCGCCTTGCCCGCCAGCGCGTTGACGATCATCAGCGGAATCAGTTTTTCCGGGAAGTGGTACGGGCCGTAATTGTTCGAGCAGTTGGTGGTCAGCACCGGCAAGCCGTAGGTGTGGTGGTAAGAGCGCACCAGGTGGTCGCTGGCAGCCTTGCTAGCCGAGTACGGGCTGTTTGGCTCGTAACGGTTGGTTTCGGTGAATGCGGGATCTTCCTTGCCCAGCGAACCGTATACCTCATCCGTGGAGACGTGCAGGAAACGGAAATCGGCCTTGTCCTCGCCTTCGAGACTGCCCCAATAGGCGCGGACTGCCTCGAGCAGGTGGAAAGTGCCGACGATGTTGGTTTGGATGAAAGCCTCCGGGCCGTGGATCGAACGGTCGACATGGCTTTCCGCGGCGAAATTCACCACTGCACGCGGACGGTGCTCGGCCAGCAGGCGCGCCACCAGGGCAGCATCGCCGATGTCGCCTTGCACAAAGATGTGGCGGGCATCGCCGTCGAGCGAAGCCAGCGTCTCGCGGTTGCCAGCGTAGCTCAGGATGTCCAGGTTGATCAAGGCTTCGCCCGACTGCGCCAGCCAGTCCAGCACAAAATTGGCCCCGATAAAGCCTGCACCACCCGTTACTAAGATCATCGTGACTTCCTCTAAAACAAGTTATTAATTTAACTTCTACCGTTCAGGCAAACGGGGATTTTACCGCATATGGAAAAGGCAACCCCGGCAATTTGACCCGTGCACAACATCTGAAACACATCTTACATATTCGCCTACCTGCTTAATGCGGTTTTGCCCGGCACCGAATTAAGACACGCAAATAAGCCAGGGAAAAGAAGAATTTTGTCGCGCTCTGTAAGTGCCACCACATGAAACGTAGCCGCCGGTGACTGTCGCGCTGCGCCCGGTGAATCACGCGGACATGCTTGCACACCACGATATGGCAGCCTGCAAGGCGGGCCCGGGCCCCAAACTCGACGTCTTCGAAGTACAGGAAGTAAGCGTCGTTGAAGCCACCCAGGCGTTGATAAGTCTCGCGCGCCACCATAACAAACATGCCTGCCACCCAGTCCGGCTGCAAGGTGTGGGCGTCCTGCCTGAGGGTGTCGGGCGTGATCGGCCGCCCCAGCAAGCGGCATAACAAGCGCTTGAACAGGCCATAGGGCGTCGGGAAATTGCGCGCGCTGTCCTCGACCTTCCCTTCTGCATCGACGATCACCGGGGCACAGATATTCCGTTCGTCTCGCTCGGCCAATTCCAGTAGCGGGCCGAAGGGATCTTCCGGCATCTCGATATCGGGATTGAGGATCACGAAGTAGTCTCCGTTACTCTCAAGAAAGGCGGCATTATGGTTGGCGCCGAATCCTTTCGGCACAGGATTCTGGATCAGCCGAACCGGAAAAGGCAGGGTGCCAAGCGCAACCGGCTCTGCCTCTTCCAAATTGTGCGTGAGGATGACTTCAAAATCGCTTCGATCCAGTCCTGCCAACTGCCGCAACAACGTCGCCACATGGGCACGGTGACCGTGGCTGACGATCGAGAGGGTTAGTTTTTTACGCATGTATCCATAGTACCTGGCCTGTGCCAAAGGCCCAGTCAAGCCAGGTTTAGTATCGTGACAGGTACCGACGCAGGACGGCACGTTTGCTCAAGCTCCCGATGCTGGCCCACAGGTGTTGATTCTTGCCGGGCAGATCGAAAAAGCGCCACTGGAAGCGCTGCGGCGACCAGATTCGGTCGCCGCAAGGATTGATTACTAATATTGCTACGCTTATTCAGCAACTACAGGTTTCTGGTTGCGCTGTTCCAGCCAGGCTGAAAATTCGGCGCCGATTTCTTCGTGGTGCGAACCCAGGTCAACTGTGGCTTGCAGGAAGCCTAATTTGCTGCCGCAGTCATAGCGTGCCCCTTTGTAGCGGTAAGCAAAGACCTTTTCGCGGCGCAAGAGATTGGCAATGCCATCCGTCAGCTGGATTTCTCCGCCAACCCCGCGCGGCAGGTTTTCCAGTTCCTTGAAAATTCCCGGCGTGAGGATGTAGCGTCCGGCAACGGCGAGGGTGGTCGGCGCAACTTCCGGATTTGGTTTCTCCACAATTCCAGTCACGTTGACGATGTCTTGCGCGACATTTTCCGCGCTGACAATCCCGTAGCGTTTGGTCTCTTCCCGCGGTACATTCTGCACGGCCAGGATGCTGGCACGCCATTCCGCAAACTGTTCAACCATCTGCGCCATAATGGGCGGCTTGCCCACCATCAGGTCATCGGCAAGCAAGACTGCGAAGGGTTCGTTGCCAACCAGCTCTTTCGAGCACAGCACGGCATGGCCAAGTCCCAATGCGCGGGGTTGGCGCACGTAGGTACAAACCATATCCTCAGGTGCGATACTGCGCGCGATATTGAGCAAGGCAGTCTTGCCGGCCAGTTCAAGCTCATTTTCCAGTTCGTAGGCAGTATCAAAATGATCCTCGACACTACGTTTGGTGCGGCCAGTCACGAAAATCATGTGTCGAATACCGGCAGCATAAGCTTCCTCGACCGCATATTGAATCAACGGCTTATCCACGACCGGCAGCATTTCTTTGGCAGATGCCTTAGTAGCGGGCAAGAATCGGGTTCCCAGTCCCGCAATTGGAAATACAGCTTTTTTGACTTGGCTCATTACTCGAGATTCCCCAATTATTAACTAAAAATGCCAATATGCATGCAAATTTGGTCGATATTCTAACATTCGGAGCCCTGCCGCCCCAAAAGTGACGCCCACCGCCCCTAGTTGTATCCGTTTGGATTCTGTTTTTGCCAGTTCCAGTGGTCGCGGCACATGACTTCCAGGTTGCGCTGCGCCGTCCAGCCCAAGTCCTGCGCCGCCCGGGCTGGATCGGCGTAGCAGGCCGCCACATCGCCCGCGCGGCGCGGCGAAATACGGTATGGTATCGCCTTCCCGCTGGCGCGCTCGAAGGCCTTGACCACCTCGAGCACGCTATAACCGAGACCGGTGCCCAGGTTGATTTCCATGCATTGAGGAACGTTCAGCCGCTCCAACGCCTTTAAGTGCCCTTGGGCAAGATCGACTACATGGATATAGTCGCGCACGCCGGTGCCGTCAGTCGTGGAGTAATCATCGCCCCAGACGTTCAGGTACTCGCGACGCCCTACCGCAACCTGGGCCACGAAAGGCATCAGGTTGTTCGGCACGCCCTGCGGGTCTTCACCGATCAGCCCGCTCTCATGAGCGCCAACCGGATTGAAATAGCGCAGGACCGCGATGCGCCAAGCCGGATCGGAGCGATACAGGTCACGCAGCATGTCTTCGATGAATAACTTGCTGCGGCCATAGGGATTAGTGGCCGACAACGGATGATCTTCGGTCAAGGGCAGGTATTGCGGTTCGCCATATACCGTTGCCGAAGAGCTGAAGACCAGCGAGCGCACGCCGCAGTTCCCCATCGCGGCCAGCAGCCGAAGCGTGCCGATCACATTGCAGTCATAGTAGGCCAGCGGCTGCGCCACCGATTCGCCCACCGCTTTCAAACCGGCAAAATGGATCACCGCTTGGCATTGGTATTGGCGCATGGCGTTTTCAATTGCGACCTGGTCGCGAATGTCGCCTTCGACCAGGATGGGCTCTCGTCCGGTAATGAGCGCCACCCTCGCCAGCGATTCGGGCTGGCTGTTGCTGAAATTATCGAAGACCACGACCTGGTGCCCGGCCGCGAGCAGCTCGACGCAAGTGTGAGAACCAATATACCCCGCCCCGCCCGTTACAAAAATGGTCATCAGATTACCTCTACTTTCAATTAGGAAAACGCAAGTGTGCGCAGCTGCGGCCAAAAATATTACCAAAAACTTCACCTTTCGCCCACGCGAGCCCCCAAGAGCAGGTCTCGCGCTGTACTCGCCGGCATGATGACAAGCCCGCGTACCCAGCATGCTGCGACGCTGCGTTCCTGGACGGGAGCGCATCCCACGCCTGTCATCACCTGGCTTTCCTAGGCTCGATGGGGCCCGGGCCGGAACGCTCCGGCGGCCCCACCGAGCCGCTCCGCTTCCCCAAAGTGAACAGAGAACCAGGAGAACTCCCCATGCAGCCACATCTCAACATTTCATCGCTCGACGCCGATCGCATCGGAGTGCTGGCCGGCATCGGCCCCACTTTGCTGGCACAACTGGCACGCGCCGATATCCGGGCGCCAGCGGACATGCCGCCTGACATTGTGACGATGAATCCACCGTCAGCTTCGGCTTTGACGGCTCGGGCGAGGCGCATTGCCAGGCTCTGGCCTATCCGAAAGACATGGCCCAGGTGCCGGACGCCATTTCCATCCTGACGCCGATCGGCGCTGCCCTGCTGGGCCTGTCAGTCGGCGATACGATCCAGTGGCCGCGCCCCGACGGCCAGTTGTCAACGGTGCGCGTACTGGACGTGCTGTACCAGCCCGAACGGGCCGGCGAGTACTTTCGCTAACTGGCTGCCGCGGCCTTGCGCGCCGCTTTTGATGCGTACATGGCCTGGTCGGCATGGCGCATGAGCTGGTCGATGACTTCCCCGTGCTCGGGATAGAGGGCGATGCCGATGCTGGCGTGCGGCCGCAGGCTGCAGCCGGCCAGCACCAGCGGAGTGGCGATCACTTGCTGGATCTTGCCGGCCAGCGCCTCGGCCTGCGCCTGGTCCGCCACATTCTCCAGCAGGGCGACAAACTCGTCGCCGCCGATGCGCGCCACCGTGTCGGCCTCGCGCACGCAAGAGGTGATGCGGCGCGCGATGGCATGCAGCAGCTGGTCGCCCACCACATGCCCATGCTCGTCGTTGACCTGCTTGAAGTCGTCCAGGTCGATGAACAGCAAGGCGCCGCGCGACTGGCCGCGCCGGCAGCGCGCGATGGCGGACAGGATACGGTCCTGGAACAGGCGCCGGTTTGGCAAGCCGGTCAGCTCGTCGTAGCGCGCCGCGTGGGCCAGGTCGGCGTGCAGCGCCAGCCTTTCAATCACGGCGCCGGCCTGGCCGGCGGTAAATTCCAGCAGGTCGATATCCCTGGCCGGCAGCGTGCCGTGGCGCCCGAGGTCCAGCCGCAATTCGCCGAACGCGATGCCGGAAGCCGACAAGGTGACGTGGTGCCACCCCGTCGCGTCCGGCAGCGGCGCGCCTTCGGGCGAGCTGGCGTATGCCAACCGTTCGCCCGGCTGCAGCACGGCCACCATACCGTGCAAGGGCAGCAAGCCTTGCAGGATCTGCTCAAAGGCGCGGAACAGCTCGGGCAGCGCTTCCGCGCCGTGGGCGGCGGTGGCCAGGGCCAGCATGCCGGCCTGGCGCTGCTCGGCCAGCTTGCGCTCGCTGATATCGCGCGCCACGCCGATGCGCAAGCGTTCTTCCTGCGACCAGCGCGCGGTCCACATGATGTGGGCGACGCTGCCGTCCTTGCGCAGGTAGCGGTTCTCGAACCCGAGTCCGGGGCGGCCATTCAGCACATGTCCCATTTCGGCCACGGTGCGGGCCTTGTCGTCGGGGTGGATGAAATCGAGGATAATGCGGCCGGTCATTTCTTCCGGCGCATAGCCGAAGATCGCGCGGCAGGCCGGGTTGACGAACACGATGCGTCCGCCCTCGTCCACCATGAAGACGGCATCCAGTAACAGCTCAGGCAGGCGCGCTAATGCATCGGTCATGCGGTGAGGATACCGCAAAACAAGCCGCCAACGAATTTATTGGCAGGCCCGCTTCAGGTAAGCGATCAGGTCGGCCCGCTCGGCCTTGTCCTTCACGCCGGCATAGCCCATGCTGGTCCCGGGCACGGCTTGCAGCGGATCGGCCAGGAACAGGTTGAGAGTTTTCTCATCCCATACGATGGCCGAGCGCCGCATCGCGTCGGAATAGGCAAAGCCCGGCACGCTGCCTGCACGCCGTCCGAACAGGCCGCAGTGGCGCGGGCCGGTGCGATCGTAAGCCAGCGCGTGGCAGGCCAGGCAGCGCTCGTAGACCACCTTGCCGGCCACCACGCTGGCAGCCGGCGCGGCCAGCAGCGGGTTGCTGCAGGCCGCCAGCGCCAGCGCGGCAAGCATGCTCCTCATGACATGAAGGCCGACGGCACCGGCGCTTCGCCGAGGGCGTTGCGCAGCACTGCCCAATGCATTGCCTCGTCGCCCAGGATACTGGCGGCCGCCTTGGCCAGCTCGCGGTTGCCGAACAGCGGCACGGCGCCCAGGTAGGCGCTGACGGCGCCCTTCTCCAGCGCGGCGGCAAAGCGCAGTACGTCCGCCTGCGATTTCAGGTTCTCGGTCGGGAAGCTGTATTTCGCCTTGGCGCCGACTGCCTTGCCGCCAAGCTTGCCGATGGTCTTGGCCAGGATGTCGGCGTGCTCCTTGTGGTGGCCCTGGAAGGTCACGGCCAGGTCGAGCGCCGGCTTTTGCAGCAGGCCGCTTTCCGCGCCCAGCTGATAGGCGGCGATGGCTTCCAGTTCGGCGCCCAGCGCCGTGTTGAGGATGCGCACGTCGTCCTCGGTCGATGGGCCGCCTTGGGCAGCCAGCGCATCTTTGCCCGCCAGCAGCGCGACGGCGGCGCCGGACAACAGCAGGCCGGATTGGGAGAGGAAGAAGCGGCGATTCAGGAAGGACATGATTTTCTCCTTGGTGGGTGGCTAGTTTTTCAGGCGTTCGAGAACGTTGGCAACGATGCGGTCGCAGCGCGCGCCGTCGAAGGCAAACGCGTCCTCCAGCGCGACATCGAGTTCGCGCGACAAGGCTTCACGCAGCAGGCCGCGGGCGCGGAAATAGCGCGTGCGCACGGTCGCCTCCGGGATATCGAGACAGGCGGCGGTTTCCTCGACCGTCATCTCTTCCAGGGCGCGCAGCACGAACACCGTGCGGAAGGCGTCGGGCAGGCCGTCGATCTTCTGCTCGATCAGGCGCAGCGCCTCGCTGCGCAACAGCGCCTGGTCCGGTTGTTCCTTGTGTTCGTCCATGAGTGCATCTCCGTCCAGCTGGATGATTTCAGCGCCGCGGCGGCGGGTGCGGCCTATTGCTTCGTTGATGACGATGCGGGTCAGCCAGGTCGACATGCTGGATTCGCCACGGAAGCCCTGCATGCCGCGGAAGGCAAGCAGGTAGGCTTCCTGCAGCACGTCTTCGGCTTCGGCGTCGTCTTTCACGATGCTGCGCGCCGTGCGGTAAAGCGCGCGGTTGTGGCGGCGCATGAGCTGTTCGAATGCTGCCTGGTCGTTCATCTGCTTTCCCCGTTTTGACTGTTTTCGTGACATTGGATGCCACCAGCTGCTTGCGCGTTCCCGAAAAACAAAAAAAAAGCCACCCGAAGGTGGCTTGTATTATGCCGGGGGCGTGCTAGCGCAGCGCCAGCTGGCGGCCCGCCACACCGGCCAGCCGGAACGTGCTGACCACGCCCGCCAGTTGCGCGGCCTGGTCCTGCAGCGCGCCTGCTGCGGCGGCCGCCTGTTCGACCAGGGCGGCGTTCTGCTGGGTTGCTTCGTCCATCTGGCCGATGGCCCGGTTGACTTCATCGATGCCGGTGCTTTGCTCGGCGCTGGCGACCGAGATTTCCGCCACCACGTCGCTGACGCGGCGCACGCTGGCCAGCACCTGCTCCATGGTGCTGCCGGCTTGCTGTACCAGCTGGGTGCCGGAATTCACCTGCAGCGCCGAGTCGTCGATCAACTGCTTGATTTCCTTGGCCGCCGAGGCGCTGCGCTGGGCCAGGCTGCGCACTTCCGACGCGACGACGGCAAAGCCGCGGCCCTGCTCGCCGGCACGCGCCGCTTCCACCGCCGCATTCAGCGCCAGGATATTGGTCTGGAACGCAATGCCGTCGATCACCGCGATGATGTCGACGATCTTGCCCGAGGCCGCGCGGATGTTCTCCATCGTCAGGATCACCTGCTGCACCACCTGGCCGCCGTCGCTGGCCACATTCCAGGCCGACTGCGCCAGCTGGTTCGCCTCGCGCGCATTGTCGGCGTTCTGCCGTACGGTGGAGGTCAGTTGTTCCATGGCCGACGCCGTTTCTTCCAGCGAGCTGGCCTGGCTTTCGGTGCGGGCCGACAGGTCCAGGTTGCCGCTGGCAATTTGCGCCGAAGCGGTGGCGATGGCATCGGTGCCGCCGCGCACCTGGCCCACCACATGCGCCAGGCTGTCGTTCATCTCGCGCAGCGAGTGCATCAGCTTGCCCGTCTCATCGCGCGAACTGACCTCGATGCTGGCAGTCAGGTCGCCGCCGGCCACGCGCTGCGCCACCGCCACCGCCTCGTTCAACGGCGTGGCCACGATGCGCGCCACCCACAGCGCCAGCAGCACGCCGACCACCACCAGCGCGGCCAGCATGCCGATGATCAGCTTGCGCGACATCTCGAAGCGCTCCGCCGCCGCTTGTTCGGCGCCGCTGCTGCCCTCGTCGTTATATGTCGACAGCGCTTCGAACTGCTCATTGAGCTTGCGGTAAATCTTGTTGGAAGCACCACGGAACAGCAGGCGCGCCTCTTCCTTGTTGCCGGCGCGCGACAGGGCCACCAGCTTGGCGCTCTGCGCCAGGTAAGCTTCGACGTCCTGCGCCAGGCCGGCGTAGAGACGTGATTCTTCGGCATCGGTCACCAGCGCGGCCAGCGCCCCCTGCTGCTTGCGCATGGTTTCCAGGCGGCTGGCCAGGGCTTTTTCGATGGTGCCCATCTCCTCGCCCTCCTCCACCAGGAGGTGGCTGGCCTCGGAGATGCGGTAGCGGGCCAGCGAGGTTTGCACCTGTCCCACATAGCGCACTGCAGGCAGCCAATTGGTGGCGATATCGGTTGAAGACTTGCTGACCTTGACCAGCTCGGCGATGGAAAACAGCCCCATCACGCAGGTGAATGCGATGACCAGGCTGAACGCGCATAGCAATTTCTTCCCGATCTTCAGGTGGTAGAACCAACTCATGATTGTCTCCCTGTTATTTGGTCGTCCCTGGCTTGTTACCAAGAAGCAAATTTGAGGGTAACAAAAACGTGCTTTCAGTTTCCTTTCATCCATTGCCCTACGGCAAATCGAGGGGTATCGTGTCTGGATTGCGCAAACCTTACCGGAGCCGGACATGGCAGAACACGACATCCCCCACTTGGAAATCCCCGAAGCGGTCAAGGCTGCGCTGGGCAGCTGGGTGCAGCAAGCGGCCCAGGAAGTGGGCAGCCCGCTGCGCAGCGAGATCGAGGAACTGCGCGCGCAGCTGGCCGCCGCGCACGCCACGCTGGAAGAAAACGAAGACCAGATCACGCGCCTGAACGGCGAACTGCGCAACGCGCGCAATATCGCGGCCGACGCCCTGGTCGGCAAGGCCAAGGACCAGCTGGCGATCGAGGGCAAGGACGCCCAGATCGCCGACCTGCGCGGCCAGCTCGAGCGCAGCGTGGCCATCGCCGCCACGCTGTCCGACGCCAAGCTGACGGCGGAAATGGAACTGGTCGGCGCCACCACGGCGCGCGACAACTACCTGGCCGAAGCGTCCGAGCTGCGCAGCCAGCTGGAAGCCTGCCGCGCCGCACGCCGCTCAGCCTGACTTCGTTCGCCATCGACGCTTGCGAGCTTGCATTCAACTGTATAGGATGAATGCATCGACAGCATTTTGCCGGAGTGATTTGATGGCAATGTTAACAATTCGCAACCTCCCCGATGAGGTTCACCGTGCGCTGCGCGTCAGGGCCGCCGAAAACGGGCGCAGTACTGAAGCTGAGGTCAGGGAAATCCTGGCCAGCGCCGTCAGACCTGAGGCACGGATTCGCATGGGCGAGGCCCTGTCAGCGCTTGGACGCGAGATCGGCATTACAGACGCCGACATCGAAGCCATTCGTCAATCACGCGAAAAGAAGCCTGCTGACCCACTGACGTTCGAATGATCATCCTCGATACCAATGTGGTCTCGGAAGCGATGAAGGCGGCGCCAGATCCAGCGGTACAAGCCTGGCTGGACGACCAGGCGGCCGAGACCCTTTACCTGTCCAGCATTACGCTGGCCGAGCTGCTGTTTGGCATACGCGCACTTCCCGGCGGCCGACGCAAGGAGTCATTGACGGCAGCACTGGACGGACTGATTGCCTTGTTCAGGGGGCGCATCCTTCCCTTCGACGTCGACGCTGCCCGGCACTATGCCGAACTTGCCGCCACCGCAAAATCCGCCGGCCGCGGATTTCCTACGCCAGACGGCTACATTGCTGCGATTGCCGCTTCGCGCAAGTTCATTGTAGCGTCCCGAGATACGGCACCATATACGGCAGCAGGCGTCTCCGTCTTTAACCCATGGGAGCCGCCTGGCCAACCGAAATAAAGGAATCTACTCCGATATCTCGACCAGCTTGTAGCCGGGGTCGGAGGTGATCTGGGCTTCTGTGTAAGGCAGCTTGATCCACTGGCCCTTGGCATACAGCTTGGTCTGGTCGTTGAAATGCGGGCTGTCCGGATTCGACGACTGGCTGTAGGTCAGGATGCCTTCCGCCACCGGTCCGCTGCTGTCCCAGGTCACGAACTGGATATAGCTGTTGCCGTAGGCGCCGGCGTTGGTTTTCGAATCCGCGGTATAGATCCAGATGCCGGGATAGATCTGGTTCTTCACCCCGCGCCAGTTCATGAAGGTATAGCGCCCGCCCGGCACGGCCAGGCTGCCGTCCGGGCGCGAGATGGTCTGCACTTCTTCCGGCCGGGTCCTGCGTTTGGCATCGGTGTCGAACTGGCTGGTGGCAACCAGGGCTTCCAGCTTCGCCATGGCGGCAGGAATGCCGGCGGCGCCGCGCGGCGTTTCCAGCGGATCGGCCGGGTTGTACGGCACGCTCCACCACGAGGCCGCATTCAATTCACCCAGCGCTGCATACAGCTCGTAGAACAGGATGGCGCCCGCGCTGCCCGGCGCATGGGTCTTGTCCCAGGCCTGCAGCACCGCGCAGGCGTCCTTGGCCGCAGCCGTTGCAGTGCTGGAAGCGAGGCAGGCGGCGGTGAACTCCGGCAGCCATTTTTGCGCCTTGAAGAAGCGCGCCTGCAGGTAGATCTGCTGCAGGTTGGCCATGGTGAAGCGGTTGCCCGCCACGCCATCGGTACTGGCCAGGCGGTCGCGCACGATGGCGTGGCCGGTGCGGGTGCGGTTGTTCTGTGGGGCGCCTTCCAGGTTCGGACCGGTTGCGATGATCTTCGGATAGCCGGTGAGGAAGGTGTTGGCGGACGGCCACCAGTGGCTGTCGTTGGCATTCAGGATGTAGTCGCTGCGCTTGACCCACGGCCGCTGGGCGGCGCCGATCGCGCCCGACCAGTCGCAGGCAGACGTAGTACCCGTCATCACCACCACGCCGGTGGTGGCGAGGATGTCCTGGAATGGGGCGCCTTGCGCTGCGCCCGGAACGCACGCTGCCAGCTGCGGATCCTGCACATTGGCCGCCACCGAGAAGTTGCCGTACAGGGTGTCGCCCGCGCTGTCGGCAGCCATGGTATTCACCCACGGCATGGCGACATAGGTTGCCGCCGCCGTGCGCAAGCTGTCCACGCTGGTGGACTTGCCGTTCAGGAGCACCTGGTCGATCAGCTTGTAGTTGGCCAGGTTGGCATCCTGGATCGCGAACGCGGACGAAGTGCCCCAGGCGAAGGAGCTGTCCATCAGCATCGGGCCGAACTCGCTGGTGTACAGGGTGCGCGACAGCGAGGTGAGCGCGCCGTCGGCGCCCTTGACGCTGATTGTCAGCGGCACGGCCGTCATCGCCACCGGCTTGCCATCCTTGATGTAGCGCGTCGGGTTGGCCGGGTCGAGCGCCAGGTAGCGCAGCGTGAAGCGGTTGTCGGTGGAGAAGGTGTGTGTCCACGCCACCTTGTCGTTAAAGCCGATCAGCGGCAGCGGCACCCCCAGCAGCGTTGCCCCATACACGTCATAGCCCTTGCCGGTGACCGTCAGGTGCAGCTGGTTCAGGCGCAGCGCGCCCCACCATGGAAAGTGCGGATTGCCGAACACCATGCCCTTGCCGGACTGGGTCACGTCCTTGCCCAGGCCAAAGCCGTTGGAGCCGATGGTATGTTCCTGGATCGTCTGCAAGCCCCTGGCGATCGAGGAGTTGGCATAATCGGAAGCCGCCAACAGGCGCGGCTTGCTGCGCTTGAGCAGAGCGGCCGTGGCGGTCTTTGGCGGCTGCGCCGAGCCGATCTGCCTGATGAAGGCCAGCGAGCTGCCCGCCATCGCGGCCTGGGCGAAGCGCAGGTAGGCGTCGTCCTCGGTCATCGGCTGCACCCAGGCGGCGTTGTTGCAGGCCGTCGGCAAGCTGGCGAGCGGGGTCTCTTTCAGGTAGCGGTTGTAGCCGGCCACAAAGCCGGAGGTGAGGTCTTGCGCATCCTGGCTGGACGCAGCCTTGATCTTGGCAGCCAGCGCCGGCGTAAACAGCAGCTTGTAGAAGAAATCGGAATCGATATTGCCGAAGGTATCGCCCAACTGGCCCAGGTAGCCGCCGGCGCCGCCGAAATATTTCGCACGCTCGCCGTGCAGGGTTACCAGCTCTTCCGCGTACAGGCAGACGTTCTCCTTGGCGAAAGCATAGCCGTAGCCATAACCGGCGCCCTTGAAAGTCTCCGCTTTGACGTGCGGCACGCCGTAGGAGGTGTAGCGGATCGAGGCGACATACGTGGTGCCGGTGATGGGCGGGACGCTGGGCGCCGCCGGCGGATCGTCGCTGCTGCTGCCGCAGGCCGCCAGCAACGCGAATGGAATCAACGTCAGAATACGGGATAAAACGTGCTGTCTCATCTTGTCTCCTAGTTTTTCGGTATTGGCAAAGTTAATTGCTTGGCAATAATACCCCGGCTTGGGCATGAAAAACCGGAATGGCCCATAATCGCGGTTCATTGTCCAACCGCGAGAGATTGAGCATGACTGGCATTACCGACTTCCCTATCAACGCCAAATGGCCCGCCCAACATCCTGAACGCCTGCAGCTGTATTCCCTGCCTACGCCAAACGGCGTCAAGGTATCGATCATGCTGGAAGAAACCGGCCTCGCTTACGAGCCGCACCTGGTCAGCTTCGAGACCAACGACCAGATGTCGCCGGAGTTCCTGTCGCTGAACCCGAACAACAAGATCCCGGCCATCATCGATCCGGACGGCCCGGGCGGCAAACCGCTGCCGCTGTTCGAATCGGGCGCGATCCTGCTCTACCTGGCCGAGAAAACCGGCAAGCTGATCCCGCAGGATGCGGCAGCGCGCTACGAAACCATCCAGTGGGTGATGTTCCAGATGGGCGGCATCGGCCCGATGTTCGGCCAGGTGGGCTTCTTCCACAAGTTCGCCGGCAAGGAATATGAAGACAAGCGCCCGCGCGACCGCTACATCAACGAGTCGGCGCGCCTGCTGGGCGTGCTGGACCAGCGCCTGCAAGGCCGCAAGTGGATCATGGGCGAGCAGTTCACCATCGCCGATATCGCGATCTTCCCGTGGGTGCGCAACCTGGTGGAATACTACGGCGCCGGCGAACTGGTTGGCTTCGAGAAATTCGCCAACGTGCGGCGCGTGCTGGGCGCCTTCCTTGACCGCCCGGCTGTGGCGCGCGGCCTGAATATTCCGGCCCGCGGCTAAATACCTGCAAGTGACGGGCGTACAATGGCCGGGCAGGATTCAACCAGCCCGGGAGCATCGCCATGCTACGCCTCCACCGCTTGTTTGCCGTCTTCCTGCTGCTGGCCGCCGCGCTGGCAGCATCCGCCCACGCCGGCAAGCCTTACCAGTATTACGCGGTGGGCGATCCCACCAACGTCATTCTGCCGCAGCCGAAAAAAACCAGCCTGGTGCTGATGGGCGGCGGCCCCGACGTCGACGCCGCCTTTGCCTGGATGATCCAGAAAGGCGGCGGCGGCAACTTCGTGGTGATCCGCAGCCGCGGCACCGACGCCTACAACCCCTATATCTTCGCCATGGGCGGTGCCCAGTCGGTGGAAACGCTGGTGATCCCGAGCCGCGACGCCGCCAACGATCCTTTCGTGGCCGCACGCATCCGCAACGCGGAAGAGCTGTTCATCGCCGGCGGCGACCAGTCGGACTACATCAATTTCTGGCAGGGCACGCCGGTGCAGGCGGCAATCCAGGAACTGGCCAGCCGCAAGATCCCGATCGGCGGCACCAGCGCCGGCCTGGCCCTGATGGGGCGCTTTGGCTTTGCGGCGCTGAACGGCAGCATCACCTCGGCTGAAGCACTGGCCGATCCTTTCGACAAGCGCATGACGCTGGAGCGCGACTTCCTGCTGCTGCCCGACCTGGGCAGCGTGATTACCGATGCCCATTTCGACACGCGCGACCGGCTGGGGCGCCTGGTGGCCTTCATCGCCCGCATCGTCAATGATGGCTGGGCCGGCATGGCGCGCGGCATCGGGGTGGATGTGGAGACGGCGCTGCTGGTGGAGGACGGCAAAGGCACGCGCGTGGGCGCGGGCTCGGTCACCTTCCTGCAATCGGTCGGCATCCCCCAGGTGTGCAAGCCGAAGCAGCCCTTGACCTACCTGAACCTGCAGGGACAGCGCATGTCGGGCGGCGGCAGCTTCGACCTGCGCAACTGGGCCGGCTATGGCGGGGCGACCGTGCCGTTTACTGTCTCGGCCGAAGCCGGGGTGCTGCTTACCAGGTAAAGTCGTCCGGGATCTTGTAGTCGGCGTAAGGATCGTCTTCCGCCGGCTGCTCGCTGGCGGCCTTCTTGACCGCGACCACGACTTCCGGCGCGCGTTCGGCGATCTTTTCGCCCACCACTTTCGGCACCAGTTCGGCCACGCCGTCCAGCACCACGATCACCAGGCGGCCGTTGACCAGGTGCTGCTGCACCTTGTCCGACACGTAGATGCGTTCGATCTTGCTGCCGATGGTGAAGTTGTAGGCCACGTCGCCATTGCCCTTCGGCTGGCGGTGCTGCTGCACCATCTGGAACACCTGGGCCATGACCGCTTTCTGGCCGGCGGCCGCATCGCGCGCCGCGTTAAGCTCGCGCGCGCGCTCGGCGGCCTTGCGCTGCTGTTCCAGCGCCGCCTCGCGCGTCTGGTCGACGGCCTTGGTGCCGCTGCGCAGTTCTTCCTTGTGCTGCTTGGATTTTTCCTGCTGCACCTTGTTGACCTTCTTCTTGTCGACCAGGCCAGCCTTCATCAATTGTTCTTGTAACGAAACCATGTCTAACTCCTTTGTTGCCCGCAGTTTACCAGAGCAGGTATAGTGCCCCACATGAAGATGCTTATCATTCTCGCAAGCGCATGCGCGGCGCAATTCCCCGCCGCCCATGCCGGCGAAGCGGATCAACTTGCGGCCATGGTCAACGCCTGGCGCGCCGCCCCCGCCGCTTGCCAGGGCAAGCAGCGCCCCGCGGTAGCTGTGTTGACGCATAGGCCGGTATTGTCGCGCATCGCGCTGCGGCCCGGCACGATCCTGCTGGCCGCGCTGGACAGCGCCGGCTACGATCCCGAAGTAGCGGACGCGGTCAGCGTGGAAGGTCCTGGCGATGCGCGCAGCGCCTTCGAAGCGCTGCGCGATTCGTATTGCGCCACGCTGGGCAGCACGCGCTACCGCGATATCGGCGCCCATCGCGCAGGCAATGAATGGACGATCGTGCTGGCAGCGCCGGCGCCGAACCCGGTCACGCTGGTTCCCGACACTGCGGAAGCGGCGCGCGAAGTCTTCAACGCCACCAACGCGGCCCGCGCCGAAGCCCGCCAATGCGGCGATACCTGGATGGAGGCGGCGCCGCCCCTGGCCTGGAACAAGGACCTGGCCGCGGCCGCCCTGGCTCACAGCCAGGACATGGCGCAGCAAAGCTACTTCGCCCATAAGAACAAGCAGGGCAATGAAGTGTCCCAGCGCGCCGAAGCGCAAGGCTACCGCTGGCGCCATATCGGCGAAAACATCTCGCGCGGACAGACCAGCGCGCAGGAGGCCGTGACGGGCTGGATCAACAGTCCGGACCACTGCCACAACCTGATGAACCCGCGTTTCACCGAGTTCGGCGCCGGCGTCGCCATCCGCCAGGGCAAGCGCCCGGCTGCTTATTGGACCCAGGTGTTCGGCGCCCCGCGCTGAGCTTGACATCTGCCCCCTGCGTACTAGGCTTATCTGATCGGCAGCCTGCGGCATGCCGCTGCAGGTGCCGGTGTTTGGGGGATGCCATGGACACCAAGAAGTTCATCAGTGAAGGCTACAAGCTCTATGCGGCAGGCGACCTGAAAGGCCTGCTTGAACGCTATAACGACGATGCGGAGATGATCAATCCCGACTCCGACTACCTGCCCATAGGTGGCAGCTATCAAGGCAAACAACAGATAGCCGAATTCTTCATGAAGTTGAATGAAACCACACAGTGCACCTACCTCGAACCCAAGACCATGGTGCAGGAAGGCGACACCGTGGTGGTGACCGGCGATTCAAGCTGGATCGCCCGCGCCACCGGTATCGCCTACGACAATCCCTTTGTCCATGTTTTCAAGATGAGCGGCGATAAGGTCGCTTCGATGCGCGCGTACTACGACACCAGCAAGCTGGAACATGCCCTGCATCCAGCCACCACGGGCCAGGCTGCCGGAAAACCACTTCACCACTAACCAGGAGAACGAATATGCCGACCGCCCGTGCCCTGCCCTTCGTGCTGTGCCTGGCGGCCGGCGCCCTCCCCCCCGGTTCGCAGGCGGTGCGCGAGCCGGTCTTCGATCCGCTGCTGGATGGCGCGCTGTGCGCCAATCCGGCCGGCGGCCGGCCGCTGCTGCTGGCCATGCTGGCGCCCACCGAAACAGCGCCCTTCAAGCCGGTGCAGCAGGCGCGCAAGGCAAGCGACGACGCCGCGCCGCCTTTGTACAAAGACCTGGGCAAGCTCCATCTTTCCATCACCACGCGCAGCCCGCGCGCCCAGGCCTATTTCGACCAGGGCCTGCGATTGCTGTTCTCCTTCAACCACGCCGAAGCTGCGCGCGCCTTCCGCGCCGCGCAAAAGGCCGACCCGCAATGCGCCATGTGTCACTGGGGCGAGGCACTGGTGCTGGGCCCGAACATCAACGCGCCAATGTTCCCCGAAATGATGGCGCCGGCCTTCGCGGCGGCAGAACGTGCAGCGGCGGCGGCCAACACCGCCAGCCCGGTGGAACAGGCGCTGGTGCGCGCCGTCAACAAGCGCTATGCCGCGCAGCCGCCAGCCGACCGCGCACCGCTGGACCAGGCTTATGCTGCCGCCATGGCCGACGCCGCGCGCAGCTTCCCCAACGACGACACGGTGCAGGTGCTGTTCGCCGAAGCGCTGATGGACCTGTCGCCGTGGGACTACTGGGAAGCCGGCGGCGCCAGCCCGAAAGGCCGCACCCTGGAACTGGTCGATGCGCTGGAGCGCGTGCTGGAACGCAACCCCAGCCACCCCGGCGCCATCCACTACTACATCCACGCGATGGAAGCATCGACCCATCCCGACAAAGCCCTGCCCTATGCGCGCCAGCTGGCCAGGCAGATCCCCGGCGCCGGCCATATCGTGCACATGCCCTCGCATATCTACTATCGCGTGGGACTGTACAAGGACGCGCTGCAGGCCAATATCGATGCCATTGCCGTCGACGAAAAATACTTCCGCGGCGCCGCCAGCGACGCGGTGTACAAGGGCGCCTACTATCCGCACAACATCCACTTCGCCATGGTATCCGCCCTCATGGGCGGCGACGGCAAGGCCACGCTGCAAGCGACGCAGCGGCTGGAGCAGTCGATCAGCCCCGAGCTGCTGCGCGCGATTCCGCCGATGCAGCCGGTGCGCGCCGCGCCCTACTTCGCCCATGTGCAGTTCAGCAGCCCGGAAACGCTGTTGGCCCTGCCGGCTCCGGCCGAAGAATTCGTGCTGCTGCGCGCGATGTGGCATTACGCGCGCGCCGTCGGCTTTGCGCGCAAGGGAATGTGGGACGACAGCCAGCGCGAGGTCGACAGCATTGCCGCCATCGAGCAGAAGGCGGACTTCAAGCCGCTGCTGGACTGGGGCGTGCCTGGCGCCGATATCGTGCGCACCGCACGCCTGGTCGCGGCGGGCAAGCTGGCCGAAGCGAAAGGCGAACTGCCCGGCGCGATCGCGCTGTTCACGCAGGCTGTGGCAGCGCAGGACGCGCTGCCCTATACCGAGCCGCCTTACTGGTACTACCCGGTGCGCCAGTCGCTGGGCGCGGCATTCCTGAAAGCCGGCAAGCTGGATGAGGCGGAAGCGGCCTTCCGCGCTTCGTTCGCGAAGACGCCAAGCAATGGCTGGGCACTGCGCGGGCTGGTCGAAGTGTACGAAAAACGTGGCGACAAGGCCGCTGCGGCGGCAACGCGCAAGCGCTTCGGCGCCACCTGGCTGGGCCCGAAAGAGGGTCCGGAACTGGCCCGCTTGTAAGCGGAAGACGCGCCGGCATCCCCCGAAAGAGGTAGGCGGCGCGCCCCCGGATGGGCGATTTCAAGCTGGCGGTGCATGGCTATTCTTTCAAGTGCGATTTAACCACTTGAAGAAAGAAAGAAGAAACCATGCCATCCCCTATCAGCAACCGCCGCCGCAACGTCCTGCTGGGCGCTGCCACTGCCGCCGTCGCCGCCGGCGCTTCGTTCTCCGCCTCCGCCGCGCCGGCTGCCGCCAAAGGCGCTGCAGGCCACGGCTCCGCCACGTTCACCACCCGCGACGGCGTGGAAATCTATTACAAGGACTGGGGCCCGCGCAACGGCCCGGTCGTCGTGTTCAGCCACGGCTGGCCGCTCAATTCCGATAGCTGGGAATCGCAGATGCTGTTCCTGTCGAGCCAGGGCTACCGCACCATCGCCCACGACCGCCGCGGCCATGGCCGTTCCAGCCAGCCGTGGGATGGCAACGACATGGACCACTACGCCGACGACCTGGCGCAACTGCTGGACAAGCTGGACGTGAAGAACGCGGCGCTGTTCGGCTTCTCGACCGGCGGCGGCGAAGTAGCGCGCTACCTGGCCCGCCATGGCAGCAAGCGCGTGGCCAAGGCCGGCCTGATTTCCGCCGTGCCGCCGCAGATGCTGAAGACCGCGGCCAACCCGAACGGCCTGCCGATGGAAGTGTTCGACGGCATCCGCGCCGCGTCCCTGAAAGACCGTTCGCAGTTCTACCTGGACCTCGCTTCGGGCCCGTTCTACAACTTCAACCGCCCAGGCGCCAAGGTTTCGCAAGGCCTGGTCAACGCCTGGTGGATGGCAGGCATGATGGCCGGCCACAAGAACACCTACGACTGCATCAAGGCTTTCTCGGAAACCGACTTCACCGAAGACCTGAAGAAGATCGACATCCCGATGCTGGTGCTGCACGGCGACGACGACCAGATCGTGCCGATCGACGCTTCCGCCAAGGCCGCGGCGAAGATCCTGAAGAATGCTAAACTGGTGGTCTACCCTGGCGCGCCGCATGGCCTGACCGACACCCACAAGGACAAGCTGAACGCCGACTTGCTGGCCTTCATCAAGGGCTAAGTCATGGAACGCAAGCTGACTACCGCGGCCGGCGCGCCGGTTGCGGACAACCAGAACGTGGAAACGGCGGGCCCGCGCGGCCCCATGCTGCTGCAGGACGTGTGGCACCTGGAAAAGCTGGCCCACTTCCACCGCGAAGTGATCCCTGAGCGCCGCATGCACGCCAAGGGCTCGGGCGCCTTCGGCACCTTCACCGTGACCCACGATATCGGCCGCTACACCAAGGCCGCGCTGTTCGGTGCCGTCGGCAAGAAGACCGAAGTGTTCGCGCGCTTTTCCACCGTGGCCGGCGAGCGCGGCGCGGCCGACGCGGAACGCGACATCCGCGGCTTCGCCGTCAAATTCTACACCGAGCAAGGCAACTGGGACGTGGTGGGCAACAACACCCCGGTGTTCTTCATGCGCGACCCGCTGAAGTTCCCGGACCTGAACCACGCCGTCAAGCGTGATCCGCGCACGAACCTGCGTAGCGCCGAAAACAACTGGGACTACTGGACCCTGCTGCCGGAAGCGCTGCACCAGGTGACCATCGTGATGAGCGAGCGCGGCATCCCGGCCTCGTACCGCCACATGCACGGCTTCGGCAGCCACACCTTCAGCTTCATCAACGCCGCGGGCGAGCGGCACTGGGTCAAGTTCCACTTCATTACCCAGCAAGGCATCGTCAACCTGAGCGACGAGGAAGCGGCGGCCCTGATCGCCAAGGACCGCGACTCCTCACAGCGCGACCTGTTCGAAGCGATCGAACGCGGCGAATACCCGCGCTGGACGCTGAAGGTGCAGCTGATGACGGAGCAGCAGGCCGCGCAGGCATCCTTCAATCCCTTCGACCTGACCAAGGTCTGGCCGCACAAGGACTACCCGCTGCATGAAGTGGGCGTGCTGGAGTTGAACCGCAACCCGGACAACTACCACGCCGACGTCGAGCAGGCCGCGTTCACGCCGGCCAATGTGGTGCCGGGCATCGGCTTCTCGCCCGACCGCATGCTGCAATCGCGCCTGTTCGCCTATGGCGACGCCCAGCGCTACCGCCTGGGCGTGAACCACCATGCGATCCCGGTCAATACCCCGCGCTGTCCGTTCCACAGCTACCACCGCGACGGCGCCATGCGCGTCGACGGCAACCTGGGCGGCACGATCGGCTACGAGCCGAACTCGAAAGGCGAATGGCAGCAACAAGCCGCCTACGCCGAGCCGCCGCTGGCGCTGGACGGCGCCGCCGCGCGCTGGGACCACCGCGCCGACGACGACTACTACAGCCAGCCGCGCGCCCTGTTCCGCCTGATGGACGAGCAGCAGCGCCAGGCCCTGTTCGACAACACCGCCCGTTCGCTGGCCGGCGTGCCGCTGCCTATCCAGCAGCGCCACATTGAAAACTGCAACAAGGCCGATGAAGCCTACGGCGCCGGCGTCTCTGCCGCGCTCGACAAGTTGCGCCCACTCTGGTAACTCACTTAAAAGGAAACAACATGACCATCACCGCCAAAGCCACCCCGGGTTCCCTGCTGCTCACGCCGCGCGACCACACCCTGATCATGATCGACCACCAGTCGCAGATGGCGTTTGCCACCCATTCGATCGACGCCGTACAGCTGCGCAACAACGCGGCCCTGGTGGCGCACGCCGCTGCCGGTTTCGACGTGTCGACCATCGTCACCACCGTGGCCGAGAAGAGCTTCTCCGGCCCGGTCTTCGACGAGATCAAGGACGCCTTCCCGGGCGCCGAAATCACCGACCGCACCTCGATGAACACCTGGGAAGACGAAAACGTGATCCGCCGCGTCAACGCCATCGGCAAGAAGCGCATCGTGCTGGCCGGCCTGTGGACCGGCGTCTGCATCGTCGGCCCGGCACTGTCGGCGCTGGACCAGGGCTTCGAGGTGTACGTGATTGCCGACGCCTGCGGCGACGTGTCCACCGAAGCGCACGAGCGCGCCATGGACCGCATGGTGCAGGCCGGCGCCCGTCCAATGACCTCGCTGCAATACCTGCTGGAACTGCAGCGCGACTGGGCCCGTACCGATAGCTATGAACTGACCACCGGCATCGCCAAGAAATTCGGCGGCGCCTACGGCCTGGGCATCATCTACGCCCAGACCATGTTCCACGCCAAGGAAGGCCAGTGAAGATTTATCTTCTCTCGCTGGGTGCCGGCCTGCTGGCCGGCATCCTGTACGGCGTGCTGAACGTGCGCTCGCCGGCGCCGCCCGTGGTGGCGCTGGTGGGGCTGCTCGGCATCCTGCTGGGAGAACAGGTGCCGCCGCTGGTCCGCCAGTGGCTGGCGCCGAAGGAACAGCAGGTATCATGGCTGCAAGAACACGTTAAGCCGCACTGTTTCGGCGAACTGCCTTGCGCTGCAAAGAACGAGGAGAAGCAATGACTGCTCCGGAGCTGATACTCCACAACGGCCGCTTCACGACGCTGGACAAGAGCCAGCCCGAGGCCGACGCGGTCGCCGTCACCGGCGGCCGTTTTTCCCATGTGGGCGAGGCGCGCGAGATCCTGCCGCTGGCGGGAGCGCAAACGCGCGTGATCGACCTGCAGGGCCGGCGCGTGCTGCCCGGCCTGATCGACAACCACCTGCACCTGATCCGCGGCGGCCTGAACTTCAATATGGAATTGCGCTGGGACGGCGTGCGTTCGCTGGCGGACGCCATGGCCATGCTGCGCGCCCAGGTGGCCATCACCCCGGCGCCGCAATGGGTGCGCGTGGTGGGCGGCTTCACCGAACACCAGTTCGTGGAAAAACGCCTGCCGACCATCGAGGAACTGAATGCCGTGGCGCCGGACACGCCGGTATTCATCCTGCACCTGTACGACCGCGCCCTGCTGAACGGCGCCGCGCTGCGCGCCGTGGGCTATGACCGCAACACGCCGGAGCCGCCGGGCGGCCAGATCCTGCGCGACAGCGCCGGCAACCCGAGCGGGCTGCTGCTGGCCAAGCCGAACGCCTCGATCCTGTACGCCACGCTGGCCAAGGGCCCCAAGCTGCCGCCGGAATACCAGCTCAACTCGACCCGCCATTTCATGCGCGAACTGAATCGCCTGGGCGTGACCGGCGCGCTGGACGCGGGCGGCGGCAACCAGAATTATCCCGAGGACTACCAGGTGATCCAGCAACTGGCCGACGCCGGCGAGCTGACCATCCGCCTGGCCTACAACCTGTTCACGCAAAAGCCGAAGCAGGAGAAGGACGATTTCCTGAACTGGGCCGCCAGCAGCAAGTACCAGCAGGGCGACGATTACTTCCGTCACAACGGCGCGGGCGAAATGCTGACTTTCTCGGCCGCCGACTTCGAAGACTTCCGCCAGCCGCGCCCCGACATGCCGGCCAATATGGAAGACGACCTGGAAGGCGTGATCCGCATCCTGGTGCAGAACCGCTGGCCGTGGCGCATGCACGCGACCTATGACGAAACCATTTCGCGCGCGCTGGACGTGTTCGAAAAGGTGAACCGCGACATGCCGCTCGACGGCCTCCACTGGTTCTTCGACCACGCGGAAACCATTTCGCCGCAATCGATCGACCGCATCGCGGCGCTGGGCGGCGGGGTGGCGGTGCAGCACCGCATGGCCTACCAGGGCGAGTATTTCGTCGAGCGCTACGGCGCGGCGGCGGCGGAAGCGACGCCGCCGGTGAAATACCTGCTGGAATCGGGCGTCAAGGTATCGGCCGGCACCGACGCCACGCGCGTGGCCTCCTACAACCCGTGGGTCTCGCTGTCCTGGCTGACCACCGGCCGCACGGTGGGCGGCATGCGGCTCTACCCGCAGCGCAACCTGCTGGACCGCGAAGCGGCGCTGCGCATGTGGACCGAGAACGTAACCTGGTTCTCCAACGAGGAAGGCAAGAAGGGCCGCATCGCCGTCGGCCAGCTGGCCGACCTGATGGTGCCGGACCGCGACTTCCTGCGCTGCCCGGAAGACGAGATTGCCGACACCACTTCCCTGCTCACCGTGGTGGGCGGCAAGGTGGTGTATGGCGCCGGCCCGTTCGGCCAGTACGATCCGCCTGTCCCGCCGGCCATGCCGGACTGGTCGCCGGTGCGCCAGTATGGCGGCTACGGCGCCTGGGGCGCCATGCCGGGCGACGTGGCACGCGGGGCCGGCGACGCCGGGCATGCCAGGACGGCTGCCATGGCAGCGGCGGCGGCCTGCGGCTGCTCCAGCCAGTGCGGCATGCACGGCCACCAGCACGCGACGGCCTGGACCCGCTCCCTGCCGATCGCGGACCTGAAGTCGTTCTGGGGCGCGCTGG